>Ga0315279_10005469_pt1 | contig 16463 bp, 9 predicted proteins | sample YL17G06_20_MG_FD_203694 | JGI IMG/M metagenome (GOLD analysis project Ga0315279, IMG submission 203694) | Sediment microbial communities from Yellowstone Lake, YNP, Wyoming, USA - YL17G06_20 | ecosystem: Environmental > Aquatic > Freshwater > Lake > Sediment | place: USA: Wyoming | collected...
CGCGCTGGGTGCAACCACGCTGCCCAAGGGCGTGTTCCTCAATGCCAGCGGCGGGGCCTACACCCTGCTGACGGAGGAGTCCGGCGAGATCGATCTGACAATCCCGTTCTCGGTGGCCGTGCAGACCAGCGGCGGGACCAACACCGTGTCCTTCAACCGCGTGCTGCCAAGCTCCGGCGTGGTGGACCTGACGGTCGACCAGGAAAATGTCGACGTCAAGGTCGCCGGCGCCCAGTCGCTTGTCTCCAAGCCCGACGGCGCCAAGACCCACGTGACCGCCGCCCTGCCGATGCAGGCGCCCATGAGCATATCCTGGGAGCGGGCCCTGCCGAAGGTCCCCGCCGCCCCGCCCAAACTCTACGCCGAGTCCGGCACGCTGGTGGCCGTGGCCGAGGGAATGCTGCTCTGCCAGGAGGTAGTCAACTACAACATCCTTCACTCGGCCGTGCGCGAACTCAGCCTCCAGGTGCCCAAGGGCGTAAGCGTGCTAGCGGCGTTCGGCCAGGACGTGCAGGACTGGCGCGTCGACGCGGACGGCAAGATGACTGTCGTGCTGCGGCAGGAGGTGCTCGGCAGCTACAGCCTGCGGATCAGCTACGAGCAGGCCTCGCAGGCCCAGGCGAGCCTGCCGGTGATCCAGGCAAAGGGCGTCGAGCGCGAGCGCGGCTTCGTCGGCGTCGTCGCGGTGTCCAACGCGGAGATCGCGGCCGGAAAGGTCGAGGGCGCCTCGGAGATCGACGTTCGGCAACTCCCGGCCGACATCGTTTCGATGACCAACCAGCCGCTGCTGCTTGGCTTCCGCTACCTCGGCGGCGCCTTCACGATACCGCTGACGATCAAGCGCCACGAGGAAGTTGCGGTGCTGGCGACGGTGGTGGACAACGCGGCCTTCACGGCGATGCAGTTGCCCGACGGGCGAAGAATGACCAAGGTAACGTACGCGGTCCGCAACAACCGCAACCAGTTCCTGCGGATGCAGATGCCTGCCGGGTCGGAGACGTGGTCGCTTTCGGTTGCGGGCAACACCGCCTCGCCCGCCAAGGACGACAAGGGCAACGTGCTGATCCCGCTGATCCGCAGCTCGCGGACATCGGCGGAGCTTGAGGCGTTCCCGGTGGAGATCGTCTACGTCGAGGCCTCGAAGGAGGCCGCGGCGGAGCGCGGCACGCTGCACGTCGACCTTCCAAGCTGCAACGTGCCGAGCCTGCACGTGATGTACAGCCTCTACGCTCCGACCGAGGGCAGCTACACCATCGGCTGGGGCGCATCCGGCTTCAGCGGGCCGATGAACGTGGTGGAAAGCTTCACCGCGATGAAGGCCGCGACCGGCCGGCAGGTGGTGGTCGTCAACGCCGAAAAGGAAGTCGCCCAGATGCAGCAGACCATGAACATTCGCGTGGATGAAGAGGCCCGCGCCGCGGGCGCCGCGCCCATCCGCGTTCAACTGCCCGTCAACGGCAAACTCTTCCGCCTCGAAAAAATCCTCGTCCTGCCCGGCGACAAGCTGTTCTTCGACCTGAAATACAGCGGGTGGAAGGTGGCGAAGTAGGGGAAGGAAGAAGGGAGTAGTAGTTAGTAGATAGGAAGCGTCCCTATTCCCCCTATGTCCCAACGGGTCGGCAACGACCGAACGACAATGAAACCAACCGTCTTAACTGTCGCACTTGTGCTAATCGTCTCAGGCCAGTCTCGGGCGGAGATAAGGGCCGCATTGTCAGTCGAGTGGCTGGCGTGCAAGTCCGAGGTCGTGGTCGTAGGGAAGATAAAGACGATCAATGTAGCCAAAGGAGTGCATTCGGTCATATATGAAGATTGTACCGTTAAGATTGATGAAGTCATCAAGGGAGATACCAAGGGAGAGGAGCTTGTATTCTGCCTCAGAACGCTCTCTGCCGAGCCGTCTGCCAAGGTCTTAATGACGTCCAAGGAAGGGCTTCTTATGTTTCTGTCGAAGTCCACGGACCACGGTCCGGAGCGACACCTCGACAACAAACTGGTACCCGTGTCCATGCAGTCTCCATTTTCGATTCTAGACCTTTCGAATGTCCCAAGGGATGTGTACACCAAGGAGATGAGGAGCCTCACAGATCCCAATGAGATACTGATAATCGTACGAACATGGGCTCGCTCGAAGGTAGTGCACTCTGTGTCGTCTGAAGTTCCTTTCGACTCCCCCATATTCAAACATCTATACGGCGGCAGCGCGTGCTATCTCATCGTTCCCGCGGAAGAAAAGTACCGTGCTCATTTCATGAAACTGGCCCAGTCGGATAAGCCGCATGAGCGGCAGAAGGCGGCTTCGGAGCTTTACAAGTTCCCAGGCGAGGACACCGAGCGCGTCTTGCGCGGACTCCTTGATGACAAGACTGAGTATTCCTGGACGTTCTCCGCGGACACCATAGCAAGAGTCGAGTTCGGTGTACGAGCGGCGGCATGCCGGAGCCTGAAAGCATTGGGAAGACCCGTCCCAAAGGTGGAACTGGAGCGCGTGCCGACAAACGAGGAACAGCGGTCGCTTCGACAGAGCTACTGGCGAAAGTCCTTTACCGAAGCGCTACCCGAAGAATGGAAGGTCATCTCGGTTGACGATGGCGGCGTTAGGAAAGTTGAAGGGCGAGATATGAGCGCCGTCATCGTCACCTGTGGCAGGGAAGCTCTGCGCTGTAAGCTGACGTTGGTTCCCAAGGAATGGGATAGGAAGGACTTCCCCGGCGGGGAAGCCCTTGGGATCAATGGCCGGGACAGTCAAGGCGCCCGGTATTTCTTCCTAGAAGGGAATCTGCCCGAGGCGGTGAAGGAGAAGCTGATCAAGTATCTTGGCCTGGAAAGACCTTAGCAATTGCCTCCAGAATAGGGGATCACAGAAATGAAGAGCGCTCTTCTGGCCGCCCTCATTGCCGTCGTTGTGGCATTGGTCTCCTGCACAGCAGCGAGTAATCAAACTGTGTGGCTGGTCGAGGCGACTGCGATACCTCTGTACCACTCCAGCACGGCCGATCCGGCATCGGGGTACATATTTCACGTCGAGTACTGTGCCGCTAAGCTTTCGAGCGGATCGGATGTGGTCCACATTGTCTATAGGCCGATAGACTTTCCGAACCGCAACCCGGGCTTTGTCAAGGGCGACACCGTCACCGTCGCCGGACTTGAGAAGGCCAAGGATTTTAGCGCGATGGATGGCCCGGATTACTGGATTCACGATATCAAAGTAATCAGATCAAGCCGTTCGGGAACAAGATAACGCATAACGGCATCATTGCGAATTCCTTTACCCGCAGCCCCGGGGGGCTTGGCCAGGCCGCACCGCAACGGGTCTCGGTTCGCGCTTCAGCCACGCCTCGGGCAAATCGGGCTTGACCGGATGGGCGAAGCCAAGGCATACTCTAGCCGCGTTCCAGCCGCGTTGGCACACGAGCAAATCAGCACGAAGCCCGTAAAGGGACCGCATGGCCAAGGTCGTCACCGGACATCTGCCGCCGGAATCGCTGTCGGCGCTTGTTGACGCGTCGGCGGCCATCAATTCCGCCCAGGGCCTCGACGAGACCCTCGCCGCCATCGCCCGTGCGGCCGCGTCGGTCATGCGGGCCGAGGCGTCCAGCGTTATCGTGCTGGATGAGCCGCGAGGCAAACAGGTCTTCGCCGCCGCCGTGGGCGACAGGGCGGACCAGCTCCTCGGCGTGTCCTACGACCGCGAGGCCGGCATCTCCGGGCGGGTCCTAAAGACCGGCCAGGCCGAGATCGTCAACGACGTCTCCAAGGACCGCAACCACTACCCGAAGATCGACGACCTCGTCGCCTTCCACACCCACAGCCTGATCGCCGCCCCGCTGATCTACAAGGACAAGGCCCTCGGCGCCGTCGAGGTGCTCAACCCCATCCAGCGAGGCACGTTCGACGAGGAGGACCGGGCCCTGTGCATGGTCTTCGCCAACCTCGCCGCCATCGCGATGGCCAACGCGCAGCTCTACGAGCGCATCCGCCTGGAGAACAGCCAGCTCAAGCAGGCCTACCAGCCGCCGGAGGAGATAGTCGGCATCTCCGCGGCAATGGAGAACGTCCGCCAACTCATCACTCGCGTCGCGCGCAGCAGCGCCACCGTGCTGCTGCTCGGCGAGACCGGCACAGGCAAGGAGTTGGCCGCCAGAATGGTCCACACCCACAGCGACCGGGCGGACAAAACGTTCGTGGCCATAAACTGCGCCGCCCTGCCCGAGACGCTGCTGGAGAGCGAGCTTTTCGGCCACGAGGCGGGCGCGTTCACCGGCGCCCGCGAGCGGAAGATGGGGCGCTTCGAGCTGGCCGAGGGAGGCACGCTGTTCCTCGACGAGATTGCCGAGGTCTCCCCCGCCATCCAGGTGAAGCTGCTGCGGGTGCTCCAGGAGCGGGAGATCGTCCGCGTCGGCGGCACGGAGACCATCGCCTGCGACGTGCGGATAATCGCCGCCACCAACCGCAAGCTGGCCGACGAGATGGCCGCCCACCGCTTCCGCGAGGACCTCTACTACCGCCTGAACGTCTTTCCGATCGAGATCGCCCCGCTTCGCCAACGGCGGGATGACATCCCGCTGCTGGTCGACCACTTCATCCGCCGCGTGGCGTCGGACATGAAGATGCCCGTGCCGATCATCTCGCAAGAGGCGATGGCGGCACTGACGCGATACGATTACCCCGGCAATATCCGCGAACTCCAGAACATCCTCGAACGGGCCTGCCTGCTGTGCTGCCGGATGGACGGCCCCTGGCCACAGCCCGACGCGATCAAACCGGAGAACCTCCCGCGCGAGCTCGCCGGAGACCTGCCGGCCGCCGCACAGGGCGAGAGCGTCCTGGCCGCCAGCGAAAAGGGCATGATCGTCAAGACGCTCCGCGAATGCAATTGGAACCAGACCAAGGCCGCCCGAGCACTGGGCATCACCCGCGACAACATCCGATACCGCATGAAAAAATACGAGATCGAGCCGCCTAGGGGGTAGGCAATGGGGATAAAGATTACCGCAGAGCCGCAGAAGCGCAGAGGAAAAGAAGAAGAAGATTTGTAAAGGAGGAAGACGGGACAGGCTGCTTTTCCCGCCTTTGTCCATCCTTCCCCTCCTGTTTCCTCGCCCAGCCCCGAATGGGGCTCTCGGCGCGTAGCCGGAGGTGAGCGTTCTGGCGAACCCCCGGAACCGAGATCCATACGAGAGGAACCCCGGCATGGGTGATGGCGGGCCGGCAATGGGCCATTCCGTGGAATTGCCCTCGCCCCTGCCGGTCCGCAAACCGGAGCACCAGGCCGGAAAAGCAGCCTGTCCCTCTCAGCGCACTTTCTCGACGCTCCTTCTTGTTGCCCACCTATTGGAATCCTGCCGAAAATGAATTGGCTACCCGAGCCGATAATAGGCTATTATTAGGCTACTGAGAAAAGAGGTGGCGCATGCTTTCGTCGCAGGTGGACAGGTTGAAGGGGCTCTTGGTTTCGGTGAGCACGGGCTGGCTGCTGGGCGAGTGCATGGAGGCCAGGGGCAAGCAGGAGCTTTGGGTTCGGCAGCGCCCGGAGGTGTTGGCGGCCTTGCGAGAACAGGCCGTGATCCAGAGCGCCGAATCGTCCAACCGAATCGAGGGCGTTACGGTGGCTGGCGACCGGCTGCGGCCGGTGGTGCTGGGCAAGTCCAAGCCCCGTGACCGTTGCGAGGAAGAACTGGCGGGTTACCGCAAGGCACTCGACTGGATATTCACCCGCAAATTCGCCGTTGCCATCGAGCCGAAGGTGATCCTGCACCTGCACGCCAAGGCGCAGGGCGGCTTCTCCGGCGACGGCGGGCAATGGAAACAGCGGGACAACGAGATCGTCGAACTGCTGCCCGACGGCCGACGGACGGTTCGATTCAAACCCACGACGGCCCGGCAAACCCCGCAAGCCGTCCACGAGCTTTGCAGCAACTACCGGCAGGTTTGCGGCGATCCGGGCATCCCGCCGCTGCTGACGGTGGCCACCTTCGTCTTTGACTTCCTGTGCATCCACCCGTTCAGGGACGGCAACGGGCGGGTGTCGCGGCTGTTGACAACCTTGCTGCTCTTGCAGCACGGCTTTGAGGTTGGGCGGTACGTGAGCCTTGAGCGGATCGTGGAGGAAACCAGGTCCGACTACTACCGCGTGCTGGGGGAATGCTCCAAGGGCTGGCACGAGGGCAAGAACCAAATCGCCCCGTGGTTGAACTACTTCCTTGGCTTCCTGCGCCGGGCATACCAGGAGTTGGCCGACCAAGTGGAATCGACTTCGCGGCGCCCGGCCAAGGGGGAATTGGTTCGTAACGCCATCTTGGCGCAGGTTGGGCCGTTTACCCTGGGGGATCTTCGCGGGCAGATTCCAGGCGTGAGCGTGCAGCAGGTTAAGAAAGTCCTGGCCGAGATGAAGAAGGCCGGACAGGTGCACCTGGCAGGACGCGGACGCGGGGCGAAATGGGAAGTGGCTACAGGATCTTAAGTTACGTCAGGCGGACGCGGCGAGGCGGAGATAAATCCGTCGGCATCTTCAACACGGCGCCCGGGGGCAGACTTTGGCAACAGCCCTCGTTCTGGCCCTCAACCTGGGCTTTTCCCTATATCAAGTGAACCAAAGGTTCTTGGTCGCTCGACTCCGGCAAACTCGCCGTTTCGCCTCTCGTCTCGTGTTAAAATGGGGGAAATGGGGAGAATTCCATATTCGTCCCGCCTCGTCGTTTAACGACATAAAGGCTTTTTGTAAAGCCTATTATAGATACAATCCCGCATTGGTCACCTCTCCTGGTTCTTTGTCTCCGCCCACCAAATTCTTTGCCTGATGGGGGCCTGAATCCTACGTTCCCTCTGGCAGCAAAAGGAGCCTGCAAGAGCGAAGCAGAGGTCCGCCCCATACTTTCCTAAGCGTCCCAGAGACGCATCCAGCCTTCCCACGGGATGGCCTAGCCTTAAATCTTTTTGATCAAGCGTGTTACGTGTCCTCGTTTGTTGCGCTGCGCTGTACGGAAGGAAAGCCTCATCATGAATGGCCGGATGCCAACATTTGAACCTTTTGAGCCCCGCCTGCTGATGAGCGGGACGCCAACGCTGGAGAGCCTTTTTGCCTCGGCTGAGGTGATGGACGTGCCCGGCGCCCGGCAGGCGGCCGAGTCCGGCATCCTCGCCGTGGGCCAGTCGGACATGTACCGATTCACCGTTCAGGCCAACGGCTACTTCGAGATCGACATGTCGGCCGGCGACGGCAGTTCGGCCAACCCATACTTGCAGGTCTACAGTGATCAGCAGCGGCTGTGTTACACCAACGACAACGCCGGCGCGGGCACGCTCGACAGCCACGTCAGGATGTACGTCCGCGAGGGCCAGACGTTTTACGTCCGTGCCTCGCTGGCCGGCGGCACGGAGGGGGCATACGACATCAGTTTCACCAGCCTGCCTTATGACGACCTGGCCGATTCGGCGGCCGCCGCTGCGGCGATGTACTCCAGCGCCACCGGCGCAGCCACCAAGTACGGCACGGTGAACTACCGCGGCGACGTCGACGTGATGAGCTACAGCGTCCGCGTAAGCGGCACGGTGCGGGCGAACCTGGGTGCCTACTACGGCACGCTTGCCGGCGTGGTATCGGTTTACGACTCGCAGGGCAACGTGATTGCATCGCAGACCGCCCAAGCGGCCGGTTCGGCGGACATTCAGTTTTCGGCCGTGGCGGGCGAGCAGTACTTCTTCCAGGTCGAGGGCGCCGACCAGAGCACCGGGCGGTACGTGCTGAAGGTCCTGCCGACGATCTGGCAGGAGTTCGTGGACGCCTCGGCCATGAACGTCCCGTCCGCGTCGCAGCGGACGGTTGACGGCACGCTTTCCGCCGGCGAGCGGGACACGTACAAGATCACGGTCCCGGCCACGGGTTACTACGTGCTGGACATGAAGGCTGCCGACGGCAGTTCGGTGGACTCGTACCTGGAGGTTTACAACGAGAGCCAGGTTCGGGTGGCGTACAACGACAACGCCGGCGCCGGCACGACCGACAGCCGGGTGAGGGTTTACGTGCGTGAGGGGCAGGTGCTGTACGTTCGCGCCTCGGCCGCCAAGGGCAGCGAGGGCGACTACACTCTGACGTTCGAGAGCCAGCCGACCGACGACGCCGGCAACGACGCCGCCCGTGCCGCAGCCCTGTACGTCAGCCCGACCGGCGCGTTCCTCAAGTACGGCAACATACAGTACTCGGACGACGTCGACTGCTTCGCCTACACCGCCAAGTACGGCGGGCTGGTTCAGACCACCGTGGCCACGTACGGATACCGCAGCCAGTTGGCGCCGGCGCTGACGGTCCGCGACGCCGAGGGCAACGAGTTGGGCACGGCCCAGGCGGGCGCCGGCGGCACGCTGGCGCTGAGCTTCACCGCCGTCCAGGGCCAGACGTATTACTTCAGCGTCGCCGGCGACGGTAACGGCTTGGGCATGTACAGCGTGAAGGTCCTGCCGACGATCTGGCAGGAGTTCCTCGACGCGACGGAAGTGGACGTCGACGGCGCCTCCAGACAGACTGTCGGCGGCACCTTGGGCACGGGCGGCGACAGCGGTATCCCCGACGGCAACCTGGGCGCCAGCGGCACGTTGGGCGTCGACGGCAAGGCCACGTACAAGGTCGTCGTCCCGGCCAACGGGTACATGCAGGTGAACATGTCGGCCGCGGCGGGCAGCGCAATCGACTCGTACCTGGAGGTCTACAACGAGGCCCAGGTGCGGGTGGCGTACAACAACGACGCCGCATGGAGCACCGCCGAAAGCCAGGTCAGGATCTATGTGCGTGAAGGCCAGGTGCTGTACGTTCGCGCCTCGGCCGCCAAGGGCACCGAGGGCGACTACACGCTGACGTTCGAAAGCCAGCCGATCGACGATGCCGGCAACGACGCGGCCTGGGCCGCGGCCTTGTACGTCGCCGCTAACGGCTCGTCCACGAAGCACGGCAACATCCAGTATGGTAACGACGTCGACTGCTTCGCCTACACCGCAAAGTACAGCGGGCTGGTTCAGACCACCGTCGCGGCGACCGGATACCGCGGTTCGCTGGCGGCGGTGTTGACGGTCCGCGACGTTGATGGCAACGCGATGGGCACGGCCCAGGCAGGCGCGGGAGGCTCGCTGAACCTGAACTTCTCCGCCATCGAGGGTCAGACGTACTTCTTCAGCGTTTCCGGCGCCGATTCGAGCCAGGGCGCGTACAGCATGAAGATCCTGCCGACGGTCTGGCAGGACTTCATCGACGCGACGGCCGTGGACGTCCTTGGCGGACAGAGCCAGACCGCCAGCGGCACGCTGTCTGCCGACGGGCGGGCGACGTACAGCTTCACCGTCCCGGCCAGCGGGTATTTCGAGGTCAACATGCGTGCCGCCGACGGAAGCGGGCTCGACTCGTACCTCGAGGTCTACAACAGTTCGCAGACGCGCGTGGCGTACAGCGACAACGTCAGCGCGGGCTCGACCGACAGCCGGGTGCGGATCTACGTCACGACCGGGCAGACGTACTACGTCCGGGCCTCGGCCGCCAAGGGCACCGAGGGCGGCTTCACGCTTTCGTTCGAGAGCCAGCCGACGGACGACGTCGGCAACGACGCCGCCCGCGCCACGGCGATGTACGTCGCCGCCAACGGCTCGTCCACGAAGTACGGCAACATCCAGTACTCCAACGACACCGACTGTTTCGCCTACACCGCCAGGGCCAGCGGCCTGGTCCAGACCACCCTGGCGGCCTACGGCTATTACAGCAATATTGCCGGCACGCTGACGGTCCGCGACGCCGAGGGCAACGTCCTGGACACGGGCCAGGCCGCCGCCGGCGGCGCGATGGACCTGAACTTCTCCGTCGTGTCCGGCCAGACGTACTTCTTCAACGTTTCCGGGGCCGATTCGAGCCAGGGCATGTACAGCGTGAAGATCCGGCCCACGATCTGGCAGGACTTCATCGACGCGACAGGCGTGACTGTCGCCGCCGCCGGACAGCAGACCGCCTCCGGCACGCTTGCCGCGGGTCAGTACAAGACGTACGTCTTAACCGCCCCGGCCGGCGGGTACATGCAGTTCGACATGTCGGCCTCGCAGGGCAGTTCCCTCGACTCGTACATCGAGGTCTACACCGAGGACCAGCGCCGCCTGAGCTACAACGACAACGTCTCGTACGGCTCCAAGGACAGCCGGCTCAGACTGGCCGTCACTGAAGGCCAGCAGTTATACGTCCGCGTCAGCGGCACGAAGGGCACCGCGGGCGACTTCGCGATAACGTTCACGAGCCAGCCGACGGACGACTTCGGCAACGACCGCGCCGCCGCCGCGGCAATGGCGATGGCGGCCTCGGGCTCGTCGACCGCGGTTGCAACCATCAACTACGGCTCGGACGTCGACGTGTTCAAGTTCAACGCCGCCGTCACCGGCGACATGACGGTCTCGATGGCCAAGAACGGCGCCAGCAACCTGATCGGGACGGTAAGAGCGATGGACGTATCCGGCACGCAGTTGTCGGCCGACGACGCCTCCGACGGCACGGCCCAGATCACCTTCCACGTGGTGGCGGGCGAGACTTATTATCTTTCAGCCGCCAGTGTGAGCCAGACGGCCGGGCGGTACGTGCTGACCGTCGCAACCCAGACGGACCTCACGCCGGATCCCACGCCCGACCCGACTCCGGACCCAACGCCCGATCCGACGCCTGACCCGACTCCCGATCCCGATCCGGCGCCCGGCGCCAGCGTCGCCGGCACGGTCCAGCAGTCCGGCGGGACGACTCGCCTGGTCGTTACCGGCACCAACGGCAACGACGTGATAACGCTGTCCTACAACGGTGCGGTGACCAGCCTGGTCAGCGGGGCCGGCACGCAGACGTTCGCCGGGTACTACGGGTACATCTCGGTATACGGCTTCGGCGGCGACGACGTGATCCGCCTGGACTATTCGATCATGGGCCAGACGCTGATCTACGCCGGCGACGGCAACGACAAGGTCTACGAGAACAGCCAGGGTTCCGCGACAGTCTACGGCGGCGCGGGCGACGACCTGCTGATCGCCGTCGGCGGTGGTAACGACGTCGTCTACGGAGGCTCCGGCACCGACAGCTACTGGGTGGACACCACCGACTTCCTGGCCGACTCGACCTCGGCCGAGACGGCGGCGAAGACCGTCCACAGCATCGCCAGCTTCTACCAGCCTTACTCGTCCAACCCGGCGTCGATCGACTACGTCTCGAAGGACATCAACGGACAGAGCCTGCGGGACCCGACGACCTCGTACGGCATGGGCAACTACGCCAACAACCCGCTGTTCGTCGACGGGCCCCAGTACGACGACATCCGCCAGGGCGCCCTTGGCGACTGCTACTACCTGGCCACGCTGGCAAGCCTGTCGGACACCGACCCGGACCTTATCAGCCAGGCCATTACGGACCTCGGCGACGGCACCTACGCGGTGCGGTACTACCGCGGCGGCTCGGAAGTCTACCTGCGCCTGGACGCCGACATGCCCAGCGCCTACGCCAAGCTGACGCCCGACGGCGAGACCTGGGTAATGCTGATGGAGAAGGCATACGCGTTCTTCCGATACGGGCAGAACTCGTATTCCTCGATCGAGGGCGGCTGGATGAGCACCGTCGTAACGGAGCTGACAGGCGCGTCGACCCAGACGCTCTTCACCGGCGGGTCGGCCACGTCGCTGGCAAGCATCATCAGCACCAACCTGGCCGCCGGACACTCGGTCACGCTCGGCAGCTACAGCAGCCCCCCTTCGCCGATCGTCGGCGGCCACGCCTACATGGTCAAGTCCATCGAGGGCACCGGCGCCGACGCGTACGTCACCGTCTACAACCCCTGGGGCGTCGACGGCAGAAGCTACGACAGCAATCCCAACGACGGCCTGCTGAGGCTGAGCATCGCACAGATCCAGCAGTGCTTCTCCGCCGTGGTGCTAGCGATGGTGTGATGGTAAACCTTCAGGCCCGGCCGAGTCCTTTACGGTGTACGGCGGACTCGGCCGGGCCGGTCTCTTACTCCGGAACAGGGCTTGCAAATGACGACACGTGCTTACAAAGCGACAAACGTATTCACCGAGGACGACGTGCTGGCAGTCTTGGCCGACAACGAGGCCGTGTTCTGCTACGAACTGTTCATCCAGGCCGCGAACCTGCCGCCCATGCCCCGGGAAATGCCGCCCGAGCACTGGCAGGCGGCCCTGAAATACCGCACCCTTACCCCCCAGGAACAGGCCGCCCGCGAACGGTATTTCCAGCGCCGAACCCACGAATCCCTCCGCCGCCTGACGGCCGGGCAATAGCACCCCCAGAAGCCAGACGCATCGCCACCACCACGCGGCAACCCAAAGCCCCGTCGGCCTTGGGGCACCCGAACTACGGAGGTTCAATCCGGAACGAATTGGATGTGTGGCACCTCGTCAGAACCCGAGGGTCGGCTCGTTCTGAAAGTTTTTCTGAATTTTTTTGTCTTGACGCCTACGCATCGACTGATATGATACTATTTGATACGGGTCGTGATACTGGATGATATGGGTTTGAGATGGCAACATACCGTCTTAGTCAGGTTGCGGGCATGGTTGGAATCGCACCTATCACTCTGAAGCGGTGGTTGCTCAATGGCCGCGTCGAAGAGGTCCCGCGAGACAGGAATGGGTGGCGCGTCTTCACCGACGAGGATGTTGCCAAGATACGGGCCTACGCAGAAACACTCTATCCTCCCCATGGTCGGGGGTCATCGACCCTATTTGCCAGATGATTGCGTATCTCAAGAACGACAAACTCCGCGGCGGTTATTACACGCCTGAAGTTGTGGCCCGATGGCTGGCCAAGTGGGCGATCCAATCCCCAGAGGATCATGTTCTCGAGCCCAGTTGCGGAGACGGCGCCTTCCTGGCAGCCACAGTGCAAACCATGAATGAGTTCGGGCCTGCTTCGGAGAATGCCCGGCTTCTTGGGATTGAGGTTTTCGACAAGGAGGCCGCCAAGGCCCGTGGGAAAATTGCCGGCGCTCCTTTCGCCACCGTTGAGACGGCGGATTTCTTCGAATGGGTCACTCGCAACAGGAGCGAGAAGTTTGAAGCCGTTGTCGGCAATCCTCCTTTTATCAGGTATCAGAACTTTCCGGAGCCCTGCCGCAGCATGGCGATGGAAATCATGAAACTCTCTGGGCTCAAACCTAACAAGCTGACGAATATCTGGGTGCCCTTCGTAGTAGCCTGTATCGCCATGCTCCGAGAAGGAGGCCGGCTAGCGATGGTCCTGCCTGCCGAATTGCTACAGGTAACCTATGCCGCTCAACTTCGGCAGCATCTTGCCGATAGCTTCCGAAGGATCACGATCTACGCATGCAATGAAATGTTCTTCGAGGGAGCACAGCAAGAGGTCGTCTTACTGGCGGCGGAAGGCAAGTTGCCAGCGGCCAACCCACAAAATCGCTGCAACATCTCTCTGTTGGAAACTAACAGCATTGCAGAACTGCTCGACATCCAACCCAGGACCGTAAACCTGGGCAAGCGACCCAAGCTGGTTCAACACGATAGTGAGAAGTGGCTGAAGTACTTCCTTTCCTCCCGCGAGATCGGATTTATGCGGTCTCTCCGCGAGCATCCGAACGTCGGCAGACTCGGGGAATATGCCACGGTTGACGTTGGTGTAGTGACAGGCAAGAACGATTTCTTCGTGCTCGGCAGTGAGACTGTTCGTGCCTATGAGCTAAGAAACTTTGTCGTGTCGCTGGTTGGGCGATCATCGCAGCTTTCCGGTGCCGTGCTTTGGGAACGCGAACTCATCGAACTCAGCAAGAATGGAAGCAAGGTTCACTTGCTTCACCTCTCCCCGCATGAGGGAAAAGGTTTACCGCCCAACTTGAGAAAGCTTATTAGCGAGGGCGAGAAGAGAGGCGACAACGAGGGCTACAAGTGCCGAATACGCAATCCCTGGTACAATGTGCCCGCCGTCTGGCAGCCCGATTGCTTTTTGTTCAGGCAGATATACGATTTCCCCAGGGTCGTTGTGAATTGCGCAAAGGCCACCTCCACCGACACGATTCACCGAATGCGATGTCTTGAGAATCCCGAACGCGTTGCCAGTAACCTTTACACGCATCTGACCGCCGCAAGCGCCGAGGTCGAGGGGCGCAGTTACGGCGGTGGAGTTCTCGAACTCGAGCCGACTGAGGCCGAGAGGCTATTGGTTCCCAGGCGGATGAATGGCGCAATGCCGATCGCAGAAATCGACCGGCTTGTCCGTCAAGGCCAACTTTCGGACGTGCTGGACACCAACGACCGGGTGGTCCTTCACGAATCGCTGGGACTGAGTCGCGCTGAATGCACATTGCTCAAGGGCATCTGGACAAGGATGCGCGATCGGCGGAGCGCCCGAAAACGGGGCTAGCCGCCGGAAGATGCTCCCTCGTCCTGCGGCTCTTCAGGTTCCGGCAACTCATCACCGCCCTCTTTCATCGCCTTGGCTTGAGACGGTGATGGCCGGTCATGCGGCGGCATCCCGTCATAGCGCTCCCGATACTGGCTCTGGACGCGTTCAGAGAACCGCGTAATTCGCAGAAGGGATTCGGGTTCCGGCCACGTGGTATCGATCGTGGCAGACTCAGGGTCCCAAAGGACAAGTGAAACCGCCTCGGCCTTGTGTGGGACATCGATCGGGGAATTGCGCCCAACCAAGCGGTCGAGCATCCGCGTGAAACGCCGGCGTATCGATCCCGTAAAGCAAGGCGAAGGAATAATGACCATGAAACTCACGACGGCATACGGGAACCGAGTGTGAACGGTCGTCGCTTCCATGCCGAGATCGTTTACCATGTTCTGGAAGTTCTTGCTGACACTCTTCGTATCGTTGAGCGTCTTGCTGTCAAACACGAACCGGACCCCATCGGGACGGTATCCGACATCGTAGTTCTGCGGCCTTATGCCGCCGATGATACGGACAGGACCGACCTCCACGACGTCCCGCTGGCCCGGCAGCAGTTCCTTCTGCCCGGGAGTAATAATCTCGATCCCGCCAAGCATGGCCGCGAGAGCTTTGCCAACCTGCCTGTCGAAAACGCCCCCGAAATCCATCCCTTCCTTCTTGTTGAAGGCGCGGCCTGCGTGCCATTTCTGCCCCCAGTAACGCAGGTCGTCCGGGGACACAACGATTTTCGGCATTTCTTCGATAAGAGCCATGCGAAGATTCTACCACAGGCAAACCCACAGTAAACCCCCTACTTCGCTTCTGGTGGTCTGCTGGATTTTGCCTGCGGCAACCGCACGCGGTGCTCGGCGGGTTTTTTGTTTGGCTGAACATGCGAAAGTGGCGATAGGTATAATCGGTAGTAGTTCCGGGAAATTGTCTTGCGTACATACGGCGAGACCGCCACGAGAATGCGGGTGGTGCCTATGAAAGTATTTATATGCGCGTTGCTCGCGGCCGCGGCGCCGCTGGCGGCACAGGAAAAGATCGAGGCCGTAACCAAACCCAGCCAGGACACGGTGCTGTCGTTCGTCCGGCCGGGACAGGTGGCGGAGGTGCTCGTAAAGGAAGGCGACACGGTCAAGGCCGGGCAGGTCCTGATGCGCCAGGACGACAAGGCCGAGCTTGCCCAGATGGAGCAACTCAAGGCCCAGGCCGAGAGCGACACGCACGTAAGGGCCGCCGACGCACAACTCGCCCAGAGTCGCGTGGACCTCAAAAAGATCGAGGGCGCGCAAGGGGCCGCCACGGAACTGGAACTCGACCACGCCAAGCTCGACGTGACCATCGCCGAACTGAGGCTCGATCTTGCCAAGTTCGACCAGAAGCAGGCCAAGCTGAAGTACGAGGAGATGCGGCTCCAGATCGACCGGATGCGTCTGGTCAGCCCGATCGACGGGGTGGTCGAGCGGCTGCTGGTCGAGCCGGGCGAATCTGTCGAGGCGGCGGGGAAAATCGCCCAGGTGGTGCAGATCGACCCGCTGTGGATCGACGTCGCGGCCCCGCTGGCAGTTGCCCGCGCGCTGAAGAAGGGCGAATCAACCGCCGCGGTCGAGTTCGACAGTGCCGACCCGGCCCGGCGGTCGAGCGTCAGTGGCAAGATCATTCACATTGCGGCCGTGGCGGACTCGGCCAGCGGAACGCTTACGGTTCGCGTAGAATGCCCCAATGCCGCCAGACGCCCCGCCGGCGAGCACGTGTACGTCAGCTTCCCGGCGAAGAAAGACTAAAGAAAGACTACAGGCTTCAGACTTCAGGCTTCAGGCGCAACAACAGATAATAGCGAGGCCTTGGAACGACCAATGACGGTGAACCCGACACGAGTGTCACAGGCCGACAGCGAGGCCCATCGCCCGACGACGGCTGAGATCATCGAGCGCCTGAGCCGTTTCGACGGCCCGCCGGAGCAGTTCCTGGTCAACCTCCTGGCGGTGCAGTGCCACCTCGCCTCGGCCGCGGGAGGCGCGATCCTTCGCGTCAATGCTTCCGGCGGCGCGGAGAT
>Ga0315279_10005470_pt1 | contig 16462 bp, 9 predicted proteins | sample YL17G06_20_MG_FD_203694 | JGI IMG/M metagenome (GOLD analysis project Ga0315279, IMG submission 203694) | Sediment microbial communities from Yellowstone Lake, YNP, Wyoming, USA - YL17G06_20 | ecosystem: Environmental > Aquatic > Freshwater > Lake > Sediment | place: USA: Wyoming | collected...
CGTCACCTTGTAGGCGCGCATCGCGTCGGGGTCCACGTCCACCTGGTACTCGCGGACGTATCCCCCGGCCGAGGCGACCTCGCTCACTCCCTCGGCCGACTGAAGCGTGTACCGGACGGTCCAGTCCTGGATCGTGCGAAGTTCCTCGATGTCCCAGCCGCCGGCGGGTTTGCCGTCGGGGTCGCGCCCCTCGAGCGTGTACCAGAATATCTGACCCAGGGCCGTCGCGTCGGGCCCGAGCATCGGCTTGACGCCCTCGGGCAACGCGTCGGACGGCAGGGAATTGAGCTTCTCCAGCACCCGGCTGCGGGACCAGTAGAAGTCGGCCTTTTCCCTGAAGATGACGTAGATGCTCGAGAACCCGAACATCGAGAGGCTTCGGACGGTCCTGACCTCGGGCACGCCCATCAGCGCCACCGTAAGCGGGTAGGTGACCTGGTCCTCGACGTCCTGTGGGCTGCGGCCCATCCACTCGGTGAAGACGATCTGCTGGTTCTCGCCGATGTCGGGGATGGCGTCGGTGGCGACGGGGTCGCGCTCGACTCCCGGAATCTTCCAGTCGAACGGGGCGAAGTATATCCCGGCCGCGATGGTGAACAGCACAAGCAGCGTCACCACCAGCATGTTGGTCATGCAGAACCGCAGCAGCCTGCCTACCAGCGAGAGTTGCTCGGGCGTCTGGATGGAATAGTCGTCGGTCATTTATGCTGGGCCGCCGGGGCGGTGGTGGGGGTCATGGAATCCTTGCGGGTGAACGTCTCCTCGACGGTGCCGCAGTTGGGCATGCTGGCGCCGAAGTATGGATTGCGGACGTCCCGGCTCGGCGCGAGCCAGTCGGCGCCGCGGTTGTCGAAGGCCATCGGGCAGTGAATGCGGTAGTAGACCTTCGGGCTATCCGGCGGCCAGCGGCGGGCCATGGCCGCCACGGCGTTGGCAAGCGGGGCGAAGTGTACTCGCATGAGCTGAGCATCCTTGGCCTCTTGGGCCTGGGCCAGGGCCTTGTCAAGCACCGCCTTGCCGTTCATCCAGGCATCATGCCCGGCCGGTGAGAAGAGCTTCATGTCCACCTTTGCGACGGCTGCGGACATGTCCGCAAGTGCCTTGCGTGCGGTGTTGGGGTCGTCGTCGGCAAGGCCGGCTGCGGCGGCGAAATAGGACTCGAAGACCGCGTCGAATTGTTTGCTCAGTTCGGCCGGGATGGCCTCCGCGGCGGCGGGGGCCTTGGTGGCCGACAGGCCGAACCAGGTCGCCAGCGTGGCGGCGTTGGCGGCCAGCGACTTTGCGGTGTTGCGCAGCTCAGACAGCGTCGTAGCGGAGGCGCCCTCGAAGGCGTCGTTGCCCAGGCGCATGGCCAGTTCCTTCCAGGCCATCTTGACGTGCTGGTCGGCCGAGTTGGCGTCCACGGCTGCCAGGGCGGCGCCGAGCCGGGCCAGCGCCGCCTTGCCCGTCGGCAGGTCTTCCGACGCGGAGGCTTCCTGGGCTCCTTTGGCGGCCTGGAGGACCCTATTGAACTGCTCGGCAAGCATCACGGGCAGCTTAACGGCCTCGCCTGCCGGGCTGCCGCCGCCGTCGGGCGTCATCATGCTCGGCTTGGCCTCGATCTGCAGGGCGCTGTCGATCTTGAAGTTGCCGCGCGTGACCACCTGCTCCCCCTCGTCCAGGCCGCGACGGACGATGTACCAGTCCCCCGCGCGGGGGCCAAGGACGACCTCCCGGCCTTCGAACGTGGGCTTTTTCGCGCCGGGCGTCTTGACGTACACGATCGCCCGCGTGCCCGTGATAAGGGCGGCCGAGACGGGAATCACCAGCGGCTTTTCCTTCTCGTCGGCGCCGGCGGGGACGTAGCCGAGCGACTCGGCCGTGACCAGGTCCATTCCGCAGATGTCGCACTTGCCGGCGGCGTCCTTGACGACCTCCGGGTGCATCGGGCATATCCACTTGCCAACCAGGTCGGGCTCCATCACCCGCCCGCCGGCGGCGACTCGCGACAGCACGACGGCCTTGACGAACATCTCGGGCTTGAGCTTGCCCAGGTCGTTGGGCACGTTGACGCGGACCTGCACCGTCCGCGTCATGGGGTTGACGATCGGATCGATGAAAGCAATCGTACCGGTGAAGGCCTCGCCGGGGTAGCTGACGGTGGTGAACTCGACCTTCTGGCCGTATCGCAGCCAGGCCAGGTCGGACTCGTACGCGTCGAGCTTGACCCACACCTTCGAGAGGTCGGCAAGCGTGTAGATCCGGTTGCCCGTCTCGACGTACATTCCCTCCTGGGCGTTCTTGTTGATGACGATCCCGCTGGCGGGGGCGTAGATGATCACGTGGTCCTCGGCCTTGCCGAGTTTTTCCACGCGGGCGATCTGCTCGTCGGTAAGGCCCAGCAGGTGGAGCTTGCGGCGGGCGGCGGCGAGGTTTTCCTTGGAGCTGTCGCCAAAGACGGTCGAGCCCTGCACGGGCGCGGCGGCGGATTCCTTGGCGGACTTGACGGCCTGGAGAAGTTCTTCCTGGGCGCCGTAGAGCGCGGGGCTGTAGATGTCCACCATGTGGTCGCCCTTGCGGACGGCGATTCCCGTGTAGTCCACGAAGAGCCGGTCGAGCCGGCCTGGCATCCAGGCGGTGATGTACGAAAGGCGCGTCTCATCGTAGTCGACCTTGCCGACCATCCTCACCTCGGCCTTTGGGTAGAGCCGCCGGACCGCGGAGGTCTCGATGTCCATCAGCGCCGCGGCGGCATTGCTGACCGTCAGTTCGCGCATGGAGGTCATGTTCTCGCCTGAACTGATCTTAAGCGGGATGAGCTTCATGCCGCACTTGGGGCACAGGCCGGGCTTGAGCTTGCGGATCTCGGGGTGCATCGAGCACGTCCAGATGGTGGGGGCTCCGGCCGAGTGATCGTGACCGTCGCCCGCCTGGGTCGTCGCCGTTGCAGGCCGGCCCGCGGCGCCAAGGCCCCAGTAAAGGCCGATGCCCGCTGCCACGACAGCCCCAACCACCAACAGGGCCACCGCCAAGCCTTTCAGTCGAGCCCTGCCGCCCGATGCCGGCCGGTCTTCGTCGTTCATGCCACTTTCTCCGCTGGTTGCCTGTAAGCGGCCACTCTGAAAAGAAGGCTTCAGGCTTCAGGTTACAGACTTCCGCCTTCCGCCTTCCGCCTTCCGCCTTCCGCCTTCCGCCTTCCGCCTTCCGCCTTATTCTTATGTTTCCGGATGAGCCGAAGGCTCATGTTTGACTGCGTTAAATCATTATAGAACATCATACTGCAATTCATCACAATAATAATGGAGTATCGCATTCCAGTCTTTAGAGCCGAATTGCCAAATTCAAATGTTCGACTCTCATCCATAAACCGCAGTGAACAAGATGCGTGGTTTTCCTTCTGAAAGACCGCCTGTTTGTCACTATGCCGTTGGCCTTAAGCGATAAACGCATTCTGAGTCCGCGATACATTATACGCGCCTCGCGAGCCCCCCCTGGGCCTGAGTTCACGCTTTGAACGCCCCGCTGGTCATGCCGCGTATGAACGGGCGCGTGGCGTAGACGAACAGGATCAGCAGGGGCACGGAGCTTATCGCGTAGGCGGCGAACATCGTCGAGAAGTTTTGCGCGTGCTGGCTGGTGGCCAGGGCGAACAGGCCCGACGATATCACGTGGTGCGAGCCGTCGGTGTTCGTGATGAACGGCCAGAGGAAGTTGTTCCACGTGCCCAGGATGTTCATGATGATAACGACCGAGAAGACCGGCCTGGACAGAGGCAGGACGATGTTCCAGTACAGGCCCAAGTGCCCGGCCCCGTCCATGCGGGCGCTCTCGAAGAGCTCTTCCGGCAGGCCCTTGAAGAAGCTGTGGAAAACGAAGGTCGCGAAGACCTGCCCCCCGGCCACGTAGGGCAGGATCATCGCCCAGTAGGTGTTGAGCAGCCCCAGGTTCTTGACCAGCAGGAAACTCGGCACGAGCGTCAGCACGCCGGGGAACATCATCGTCGCCAGGAACATCACCAGCGCCGCCCGCGAGCCGAGGAACCTGTACCGAGAAAGGATGTACCCCGCCGAACTGCCCAGCACGGATACCCCCAGTGCCGTCAGGATGGAGACGATCAGCGAGTTTATCAGGTAGGGCCTCAGCACCGCCCATGCCATCGCCGGCCCGCGCTTGATCTGCCGGAAGTAAACCCCGGCCGCCTCGCCGGGGGCCATCTGCCGCGACTGGCCTTGCTCGTCCTCGACCTGAACGGGCTCGTTGGAGTCGCCGACAGCGGCCGCCCCGGCCACGCGGGCCAGGCCCTTGAAGGCGTCCGGTATGCTGAAGAAGCTACGGTAGAACTCCCGGTTGCTGCGGAAGACGTTGTTGACCATGAACGCCAGCGGAAGCATCGTCAGCGAGGCGACCGTCAGAAGCGTCACGTGAATTGCCAGGAGTCTCCATCGACCCATCAGGATTCTCCCTTCACGTCTTCAGCCGACTTGAAATACTTCAGGTTCAACAGCGTCAGCGCGAAGATTGCCAGGAACAGCAGCACGCCGATGGCGCAGGCGTAGCCCATCCGCTGGAAGCTGAACGCGTTGAAGTACATCCACAGGCCCGGCACGGTGGTCTTGAAGCCCGGCCCGCCGCGGGTGAGGATGAACAGGCCCTCGAAGCCCTGCATCCCGCCGATGACCGTCAGCAGCAAGATGAGCTTGAGTTGGCTGAGGATCAGCGGGATGTCGATGCGGAAGAACTTGCTGACGCCCGTGCAGCCTTCCAGCAGGGCGGCCTCGTTGACGCTGTCGGGAATTGCCGAGAGCCCCGCGTAGTAGATCAGCACCTCGAACCCGCCGACGAAGGGGAATCCCACCATCATCACGGCCGCCAGGGCGGTGTGCGGGTCGCTCAGCCAGCCGCGCGCCCAGCCCGAAAGGCCAACGGCGCTCAGCAGCGAGTTGAGCATTCCGTTGTCGGCGTAGATCATTCCCTGCCAGATGAGCTGCACCGCAACGCCGGGCACGACTATCGGCGCCAGGAACATGACCCGGTAGAAATGCCTCCACCGCTCCCGGGGCAGCGAGTGGATGAGCTTGGCGACTATCAGCGGGACGGTCAGGCGGACACAGACCGCGAACATGGTCAGCATCAGCATGTTCAGGACGCTGGGCCAGCATGTGGGGTCCAGCGTGAGGTACTCGCGGTAGTTGGCGAGCCCGACGAACCTCGCCGGGCCGCCGACCTCAAACTCCTGGAGCGACTTGGAGAACGCCCAGACCACCGGCAGGTAGATGAACGTCAGCAGCAGCACGATCCCCGGCAGGATGATCGCGTAGCAGCCCAGCGTGGACCTCAGGCTCGGGCGGATCATGGGTGGTCCTCCCTTGCCTCGTCCGGCAGGTCGGTCATCTTCGCCCGCTCAGGCGCCAGGCTTTTCCACTGGGCCTCCATGGCGGCCAGGTCCGGCGACTTCCGGCGGACGAGGTTTGCCGCCGCGGCGTCGAGGTTGGCCTTCTGCCAGACGAGGAACTCGTCGAGGCTCGCCCCGCCGGCCAGGTACAAACTCAGCATCCGCTCCTGGATGTCGCTGAACCGCAGGTCGAACGAGAAGATCCACTTGGTCGTCGTGTAACGCCGCTCGAGGATCTTCTCGAACGGCGCCAGCGGCGCCAGCACCGGCACGCCGACGATGTTCGGTATCAGGCACGGGTACTCGTTGACGACCTGCTCGGTCTGCTCGGGTGTGCAGAGGAACTGGAGGAAAGACACCACCCGCTTCAGCCGCTCGGATTTAGCCATGCGATCTTCCAGCGGCAGCGAGGAGTCCGTGTCCCCGACGGCCGAGCACGTCACCTCGAACTGCGCCGAGGCCCCCCCGATAACGCACATGTCCGTGCCGCTGGCGTACCGGGACGTCTCCTTCGTGAATCTCGGCAGGTAGAACACGCCCCACTCGAAGCCGAGGTTGTGGTCCGACCACAGCCGGTACGTGAGCGGGCTGGACGTCCAGTACATCGCGCCCTGCTGCGTGATGAACTGGCGAGTCAGGTCGGCGTTGGTCATGTCGTCGTTGGTGTACCGCTTGAGCTGCTTCATGATCCGCCACAGCTCCCGGTATCGCTTGTCGTGCGGGCCGAAAAAGCCCTTTCGCAGCAGGAAGACGAGCTCGTCGCCGTCCAGGTAGCCCTGGAGGTAAGGCTCGCGGGCCGGGTCCTTCACCAGGTCGATGCCCGGCAGGAGGTTGTAGTAGAGCTGGTCGAACATCAGGTCCGTCGCCCAGTCGTTGTAGGCGGACAGTTCCATCAGCAGCGGCGTGAGGTGCGGCTCCCGCTTGATCCGTTCCATCACGGCGATGAACTGGGGCCAGGTCTCCGGCACGGCCAGGCCGAGGCGGTGGAAGATCGTCTTGTTGTAGAAGATCCCCGTCTCGATCATGTCCATGGTGATGCAGTAGTTCCGCCCGTCCGGCGCCGCCTTGCCGCGGCTGATGGCCTGGTAGCGGAACAAGTCCCACCATTGCCTGGCGCCCGGCAGATTGGGGTCGTGCTTCTCGGCGACGAACGAGTTGGGCGACTCCAGGAAGCCGTCCATCGGGATGTACCATCCCTTCTGCACGTCCACCCATACGTCCTCGACGTTGACGTTGATGATGTCCGGCGCGGCCCCGCTGGAAAGCTGCGTGACCAGGTACTCGCGGACCCTCGGGACGTTGATGATCTCGATGCGCGTGTCCGGGAATCGCCGCTCGAAGCGGCTGACGACCTTGGCCAGGCCCTCCAGCGGCTTGCCGATTCCGAACGGCACGCTGCCCGGCATGTACTGCGTGCCCGGTGAAAACTTGATGACGTGCTTGGCGTCCCGCCCGTTTGCCCGCGCGGCCCCGGCCTTGCCGGCGGCGCCGGCGCCTGCCCCGCCCGGCCAAAGCAGCCAGGCGCTCACCGCCAGCACCGCGCAAAGCGAGCCGTACTTCCACACGCGGCCCAGCAGCCCCTTGGGGGCCGACTCTTCAATGTCGTGGTCGTTCGCCATGGCTGAACCTTGTGCAGCGGATCGGAATCAGTAAGCACCATGACTCAAACAAGCACCAAATAACAAGCACCAAAACCTGCCCGCCGGCAGGCAGGCTCAAACACGGACCAAGCACCAAGCACCAAATAACAAACAAGCTCCAAATCACAAGCACCAAAACTCAAACAAGGACCAAACAACAAGGACCAAACAGATAAACAAAGACTCCGGACAGCCAGCGCCGAGGTCCGCACATGCGCCAACAATCAGATTGATGCACTTCTCCGTTTGGAACTTGCCGTTTTTCCGTTTGGTCCTTGTTTGTTGTTTGGTGCTTGTTATTTGGAGCTTATTCTCCGTTTGGTTCTTGTTTGAGTTTTGGTGCTTGTTATTTGGAGCTTTCTGCCGTTCGCCGCACTGTATCGGTGAGTTGCCGCTACCTCTTCGACAGCACATCCTTCTCGTATCGCCGGACCTCGTCCAGCCAGGCCGCGCCAACCGGTACTCCGGAGGCTTGGCAGTAGTGGTCCCACACCGCCCCGAGCGGCAGGGTCTTGAACTCCTCCAGCAGCGCCAGCCTGCCCGTCAGGTCGCCGGAATCCTCGGCCTTTGCCAGCAGGTCCGTGGGCTCCAGCAGCGCCGCCAGCAGGGCCTTGAGCATGCACCGCGTGCCGATCACCCACGCCGCGATGCGGTTGATGCTGGCGTCGAAGAAGTCCAGGCCGATGTGCGTCCTGCCCAGGTAACCGCCGCGGACCAGCTCCTGGGCGATGGCAAAGAGTTCGTCGGTCAGCGTCACGACGTGGTCGCTGTCCCACCGCACGCCCCGGCTGACGTGCAGCAGTATCTCGTCCAGCCAGCACAGGACGCTGGATATCTTGTCGCTGATTACCTCGGTGGGGTGGAAGTGCCCGGCGTCCAGGCACAGCAGCTTGCCCCGGCTGACGGCGTAGCCGAGGTAGAACTCGTGCGAGCCGGCGACGTAGCTCTCCGAGCCGATGCCGAAAAGCTTGCTCTCGACGGCGTCGAGGTTCAGCCGGGCGTCGATCTTCTCGGCGAAGATCGCGTCCAGCGACTCTGCCAGCCGCACGCGGGGGCCCTTGCGGTCGGCGGGAGTGTCCTTCGAGCCGTCCGGAACCCACACGTTGGTCACGCACGCGGTGCCCAGGGCGGCGCCCATGGCTGCGCCGATCCGCCGGCACGCCTTGCCGTGAGCCACCCAGAACCGCCGGATGCCCGCGTCGCGGTGCGCCAGCGTCCACCCGTCGGCCGCCTTGGCATGCGCGAAGAACGTCGGGTTGAAGTCCATCCCCATGCCGCGGGACTTGGCCCAGCCGATCCAGCCGGCGAAGTGCTCGGGCGCCAGTTCGTCGCGGTCCACCTTCCTGCCGCCCAGTTCGGCGTAGCAGGCGTGCAGGTTCAGCCGATGCTTTCCGGGGATCAGCGACAGGGCGAAGTCCAGGTCCGCCCGCAGCTCGTCGGCGGTTCGGGCCTTGCCGGGGTAGTTGCCCGTCACGGCCAGGCCGCCGCCCGGCGCGCCGGCCTGGTCATGCTCGAAGCCGCCCACGTCGTCGCCCTGCCAGCAATGAAGCGAAATCGCCACGCCCTTCAGGGCCGCCTGGGCCTTCTCGACGTCCACGCCCAGGTCCGCATACTGCTGCCTGGCCAGTTCATACGCCTGCTCCGCGCGCTTGGACATGCCGCTAACCTTTCATCTGGTCATCTTGATGCGATAGCTCTGCTCTGAAAAGAAGGTCCTAGGTCCTAGCTCTTAGGTCTTAGGGTGGCAGAGCCTCAATCCGGCTCTTGCCATAAGCCGGGGTTCTCCAAACGGCCCTAGGAGTTAAGACCTGCCTACCGGCAGGCAGGCCTAGGACCTATGATCTTCTTTTCATGCCTGCCTGCCGACAGGCAGGTTTCCGGGTGAACCGAAGGTTCATGATGGACCACAACCAAACTATCACACGCCCGGCGCGTTGTCCACATGCCGGGCGCAATCGCGGGCGCCGGCAGGGGGGGTGGCAGGTCGCTAACGTCAGGGGCTGACGTCATGGGCTTGTTTCCCGCGGTGCCGGGCAATAGACTTGTTCCCGTCGCGGCCACGGGGGCCGCCGGATGGCATCCTGTCAATGTGGGAGTAGCGTGATATGGCTCCATCACCGATGGGGGGCATGGCTGTGTTTGGCGTTCTGGCTGCCGCGATCGGATCGCTGTTTGGCCTGGTGGTCTGCGTTTTCGGCGGCGGGGCGCTGCTGATGGTCGGCGGGCGGTTCATCGCCAAAACCCCCAAGGCGACGTACTGGCGCAGCGTGGGCACGATCACTCTTGTCGGCCTGGCGGCGAGCATGATTATCACGCTGGCCTTGGTGCTGTCGGTTGCTCTGCTTGGCCCCATTGGTTTTGTCGGCGCGCTGCCCGGCGCGGCGGCGGGGCTGCTTGCGATCTGGCTGATCATCAAGGCAATGTTCAAAGTGAGCTTCGGCAAGGCTGTCCTCGCCTGGCTGCCGACCCTGGCACTGGCTGTGATCGTCCTGCCCATCGGCCTGATGCTGACTGCGATGATTGTGCCTGCTGTCCAACAGGCCCTGGACCAGACCAATCGAACCAAATGCACGTCCAACATTATAAGCATCGGCAGTGCCATCACGTTTTACAGGGCCGTGAACGACGACAAATGGCCGGCGGACCTGACGGCCCTGACGCCCGAGTATGTCCGTTCCCCAGCGGTCTACGTCTGCCGGTGCGTACGCGACGGCAATCGCCCGGCCGGGCGGACGTACGACTACTTCTACTTAGCGCCCACCTCCAATGCCTCGCCGCAGACCATCATCGCCTGCGACTTCGACGGCAACCACCGCGACGGGTCCCGCAACGTCCTCTTTGCCAACGGCAGCGTTATCAAGATGACTGCCGCCGAGTTCCAGGCCTCGCTGGCCGACCCCGCCAACGCCGCCTTCGCCGCGGCCTTGCGGCAGGCGGAGGCGTCGGGTGGAATAACGCCGCCCGGCGGCGAATGATCCGCAAGCAAGCCAGATTGGGCATTGGCGTTGCGGCTATTTGCGAATCGCCGCTGCCCCGAAGCTCCTATGGCGATGCGGTTGGACCGTGCCGGCGGAATCAGACGAGCCTGCGCAGCAGCGTGGGCAAGTTCTCGAAGTGAACCGTGACATCGCCCCAGGTCTTCTTGAACGGGCGATCCACGTCGTACGCCACCACGACGTTCTCCCCTGCCGGATGCATCCGCCGGAACGCGCAAAGCGGTTCAGCGTCGAAGTCACGAGCCGACCACTTGCACTCGATGGCAAGAGGTTGTCGGCCCCGAGGCGCCCAGACGAAGTCCACCTCATGCTTCTTCTTGTCGCGCCAGTACCCGATGGCCCGGCTCTGAACGGCCGCGTGCATCTCGTTCAGCACAAAATGCTCCCAAAGCGTCCCCATGTCCCCGGGGCGCACGGTGGTCCAGCCGCGGTAATAGCAGACGAAGCCCGTGTCGAAGCCGTAGACCTTTGGGGCAGACACGATCTCCGTGGGCCGGTGGGTGTGGAACGGACGGATCACGTGAACGACGAATGTCTCTTCCAGCACCCTAAGGTAGTTGGCCACAGTTGACTGACTGATGCCGCAGGGCTGGGCGAGCTTCCTGGCCTCGAAGATGCCCCCCGATTGCACCAGCAGCAACTCGGCGAGTTTAAGGAACGCGCTTCGCCGCTCCAGACGGAACAGTTCCTGGATATCCTTGGCCCAGAAGGCGTCCATCCATTCCTGGAAATCCCGCTCCGGCAGCGCCTCTGCCAGGAAGAACGGCGGCAGGCCGCCGCGCAGGAATCGATGCTCCCACTGCCTGTTGCCAAAGTCCTCAAGATCGGCGCTGGTCATCGGCGTCAGCCACAGGTTGGACTTTCTGCCGGCCAGCGTGTCACGGAACTTGCTGGATGCACCCAGGGTGGAAGACCCGGTGGCCAGGACATGAATGGTCGGGTAATGGTCGGCTGCGATCTTGAGCAATTCAGAGGGGTTGTCCAGCCGATGGACCTCGTCCAGTACGACGCGCTTTCCTTTCAGGCCGTCCCAGAAGCCCTGCGGGTCTTCCATCATCATGCGCACGCGAGGCAGTTCGCAATCGAAGTACTCGACCCTGTCCAGCGACTGGGCCAGACACGTCTTGCCGGCCCGGCGGACCCCGGCCAGCCAGACGACCGACCGTGACCGCCACGCCTTTTCGATGGCTTCCATCCAGTGCTTGCGTTTGACCATGGTTTGGATATTGTGACCGGCGTCCGTACCAAAGTCAAGTAGTATCTATTTTAGTACTACCAGAATAGAAAGTGATTGTTTATGGTCGTAGCGGCCCAGGGGATGGCGCATAGGTCCTCTTTGCGTCTGGAAGGTGCATCGGCGCCGGCACAGGCGGCGCAATTGCATGCGCGCCAAAACACACCCGGCGGACCGGCCGTCCCGCGGGGACGAACCGATCCGCCTGTGTGTCTCCCTTGAGCTTTTTTTCCAATCAGGCGAAGGACGAATGCCAACACCTGAGCCTTTCGCCAGCCGGCGTCGCCTCATCGGCGCCGACCGCCAATGGAAATGTAGGATTCGAAATCGACTTGGCAAACGGATGAACTGTTTTTCTGTGATTTCGCGAAGTGCTGCTCCCACGCATCTATCTCAGGCCCGACGGGCCGTGTCTGGGCGCCGTGGCTTCTGCCTGCCGGCAGCCAGGTTTGGAACTTCCTGGCGGGCGAGGCACGGTTTCCCCGTAGGATCATCTTCGCAGGTACGACAGTTCCTTCGGCAGCGGTATGTTGTTGCCGAAGTTGTCTTCCCCGTAGCCGTTCTCGGCCAGCAGTTTCAGGTCGTGCAGGACCCGCTTGTCCCCGACGAAGGTGACGTTGATCTCCGCCTCGATGTCGATTATGCCGGTTGACTGAAGCCGCTTGACCTCGTCGAGGACGTACTGGAGGGGGGTCTTGTTGGGGTCGGACTCGTCGGGCGGCAGCACGGGGAGGGTCCGCTGGTAGATGACGACCTTGCCCTGTTCCGCCAGTGCCAGCACGACGCGGCGTACGGTCTGGGCCAGGTCGGCGTTGCCGTCGAGCTGGCGGATGCACTCGATGTCGGCGACCTGGCTGATGAGCCAGTGTCGTTTCTGGCGGTTGATTGTCTCGTTGGCGCGGAATATGTCCATGGGGCTCGAGGCGTCGTAGACGCCGTTCTCCAGTTCCATGCGTATCTCGCTGCCGTAGTGGTGGACGATCTTGGCCACCAGCGTGGCCGGCCTGACGTGGAAGCCGCGATACCGCGGCCCGGGCACCTCGATCTGCTCGACCTCGGCGTATCGCCGCAGCATCTCCTGGCAGAGGTCGCGGGCGCGCACGAGGTACCGGCTGGCAAAGGTCAGCGCGTAGCGCATCAGCACGTCCAGCAGCCGCTCGCCGTCGACCATCGGGCCGAGGCTCTCGTCGTCCGGGCCGCTCGTGGCCGGCATCACGTGGCGCTCGTAGTAGTGCACGAATCCCGTCGCGGCCTCCAGCAGGTGGAAGATGACGCTGAGGTGCCCGCGAAGCGTGAGCAGGTCCGGGTTCTCGCGTTCCGTGTCGGTGTCGGCCACGAAGGTGTCGTACATCGACTGGAGGTTGTGGAACTGGTGCTGGAGGTGACGGACGCGCTCTTCGCTTACGGAGTCGGGGATGCACTCGCGGTACTTGCCGGGATCGACGCGGGCCGGCACGTGCAGCAGTTCGCTCTCGGCCGCCTGGTTGAGAAACGCCGTCGCCAGGTACGCGACGGTCTCGGCGGCGTCGGCCGTCTTGTGGACGCGGTAGTCGTGCGCGAGCCGCCCCGGCGGCAGCCGCTCCTCGAAATGCTCCGCCGGCGACTGCTCGGGGATCGTCAGGCCCAGCCGGCGGGCCTGGTGCAGGAAGCGCTCGGAGATCCGCAGCAGCGTCTGCCCCGTGAAGATGATCACCTCGCCCGTCGAGGCCGTGAAGTCGCCCTCGACGTCCAGGAGCCTGTAAGCGGGTATCGAGTGCTGAACGTGCAGCAGAACGTAGTTGACGTTGGCGAAGAGTTTGGCGGCCGCCACCGTCGAGCGGAGCAGGCGCCAGCGCTCGTTGTTGCGAGCGCCGCACGCGTCCAGCAGCTCCTCCAGCTCGGTGGCCTGGTGGAGTATCTCGCCCAGCAGCGGACGAGTGAAGCATGTCCGCTCCCACTGCCTGCCGATGAGATACCGGGCCATGCTGAGGGCCTGGCTGGCGCGCCGGCCCAGCAGCGCCCGAAACTCCTCATCCGGGATGATCGGCACGGGCGGCGTTCTGCTTCGCGCTTCTTTCGGGCTGTCTGACTTCATTACCAGCTTCCGTTGTCTTGGGCCGCCGGACAAGGCCCGATACCGGCAATCATACTTGGCCCGCGACGCAAGTGCAGGGAATTCACATGCATTTGAATTATCGACCGTCGCGGCGGCGGGCATTAGCCCCCCGAGGCGCCAGAAAAAGGGGACAGGCTACTTTTTCGTTGTCGGGGGAGGCGTCTTGTCGTGATCGGCCAAAAAAGTAGCCTGTCCCCTTTTTCCCCCGGTCAAGCCCGCGCTTGCATTTTCCGGCCATCGGCTATTCTAATGGTCGTCGGGACGAAACGTTATGCGGACATGAGGACCTCCAGCGTGGCTTATGCCGGCTCCATTCAGTTGGCTCTTGTCATCACGTTCAGCCGGCCCGCGCTGCTGCTGGCGCTGGTGGCCATTGCCGTGCCGGTGCTGATCTCGCGATGGGCCACGAGGCGGGGGCATCGCGTAGGGCCGCTGGGGGTGGCTTTGCAGTGCGCGGCCGCGGCGTTTGCGGCCCTGGCCCTTGCCGGACCGGCGGCCCCCCTGGGGCCGGGCGAGCGAAAGTGCGTGCTGGTCCTCCAGGATGTATCGTCGAGTTGCCGCGTGCAGCGCGACCGCGCCATTGAACTGCCGCCGGACGTGCCGGTGGAGCGGCTGGCGTTTGCCTCGAGTGTGGCCGCCAACGCCGCCGACCTGGACCCCAATCGGACGGACGCATCGCCGGCACTGCGACTGGCGGCGGCGCGGGCGGGCGACCTGGCCGGCGTGGTCATCCACACCGACGGGCGGTTCACCGACCACTGGTCCCCGGCCGCCGAGGCACTGGCCCAGGCCCGCCTTCCGGTGGCCATCGTGCCGATGGACAGCCCGCCCGGCGACGCGAGGATAGCCGAGTTCGACACCCGCCGCCGGCCCGATGGCACGGTCGGGCTCCGCGTGACAGTCCGATCCGACGCGCTTTACCGCCGCAGGCTTGTGGTCCGGCGGACCCACCCTTCATCCGGCCCGGCCCAAGCGATCCTGGACCGCACGCTCGACCTGCTTGCCGACCAACCCCTGACGATTGCCCTCACCGACACTCCGCCCGCCGGCTCCGCCGCCGCATACAGGGCCGAACTCACGCCGCCTGACATCTTTCCCGAGAACGACTCCGCCGAGGCCGCGACGCTTCCCATTCGGCGGACCGTGGCGGCGATAGGGCTCAACTCTGCCGAAGGACTGCCATCGGGTGGGGGGGCACTGGCCGATCTGCAAGGCCTGGACGTCCAGCCGGTGCGGGCCGACCAGGCCGCCGCCGACGTGAACTGGTGGATGGACTTTTCGGCCGTGGTCCTGGCCGACGCCACGGGGCAGTTGCTCGCCCGGCCAGTCCGGTCGGCCCTGGCCCAGTACGTGCGCTCCGGCGGGGCCCTGGTGCTGCTGGGGGCGGGGCCTCACGGCACCCCGGCCGACCGTGACGACCCGCTGAACCTCGTGGCTGCACTTGTGGCTAACCCTTATGAGCGTAAGCCTTTGCGCCTCATAGTGGTCCTCGACGCCTCCGGCTCGATGGCTGAGGCGTCCGGCCCGGCAGGGCGGGTTAAGTTCGCCCAGGCGGTCGAGGCCGTCGCCAGCCTCCGCCAGCACCTTACCGAGGCCGACAGCCTGTCGGTTATGACCTTCTCCGACGATGCAAACCAAGTCTACGACAGCGGTTCCGGTCCGCTGGACTTCGGGGCCCTCGCCGAGGCCCTCTCGAAAGTCCGCCCTGGCGGATCGACGGACGTGGGCAAACCGCTGAACCTGGCTGCCTCGCAGGCGGTCCCGGCCGGGCGCGACGCCCTGGTGCTGGTCGTAAGCGATTTGCGCACAAAGCCTTTCGACCCGCGAGCCATGGCCGATGCGTTTGGCCGGCGCGGGCTTTCGCTGGCGGTGGTGGCCATTTCCAGCGCGGGCGAGACGGCCCCGGCCGAGGCCCCGCCGCTGGAGGCCCTGGTCAGGCTGCTGAAGGGCACGCTGGTGGCCGGGCAGCAGGACCTCTCGGGCCTTGCCAAGGTCTTCGCCGGCCTGCTGCGAAGCACCCGCGGCGACGCCCTGCGCCGCGGGCAATTCCCCGCCGCCGTCGTCCGCCCGCTGCTGGGCCTGGCCGTGGGCCCGTTGCCGGAGGTCCAGGCGTATCTGCTGGCGGCCCCGCAAGGCGGCGCGGAGGTGGTCGCACAGGCGGCGGGCGAGCGCGACTGGCTGCTGGCCGTGAGGCAAGTGGGGCTGGGGCGCAGCGTCACGCTTGTGATGCCCGCCGGGGCCGGGCTGAATCCCGCCTGGGAGCAATCGGGCGAGTTGGCCCGGGTCGTCGGCCAGGCGGTGCGGTGGTCGCTTCGCCCGGCCTTGGACGGGCGTTTCGACGGCCAGGCCAGGCGCCAGGATGGGCGAATCCGCGTGATGATCGAGGCCCGCGACGCCAACGGGCCCGTCAACGGCCTGGACCTGGCCGGGCGGATCGTGCCGGTCGCCGCGGCGCCAGGCGAGGCGTCAGTGAGCTTCCCGCTCGTCCAGACCGCTCCGGGGCATTACGAGGGCGACGCCGGCGAGCAGCCCGGCGTGCCGGCAGGGGTGGAGGTCCGGGCCGGCGACGGTTCGACTGAACGCTCACCGCAAGCGGGTTCGACGAGTTCACCGCCGGGCGGGCGGGTCGTATGGCAGGACGTACTGTCGGCCGGCGCGCCGGCGGAGTTGGCCCAGGTGGGCCCCGACGACGTCAACCTCGCCCGGCTTGCGGAACTGACCGGCGGGCGGATAGTCAACGGCCCGGGCATGGGCGACTTCGGCCAGCGCCTTGCCGCGGCGCGGCGCAAAGACCTCTGGCCGGTGCTGCTGGGCATCGCGGTGGCGCTGATGCTGGCTGAGTGGGCGGTCGCAAGAGTCCGACGACGGACATAGCGTCTGCCCTCGTGCCGCCCCCATAGGTTAAAGTGGATGTTGTAAAAACTGTGGTCCAGGGCAAGGCTTACAATCTTGCCCCAGACCAACGCATCTGGCACTAACAACCGCCTGGGCAGGGCCTAAGTTGTTAGCGTTCTTTTTGGGGCGGCGTAGGTCAAGCGTGACCGCTCAAGCATCTTACAAATCTATCGGTCGGGTCCGTAATGGACGGAGAAGAGGTTTGTCCGAGAGCATATGCTTTACGGAGTC
>Ga0315279_10005471_pt1 | contig 16460 bp, 17 predicted proteins | sample YL17G06_20_MG_FD_203694 | JGI IMG/M metagenome (GOLD analysis project Ga0315279, IMG submission 203694) | Sediment microbial communities from Yellowstone Lake, YNP, Wyoming, USA - YL17G06_20 | ecosystem: Environmental > Aquatic > Freshwater > Lake > Sediment | place: USA: Wyoming | collected...
CACCCTTCAGCTCCTCGCTTTCTTCAACTTCTTGACCTCAGAGAACAAATCAGAAACAATACTCACTACGTCAGCAAGAACCTTGTCTCTCTCAGAGTTTTTATCCGTCAACTTTCCAACCTTCTTAGCAATCTCCTGATTCCAGGCTTGAGAAGTGTTCAAACTCTGCACGACCATCTGTAAATACTGCATCACCTGAACCGAAGTCATACTGCCACTAGCCAACATCACAAACTCCTCAAGACTCTTTTCGTCAGTACCATGAATCTCGTTACGAAGACCACGACCTTCCTTCTCATAGACACGAGCAAACCAACTCTCGAAACCTTTTATCGAACAAGCCCTGGTAGGCGAATCGTTCCTGAACACCTTATGATCATCATTCAACCCGTACTGAACCACCATCCACCTGTTCAAATTCGCCTCGATAGAAGGCCACTTCCGACAGTTTAACCACCCGTCAACCCGAGCAAGCCACAGCAGAAAACCGTCATAATCCATAGGCTTCAAAGAACACCCGCAATAAACCATCAAAGTACTCCTCCATAGTTGAAAAGACGTCTGACCTTTATCCTTCACACCGAAACTGTCCAAAACAACTGCGTTAGAAACGAGTGTTTGACCACCTGGTACTCTGTTGCACATGAACTCGGTGAAGTCCTCTACACCTGTATTTTTCGCCTCGAGCTTGAGCGTCAACCCGTGGATTTCATACCTTTTTCCTGTTCCGTGGACCTTGAATAAACGGTTAAAATCGTCGCTTGTTTTCTTTGTTGAAGCGTATAGGTGAATGATTCCCTTGGGGAACCATGCCACTTTCCCCTTGTCCTTCAACCTTTTGAGCGCTGAACGCACAGTTCCATCTGGAATGTCTAGTGCTTTCGCAATCTTCTTAGGACACCATTGTTCGTCGCCAATGGGCCGTGATTCAAGGAACTCTGAGACCTTATACTGAGCGTTGCAAGAGGCGTTGCGAGCGTTGCAAACAGAACCAGTGGATTGATCAGCAACAGGCTGTTTCAACATTGCTAAATCTCCTTCTTGAACAGCTTCGGATTAGTCATAAACAGTCACGCGGCAGAGGCAATAAGCGCGTGGACGGTCCGGGCGGTGTTTTCTCTGTCATGTTGATGGAACCTCCTTTGGCACTGGCACTGGTGTATAGATTATTCGTCCTTGCTGGTCTTTCGTCACTGAATAGTGACGGCCTTTTTTCATACCGAACTTTTTAGGTACAGTCACAACGGTTGTTTGAGAAGGTCCTCCAAAACAGAATGATTTAACGATGATGAGGGTCTCTTCAGGCATGCGTGCCCACCTACCCTATATAATATATACTTGGAATTACCTAGTTTTCTGCGAGAATCATGAAAACGCCAGTTCTTCCCAGAATCGCCGCGATAGACAAAGTTCTCAGCTGTATAAGGGATTGTTTCAACCAATGTGAGATGGTAACACCATGGTTGATTCAAGAGCGATCCAAAGACTGGCCCGGTGGATACATTGATTATAGAGAAGCGTTGGTTGCACTTGAGAGCCTAGCTCCAGAGCTTGGAAAACCTGAGCTTCATCCAGAACTTCCGTCCAGCCTCACTCGATCAAACAGCCTTCGCCACTTGCAACTTGGGAAATACCCGAACGAATGGTGGTACGATGCGGAGGGTTGTGAAATGTATCCAGTATTTCCCCTCTTACACCAAATTGCTGCAAGGAGATTTCCAACAATTCACAGCTTCCTCCAAAGCCATGCGGCTCAATAGAAACCAAAAAGGAGACCTAGCTAGAGCCAGACGTCAAAACCTTTTCTAAAGGCAGCAATTTCCTGAAATACACGTTCGGGCTCTTGCCATGGTAGGCCCAGGTCGAATGCATAGTTTCTCCAATTTGTTGAAGAAAGCTTTCTGTTTTTCGTTGCAACCGCTATTCATTATCTCTCGAACCTCGATAAGTTTCTGGAAGCCTTCGTTTTCCAACAGTGCCGGATTGGTCCAGCTCTTGCGAATTTCGCCTATCTCGAGCTGTGCAGCAATGAGCTTCTTTCGCAGACCGAGAAGTGACAGTTCGGCCATGGCAACCTCTAACGGCACCGCCGACGTCCTCAGTTGCAGTTTCCTGGTCTTTTCAAACGCAGGTCTGGTGTGGCAGCTATCAGTTTCTTGACATCAACTGGCTCCAGGAGATCTGAAGCTTTGAGAGTCGACTTGGGCTCTTTCACACGGATCCAGCTGACTGCCTTGGGAGGTATGTAAGGCTTCGAAAATGAGATACATGTGCCTAGACCTAAAGTGCGGATATGAATGGCCAATTGAGAAGCTTGAACTCTCACTTGGCTATAGACGTTGTCCACGTTGCCGTTCCTATGACACTGCTCAGTTTCCTTTTGGAGCATAGTTGAAACTGCTAAAGCGCTTGGAATCAACGACAACACGCCAATGAGAGACATTTACAACGCGTTTAATGCCGTTTTTGAACAGGAAGGTCTACTGACGCTTGGTGTCATGGAATTCTGGAAGCGATTCTACAGAGACAGTGGTTCAGATAGGAAACTTTGTTTCTGGGGCATACGATATTAGGACTCACACACAAAGAGACATTGACATAGGGTATGTCAATGATTTCGGAGGAATCTTCACAATTAATGTTCTCATCCAAGCCAGAGATGTAGACAGAAATCTTTATCAGGGCAACGTTCAAGCGTCATTACCTCAGCCTCAACGAATCTTTGTTCCACTGACAGAGATTTAGGATTAGCATAATTAGAAGTCGTCCGTAACGGCATCTCCGCATATCTGAGTTCTAAACAGAAAAGAGATGGCTCCCTAGACCTCAGTTAAGAGGTATAAGAACCAAGAGAAAAGTCAGATATGAAACAGAGTGTATAGAAGGAACAGAACCAAGAATCATAATGGGAAAGAAAATTTGAACATTTTTGGACAAATAACTTCATCGAAGTTCTTGCAGAGAGTTAGACGAGAAGCATGGAGTCAGCTACAAAACTCAGAAACACATAGTATCAAACACCTAATGACTTCTGATTTTGCGGAAAAGTTATAGCCAAACTTCGAGAACCTGATTGATGGAAGTGTGTGTGACTTGTCAGACTTTGATTTGGCTTTTGCTCTTTCATTATCTGTTTCTATCATTGCAGTAGTATTGACTTATGTTGATATGCGAAGATGACTCAAACAAGAACGGGAATTCTCTCAGTCAATGGCAAATCTGATTAATACTTTAAGAGAGGAATTGGAGCTCTTCAGAAAACAGTCTAGGACAACTGAGGACATCGAAAGACAAAAACTGTTGGCACAGCAAGGAAAGCAACAATGGAAGCAAGTCACGGACATAGGAAAAGCAATAGGATGGATTCTTGAACATGCTGGAGATGCCGAAGACGAAGACTAGAGTTCATTTCTATTTTGAACCCTTTCCGTGAATCTTGTTGAGATGGCAGTCTCTACAAACAAGTAGCCCTTTGTCCGTTTCTGTTTGACCGCCTTCTATGAACGGGTCTTTGTGATGATATTGCGTTTCTTGGTTCCCGAAAATCAAATGCTTTTCACAGACTTGGCAATTCTCACTATCTCTATGGTATATCTCTAGTTTCTGGTCGTGCGAAAAAAGTCTGTCTTCGTCTAGCCTAGCTGGATTGTATTGTGCTAGGAATCTCTTCAACATGATGTTGTATCTGAGTTTTATGTTCGCTTCACTCGTTGTTCCTCTGCTTACCGCAAATTTGAAACTGACAAGTTCCTTATCTTCCTCTCTTTGAACCTTCTGGTAGAAGTCAACGAAGAAATTCTTCAAATTCTGCATATGTGAATTCATTGCGTAGTCTTCAACTAAGTGAGATGTCACAACGTAGAGAGTGACTATCCAGCTTACCTTATATAACTCTCCAGTCCTAGAACCGAAAGTTTTCTCCAGAAAATTCAAGACTGACATGACCTTAGAATAGACTCCTGAACTTGTGTTAATCTTCTTGTTCTTTTCAAAGAAATCATAGAGATAATATGGACTAATGTCTCTGATTCCTTCCTCTTCGAGATACATCAAAATAGCGGCAATGTGATAATGCTTGTATCTCTTCGCTTTTACTGAAATAATATTCTTGAAGAATTTGTGTTCAGCAAGTGACCGCATGGTTATCACGATAGTGCCAGCGTAGGCGTTGAGATTTTCGCCTACATTCAGCGGTTTGCCGTGTTGAAGTCTTCGGAAAACATCTCTGATTTCTTCGTCAGTATAGTCTTTAAGAGAGATCATTGGAACTGGATAGCTATCAAAACGGTCTTGGAAATCTTTTGTGAGTTCGCCATATCTCTTCTTTCCATTGTTTTCCTTTATTATATCAGCAGAGTATGTCTCACCTAAATCCAAAATGTCTTCGGGCTCACCTTTTCCATCTTTGAATAACCAAATCGCATTAAGTCTCTGTTGCCCATCAACAATGTATTCTAACTCTCCCTTTTCATGCAAGAAAATCGGCGGAATGGGATAGCCTCGAAGAATAGTGTCAATAAAATATTGCTCATCTTTTGTCTCCCATGTTCCTTCCTCTCTCTGGTATGTTCTGTCAATTGGATAGCGTTCCTCCCTATGAAGACAGAATGTGGAAATGGGGTCTTTATCATAAATTGGGTGTTTCTTGAGTTGCATGAAATGGGGTAGTTGGGATAGCTTATAAAACTAATCAACAACTCATTATTGTGGGTGCAGTATGCCTAAGAAAAAGGAAATTGGAGAATTAAACCCGAACTATAAGGAAGCAGGCAAGGAACTGCAATGGGCATATAGACGCTTAGGTGACGCAGAGAAATTCTTAACTTCTGGAAGTATCAAAGACGCACAGAAAGCGGTGTATGACGGAAGACATGCTGTCAAGGACGCTCTGCATTTGCTAGGCTACCAAGAATCATGATTGTCAACTTTTTTCAAAATCTTTTGGAATGTCCCCCTAGATAGCTGACTCCATGCTTCTCGTCTAACTCTCTGCAAGAACTTCGATGAAGTTATTTGGATACCTTATTATTGAGTGTGCAAAGGCTAATAACAAATTTCAAACAACCATGAAATGGAAGAGGAGTCTCATTGTCCACAGAAACTCATGATGAACTAATCGAGAAAGCAGTCTATTTGGCGAAGTCTCTAGGCTATAGTGTTGCAGATAAGAATCTCGGTACAGATACAGGAGCAGATGCATTATTTCAAAATCGATTTGGAGAAAAAGTAATACTTGAAAGACCTTTTGTTCTTTTGGTTCAAAAACGTTACCATGAACTTGAAGAGTCCTTTTCTCCTATACGGAAATCCAACGCACTTAGTATAGTGTCTCTTTTCAAATCTCTCTGTAAGACTTGGCTCTCTTTCCTTTAGTCTCTATTCCTTCAGCTAACTTTTGCATATGAGCTTGCTCTTGAACCCAAAATTGAAACGAGTAATACTGATAGATGCCTAGAATAAACTAAAGGTGACCTTGATATTTCTATTTTATGTGCCTGCTTCATAAAATTGGTTTATACGTTCCAATTTGAATTTCAAAAATTTTTTGGACTTTATAGGCATGCCTGATTGCAAGTCAATGTCACCATCATGAACTGGAAAGAACACCTCTACGTCTTTCAGTTTGTCAAGTATCTCTTCTGCGACTATGCACTCGCTAGGTTCCAAGCTCCAAAGGTTACGGACGGGCAATGCTGCTCCTCCCTAGCTACCATGTTTCATTCTTTCCATTTATGAAAAATAATTTGAGTTTCGTTGCTGGAGACAGGTGTCATTGTCATTTGAACAAGCACCGTTGACTCTATGTCACGTATGCGTTTGATCACTTCTTCCAAAGGCTCTCTGAATATCATGTCAGGCAGTTGCCATGTCACTGGTCCCAGAGGTACCCCCACACCCAACAAATCAGGCGAATATTGCTCATGATCAATTGACAATCCATGTATCTTATCTGATTTCTGCTGAATTTCGATAAGCTTCTCAAATTGCTCCTTGATCATAGAGGCTAAATCGTAGCTATTGAATGCTTTGAGACGCGCTTTATCCGAAACGGACAAAGAAGAGAATTATCTAAATTTACGAATTTCGCAAACAAACTATGCTTGCTCGCAACAAGTTGTGCACATAGGGATACTCCCGAAGTTGCTGCGCGGATGTAGTCGCCTTTCCACATGCTATTAAATTTGTAACAGACAGATGGAATCGTCCTGCTATGTCAGCTAACAGAAGATCTGTCGGAATAACAACGCCGAGATAAGAACTCTGGTTTACCACCACATAGCAATATGAACCTTTAGGCATGCAACTCGATAGTTCTTGGAAAACTTTCTCCATATCCTCAAAATAACCCACCAATAGATTCGGTATAAGTCTACTTCTATTGTCCGCTCTTCCCATTTTCGCTTCTTTTCTTGGCAATCTAGCTCGCACTTCATCGCATAGTAGTCTGACTAGTTCGTTCTTTGAACTAATTGGGTGGCCATATCCTTTTCTGTAATTTCGAATAGCCTCCTTCCTTGCGGCGATGAGTCCTTTTGCGTCATAATAACCAGCTAGAAGTTCCAGCTTGTAAGATTCGAAATAGTCAAATGAGTTTGCGTAAGGTGGTGAAAAAATTACAGCCCCTAGCTTTTTTCCCACTTTTCTTTGAAATTCATTTGATAATGAACAAGCTTTAAAGGCTGACGCCTTTCTTGCGAATGCAGTAATATCTTGTGGTAATCCGTAGTTACATATGTCCTCGAGGAAAAGCTTCACTTTGGAAACGAAATGAGACCAGACATCAAAGACTTTTGTTTTCCTTGTAGCTAATCCATTTCCCTCTTTCCTTCGTTCTGAACAATCCTCCAGAATGGCGAGCCAAGCAACGAATAACAAATTTCGGGCTTTCTGATTAGGAACTTTTTCAAGGGCACTCCTAATATTACTAAGGCTCTCAAAATGGTCGCTTCTAAAATACCTGTGCCAACTTTCTGGGGTTTCTTGGATTTGGCTGGTTTGCTGATCTGTGCTGGACACAGGTCGGCGAACAAAATTCTGGATTTGATCGATCGTTTCTTGGCTATGAAATTCAACTTTTGCATTTGACAAATCAACTGAGTAAGGAAGAATGTCCAGTCCAAGACAATCAAAGCTCATTTGAGCTGAAGCAACCAGTGTTGATCCTGAACCACACATTGGATCTAGAATAAAATCTTTCAATGGATTGAGATTGCTACGACGAATAAGTTCTTTGACAAGCTTTCCACTGTAAGCCTCGCGGTATCTTGCCCAACGGTGGAAAGGCTCTGTTTGGTTGGTCGAAGGATTAACGAGACAACCAAAGCGCTGATGTTCATCTGCGATTGGGATTGAGTGTTCCAAATTCGTCAATCTTTCGGAAAGTTCAATACTTGAGTAGACGAAGGAAAAATCGCTTGACTTGCCGAGCACATTCTTTCTGGCGTTCTCAAGATCTTGATTCATTGCTCCGGCGTTATCTCCCAAGGTTTTCCATGTACCATGCTTTTTCAGAGTCGTCCCATTTAAGGAATTGGGAAAAATAGGTGTCAAGGTCATTAGGATTAAGCAGCTCATTTAGACGAGAAAAATCGATGTCATTATAGGCGGCTATGGCCATAGTCTGAGTAAGCTCTGGCATTATGGTCGCGTAAAGTTCATTGGTTGTCGCATGTTCTCTTTCACGCAGATAATTTTCAACGGTCATTCGGATCATCTTTTTGATTTCTTCAGCGACCCTTTCTTGAGGAAGTGTTCCAGGCGCTCTGGCTATTTCAGACTTGTAAAATGTAAAGATAAAATCTCCGTGTAGAGACCTAGCATAACGAGTGTGGGCGGTATTTTTGTAGTTCTCAATTGTTGATTGGTATACTACTCCTCTTCGATCCAAATAGAAACCAGATTTGATCGCTGCCTTTATGACAGCATACCAAGCTTTCAAGTCTTTGCTGTTAAATGTGAACACTAGAGCTCCATTGGGCTTCAAAACTCTGAAGCACTCCGAAAACACTTTTTTCATTGAATCCGAATACGAGTCATAAGTCTTATGCCCCAAAGACTGTTTTCTTCGATGCACAAGTATTTCTTTTTCAAATTGAATCAAGCTGCTGGGCAGTTTAAGTTCATCGCGAAGCCAAACAAGCCAAAAATACGCAAGTTCACCATATTGAACGTTGCTGCCATATGGGGGATCCGTAACAATTGCATCTATTTCTCCGTCGGGAATTGGCAATTCCGTTGAAGATAGTGTCCAGATTATATGAGTTCCTTTCTTTGCCTTCAAATCGGTGTAGCTGTCAACTTTCTTGATGTTTCCTAACTTTGACTGTTGAAACTTCAATCCACTTATGATTGCGGTTCGGCGTTTTTCCAAGTATTCCAGCGGGTTTACTTCCACGAATTGATTTGGGATCCAATATGCATGTTTGTCCCAGGAAATCGGACGACCGTCCATCCAACCAGTTGCAGAAAACGTCATACTGTTTGTGTAGCGAAGAATGGCACTAAATGTGAATATGAGCATTTTATACATTTCAGGCGATACCTGATTTTTGTAACGCCTGAAGCACTTGAAAAGGTAAGCGTTAAAGAAAAGACTTCTCTTTGTGAAAAGGTCAGAGAACCTATGCACTGACTTTCTGCTAAGGCCATCTTCTAATTGACGATCCCAATCCAGAGGTATTTTGTCCCTGGGATACCAAAGGTCATTGTCTTCTACAAGTTTGTCAAAATTCTTCTCGAAGTTCTCCATTTTCTTTCGATCAGCTTCATCAACCAAAGCCTTCTGACGCCCTTGAGTACAGCTGCATCTATAAGTAACTGAAATCAAGGCGTAACCTTTGCGCTCCGCTCCGACAGCGCTGAAAATCGATCCGCAGTTGCTACAGCGATAAAAACCATTGCTTACCTCTCCTTTGGAAGCCTTGTTCTCGTTAGACAATGAAGTTTCTTTCCCGCATTCTTTACACTTCGCTATGTACGCAAGTTCAAACCAACGGACATCTGCTGGCCTATGGCACTTTCGACAATCAGTGGAATAGAATTCTTTGGTCAACCGATTAAAGTTGTCCCACACTTCACTCAGAATCACTCGATAATCTTGAATTGGAATAATGGTGGTTTGGCAATCGCTTACGAATGTTGCAAGAGGGTTGAGGTCAACTGCCACGATTCTCCGTCCAGCAGCTAAACCTTCAAATAGCGTGACCCCACCACCGCAAAAACAATCCAGCAAAACGTCTCCGGGATTAGTATAAAATTCAATAAGATGGCGAAAAACGTTATGCGGTCTGCGTGCAAAATATCTGTGCATTTTGTAGACTGGAGTATGTCCCTCTGCTGCAATACCTTCCCCAATAAATCGAATGGATGTTTGCAACTTGCTTCGACTTGAATTGGATTGCATCTGGATTTAGCCTGCACTTTAGTAGGATACTCGCATTTCTCCCATATAGTTCTTTGTTCTACTGAGGTTTTTTGTTTTCGGGAAGGCCAATCCAGTACCATTTTCCATAAGGGTCAGGCATTGGTGCTTTTGTTGGATCACTTTGTTCGAGAACAATGCGAATTTCCTCTTTCATTTCAGGCTTTATTTTGAGAGGAGCCCTGAAGCTTTTGTCTGTTGAATCGATGAAACCAAAAAGTGCCAAGGCGTTTTTTGCGTATCGAAATTTGTTCTTAGGTGTGGAGCGATCGCCCCAAACATCTTTGTCAGGAATGTCGACCGGACTATTTGCCTCAAGTTGTTCTCTAACCTTTTCGCGATTTGGAACGCCAGTACGTTCAATTCTTGAAAAATTCTCTCGTATGTAAGTGATTCTTTCGATTACCCCGTCAATATCGACTTTGTTGTTTTGAATCTGAATTATGTATGGGCCATAAACGAATTCAATATGGTTCATTTCATCGAGTTCAAGAAGCAATTGTAGAAGCAATCTGTAAGGATACAATCCATTCTGAACACAAAATAACAGCATTTGATTGCGAAATGCATCCTCAAATGAAATCTTGCCAGTTCGAAGTTGACAACCAATTAATGTAAGGTGCATGAGGTCTGCATTTGTCTTTTCGATCAACCCCATTCTTTCCGTGTGAGATAGATTGTTGTGGTTAATCTTGAGTGCTTTTCTCGAGAGTTCCTTGTCTATATCTGAAAATAGGTTAATTGTCGGCTTGACTAACTGTTTCCAGTACACATCAGGATTGTAGTCGCCGAGTATTCCGAAAATGGGCTTGTATTCGCTTTTGCGTTGTCCTTTTCCTAGAAATGAAAAACCCACTTTGGTGCCCTCTGGGTTGGCGTTGGCAACTGCAATGCGTAGTGTTATCTGATCTAAGAATGCATTCAGGCCGATTTTTTGCCTTAATTCCAAGGCAGGTGCTTCAATTTTTATCTTTCCGCCAAAACCAACCCGGCGGCCTTTCTTTCCATTCGTAATTTCATACAAGTTAATCTGATTTATCTCCTCTTCAAGTCTTTGATCTTGAGCTCGCATCGCTTGAATGACATAATGAAAAGTCTGGAGGGTACTATCCCAATTGACGTCTTCTAGGGTTTTGGCCTCCTCGGGCACCACTACTGGTACAATAATTCTAGCTATTTTCGCTTTATCTAGTCCGAATGGTTTTCTGAGTGCTCTACCAATCGCTTGTACTAATTCAATCAGGGAACTCTTCGGATCCACAAAGTAGACAGAGTCGATTAGGGGGATGTCAACTCCCTCGGATAATACTTGAACATTACTAAGAATCCCGATTGTGGCTTCCTCGAAGGACTCTATTCGCTCACTGCGAGCTGCAGAGCTTTGGTTCCCAAGTACATAGGAAATATAAGGTGATTTTTCAACGAGAGCGCCCTTTTCTCCAGCAAGTATGCCCAAAAGTTTGCTAAACCTTACAGCTCTGTTACGCAAAGAATGGAATGTTATTACTTTGGAAACTTCATTTTTGTTAAATGCTTTGATTAGAAAAACAGCCTTGAAAAGCTGGTCAGCGGTCAGTTCAATTGCACCGATTTCTTGTGACATATCAATTGACACGAGGCGGTTTATCTCGATCAGATCTTTCGTCGACTGGCCCGACACTTCTGCCAGAACTATTTCATAATCTGCAATAACCCCTTCCGATATCGCTAGTCCAAAGCGGTACTCATACAAAGTCGGACCGTAGGTCTCAACATCACACATGGAGAATACTTCAACGCCGGCGTTTTCAGCTAGTGTCTTGATTCTGGGGTTGAGTATTCTTTCCGTAGCAGTCATGAAAAGCCTTTTGTTTGAAGGTATTCGTTCGTCTCTGAGCGCCGTTGCGAAAAGATGATCTGATCTACCCACTGTTCGGTGCGCCTCGTCAAATATTATTAGGTCAAATTTGTAACCTAGTGTTTTTGCAGCCTTTTCAACCACTTCAACCGACTGGTAGGTTGAAAAAATATATTGACGACTTTTGGCGGTGGAGTCGAGCCAAGCTGTGATTTCTTCTGGTGATGTAGTTACTTGAAAACCGAGTTCGGTTGTCTTAATGTCAAAGTTCTCAATAACTTCCGTATCGACGCTTACATCACTGCACACACAAAGATAGACGAATTCCTTGCTCCTATGCATTGTCCATTGTCGCAATGTTTGTCCCACTAACGCGATGCTTGGAACAAGAACTAGCACTCTTGAAAAGGGAATTTTTTCATTTTCAGTTATCCAAAGCGCAGTTAGAGTTTTTCCCGTACCCGGAGCAGCGATTAGTTTGCCTCTATTATTCTCCAAGAGGCCCGAAACTACTTTTTCAATCATCAATTTTTGATATGGGCGTGGACTGTATTTTTTCCGCTCAAATTCGCCTGTTTCCTCGTTTGCGAATTTATACAAAGCGTCGAAGAATTCGCTGTCAAGCATGAGGAAACTATCTACGAGAGTCTGCTGATGTCCAACTTTCTTTTCAGCCATTGGTGGCAAAGAGTCGGAATTTGCAATAATCCTCCTGAAATCAGCATGTTCTGCTTCTGCCCAGAATGTGGATAATTCAGAGTAAGTTGGTAAAGATCGATCTGAACGGAATTTGCCTTGCCATGCTTCAAGCTTACCCGAACTCAGTCTGCTAACTCCATCGACTCCATAATCCTTCCTCTCAAACTTATACTGAATGCGAATTTGTGATGGAATTGATCGCCCTCTTAGTTTATCGCACCAAATTTCCTCAATGCCGTAAAAATCTTTATGGTATAGAAAATAGAAATAGCTGAACTGCTCGAATGTATCACCAATTTGTTTTGTGTTATTTATGCCAGCAATCGCGGATTCCAATTGGCCCCAATTCTTGAATTTGGTTTGATAAATCGGGTCAAGCCCCCAACGGTTTGGTTTCACGATGCCAGAACCAGAAGTCATCGTGATCAAACCTCTAGAGTTGCATCTTCTTGGAGTTTGTCAAAGCCGATCGTTTTAGTCGTACGTGAGTGTTTCCCGTTGAGCTTAATTGAATGGCTATTATCAATATGGACAATAACAGTCTTCCACCAGATCGGTCTGACTATGTCCAGATGATTTTGTATGAAACTCTTCCATTGCGTGCACAAAGGCAATTCTATGCTTTATGCTAATATTGTTCTGTAATTATTCCAGAAACATGATAATCGTAGCAGATACAAAGTAATTTATTTTGAAATCTGTTAACTTATCTTATATGGAAGTTACTCAGATCGGCAACATTTTACGAAGTAGAACTAGAGTGAACATTCTGAGAATTCTTGGGGAGAAGAGTCTCAGAGCAGTTGATGTCTACAAAGAGTACAAAACAACCTTCAAGAAAGAAGCTAAACATAGAGAATTTATTTACAAAGAGTTGGAAAGACTTGTTGAATCAGGAATATTGGATAAGAAATATGATAGAGAGATTAAAGGAATAACCTACAATATGAAGGTTAAGAAGATAACGGTCAATCTTCTTAACGGTGAAATTGAAACTGAGTAAAACTGCTATAATTATGTTCCGCGCACGCACGAACCTCGATTGAATTTTCAAACCGAGCTTTTGCGAAATATATAAGCCTACTCTAAGATTCTTGCAACCTTCTTTTCAATCCGCTTCAACAATCCAATGCCATCGAAATGTAGAATAATCTTGTTGAGCTTTCTTGCTGATGTGTCGACTTCATACAACTTTATGCTATTTGACTTGAGAGAAGCGAGTTTTGGAGTCCCAAGGTGACAGATCATCCCTGATGGACAAAGAAATCTTGGGTATAACCAGAAGGCTTTGCCATAATTGAAAGTCTGATGTCTCTTGAACCAAAAACACACCGCTAGTACTGTAGTCTCCTTCGAATAAAAAAGTTTTGCGGAAGCCTCAATTCTGTGCTGAAATGCTGGAAGCACACAACACTGCAGCACGATAACACATATGTTTGTTTCTTGCGTTTTATTACCGAATTGCGGCTTGTATTACGCTGTAATACATCATTTTAAATAGCGTTTCTGCTCAAGTTTTACGTAAACATGGTGTAAGAAATGAGCAAGAAACGAGATACAACAAGATGGAACATACCCGTTCCGAAAATTCTGGATGATATTGTCGAAAAGGCCATTGAGCTTGACACACATTCTACCAAATCTGATTTTGTCCGTGACGCTGTGAGAGAGAAACTTGCGAGTATGGGCTATAGAAGTGAACCGTTCAAACAAGAGGTAACTGTCTGATGCCCAAGGGGGAGGAAAAGTGAGCGAAGCCGACTTTCTTGTCAAGGTCCGAGATGGCGCCGCGGTAAGAAAGGAAAGAATCCACGAAATAGCTCGGATAATTCAGGCGTCGCTCTTGAAAAATAGCGATGGACTCTCGCTCAAGCAAACCGTGGCCACGCTTCAATATGAGACAGGGTTGACATCGGAAAAGATCATGGAGTATTTAGTGGTTTTGGAAAACTTGGATCGAATCACTCTGGACAAGGAACACGACACCGTTAAGAAGATTGAGATGGAAAGCTGAAATCCTTGACTGAGGACACCTACATCCTGGACTGGGACATTCCCCTCGGTCGAGATCGTTTCGTCTTCTACAGGCAGTTGGCCAAACTGAAGAAGGAGCTGGGACTCCAGGGCTCAATGAGCAGCATGTCAGTTTTAATCACGTCAGACGCAAATTTGGCTGACCGGGTCTTCGAAATTGCGCAACAATACGCCAAGCGCGTCCACCTATACAAAGGCCGGCAAGTCCACTAGACGTCACCTGACAAACGCACACGTGTGCGATAGCATCTATTTTCGAAGTTGTTATTCTATTGAAATACATAATGACTTTTTAGGCTTAATCCCAACCGTGTTTTTTCTCCCAACGATGCAGTTCCCAAGCCAGCCATACGAAAAAGCCAAAAATAAACGCTATCAACATTGAAATTACAATGTCTAATCCAATAGTGTATAGGATAAGCCCAAAAACTACCGTTCCGATAGCGATTATTAATAGACTCTTCAACCACAGCCACATTTTACTTCCCTTCTCATTTAGTTTTTAAGTCAAAAGATATGAGGGTAAAGCTCGATAAAAGCTTCTTCAGCCGCTCGGACTTCTCTAATCCTTTTCCAACTCAATCATGCTCACCCAATGGAAAAGAAGGAACAGTTAAGCCGTCCATTTGGTCTTGTGGTTCGGGTTCACCGGTCGAAACTCGGCTCCACACTCGTTGCATCGCCAGAAGTCAAGGACTCTGTTGATCGATACATGAGGGCAGTCTTCAGGGTTTCTTCTTGGGATTACTATCACCGCCCTTCATTGTTGTGAGAGAAGTAGTTGAAACTTGCGCTTTATCGCACAAGAGGCGCTAAGGTTTATGTGCACTCCGAATATTACTGAAGACGCCACGAGAATTCTGCGAGCAGCTGCCCGGCATTTTGAACCCTCGGACGTCGGGATCCCGGATCTTGAAGAAGAAAAAGGTAGGCCTGGCAGCTTCACTTATGCCAGTCGTGACCATGGCCCTGTTTTTGTTTGATGGTCTTCTTTGCGTCGATCGTCGTAACCAAGCCGTGTTTTCTGAGCTCTTCTATAAGGTGTTTTTGACTTGTGATTATGGACTCGAGTTCTTCAGTGGTTCTGAATTGGTTTGGCGGCGGGCCAATCAGCATGCGTTTCAATGATTCAACCTCGCCTTTCAGTGTCTCGGTCTGGTTCTTCAAACTCTGGATCTCCATGTCACGCTTCGGGATCTCCTCCTCGAGCTGCTCAACCTTCTTGTGGTCGACGCGGCTGAAGTAGGACTCGGCGCTTTCATATTCGTCTCTCGCTTGTTCCATGTCCGCGCTGTCAAAGTAGCTGCCCTGACTGTTCTGCAAGGTGTGACCCATCAAAGCTTCGCACACGTCCTCTTCCAGGCCGGCTCTTCTCAGCACGTTTCTGAAGCTTTTCCGCAGCAGATGCGCCCATACCGTTGAAGGGTCGAGTCCAATCTGATGAGCAGCTGTCTTGACGTTGTTGAGCAAATGCCTTGCTGTCACTGGTTTTCCTTTGGCATGCTCGACGGTTCCTTCAGTCACGAAAACGTGGTCCTCGTCTCGCGGCTGCCAACCATTCCTTTTCCTCTCTTCCAGGTAATCTCTCAGAGTTTGGATTGCTTCCTTGCCAAGGAACGTGTAGTAGTAGCCGATTCCGTAGCCGCTGAGTTTCGTGTCCACAGCCACATTCGAGTCGTTCTTCTGTCGTTTGCTGACCACCTTTATGGTCAAGGGTGCAGCTTCAGGAGTCAGCTTGTCACGGAACATTCCATATCGCCAATCTGTCAGACAAGTGCTTCTGACGCCGCTTTGCCATTGACACAGTATCAACGCTTTGCCTCTGAGCTGCTGCTGAGTGTTCCGTTTCGGAAAACTGTCTATCATCCGATAGACTTCTTCAGCCTTGGGAATATGCTGTTTGCCATTCTTGTACGGTGCACGTTTGAAGAGCGCGCGCTTTTGTTGACGTGTGTAACTGAGGCTTTTTCCGTTCAGGTCCAGGAACTTCTGGACCATGTAGAACATAACCTGGGCGGCGCTGCTACTCTGCTTATTCCGGCAGGCCACAGAGATCTTCTGACGCTTCAGCTCTTTTGGAAGCTTCAGAAACTCGTCCGGAGAAACCTTGACCGTGTCAAAGAACCACTTCAACTGGTAGAGCCCACTGTGATCTCTCTGGCTCGCAGCGTCTCCGAAGACCTGCATGCTCTCGCACTTGAACAAGTCCAGAAACTTGGGCTCGCCCTTCGCGTACCACCCGAACTCGTCATGCTCACGATCCACAATCAAGCACCCAAGCAGAGTCTAACAGAGGAAATATATAAAATAAACTGTTACGTTACGCTAGAAGTCGTCGGTGTACCCTTAAACCTTGCGCTTTGAGAAAAGCAAAGAACTGTCTATTTTCGGAGCACTATGTTTTCCGCGAAGGCTCTCAAGGTTTCAGCATACTTGTCAATCGTTTCTGGCGGGTAGGGTTTGACCGCG
>Ga0315279_10005473_pt1 | contig 16455 bp, 15 predicted proteins | sample YL17G06_20_MG_FD_203694 | JGI IMG/M metagenome (GOLD analysis project Ga0315279, IMG submission 203694) | Sediment microbial communities from Yellowstone Lake, YNP, Wyoming, USA - YL17G06_20 | ecosystem: Environmental > Aquatic > Freshwater > Lake > Sediment | place: USA: Wyoming | collected...
AGCGCCAACAGGATGCCGTAGCCGACGTACGCGTACGCGACGATCAGCGCGAGCGCCCAGAACACCCACTCCATCCACCACTCCATCCACACGCCATCGTTCTCTCTCGGACGCTCGGAACTGTGAAGCTGCTGCGCACCCGGACGATGCCGGGTCGCACGCGCTCCTCCCCGGGCGCACGCCATGCCATGACATGTGCCCGCCTCACTCACCTACCGCGCCCGACCCACCTGGACAACCGTCCGCGCAGACCGCGTTTCGGGACTTGGTACCACGCCCAGATGACGCCGGTCTCCCCGGCAATGCATCCCGTCGCCGCGACGATGTCCGACGCGGTCACCCCGGCGTCGCGGCCGAAGCGGATGAGCGTCGGCCCTTCCCACTCCCTCGGCAGATCGCCCGCGATGACCCATAGCGCCAAAGCTATGACTGCGAACCCCACCGCCGCGACCATCAGCACCCACCACCAAGGGGAACGGCACCCCTCGGCGACGGAGTGCTCCGAGGAAGGCCCACGAGGCTGCGGAGCCCCGGCCGCCGTCCGGTGTGACGGAGGTGCCGGTGGCGCGCCCGCGTCCGCCTCCCCCTCCTCCGGACGTGCATCCTGCTCCACGGCCTTTCCCCTTGCACGCCCATATGACGGCCGCCGCCACTAGGTGCCGAGACAGGCCGCTCTGCGGCCGTCCGGCTCGTGCAGGCTGTCGGGAACCGATGCGATCGTCCGAAGGGGCGCCGCCGATGTGCGCACCTTCCCCTGCCTTGCGTCGGGGCCAGCCTCGCCGCCATATCAGCCAGGCCGCGCACGGGCACCGGAGAGAGCCATCCGATCCAGCGCCGGCGCGCGGTCGATCATCGCCGCGCTCAACCAGAACAGCAGGCTCGTCGGCAGTTGGAAGATCGCTTGCTGCGCATAGTTCACTACAGCTAACGCAAAGAAAACGGCAAGCGTTCCGGCCGAGACGGCTCTCAGGAATGGGTCGCGGAGACCGTAGTGGTTCCTCACCCCTACCCAGAGCACGGTGACCCATGTGCCGAGGTGAAGCAGCAAGCCGAACCAGCCGAGTTCGACGGCGACGCGCACGTAGCCGCTGTCGGGAGGGAATCCGCCGAGCAGCGTATCGCGGCAGAAACGCCTGCCGGTATCGCCGGTGGAGCCGAGGCCGCCGCCGAACGGGTGGCTCCAGATGAAGGGGCGGATCCGCGCCTGGTTCTCGATGCGCACCATGTACGAGCGGGATTCCTGAGGTTGGAACGCCGACCGGAAGCGCTTGAGGTGCTGGTCGTGCGTCGGCACCATGATGAGCACGAGGAGCGCGAAGGCCGCCACGGCGCCGCCGATGAAGACCCGGCGGTTCGCCATGAGGAGCCCGTAGAAGAACAAGCCCATCGGGATGGCGACGTACGCCGCGCGCGTCCCCGAGAAAACCATCGCCCACCACAGGAGGACCAGTGCGACCGCCGCGAGCATCTTCTGCCGCCGCTTCGGCGCACCGAAGACGATCGCCCACGCCAGGAGGCCGGTGTACGCCATGTTCAGCCCGAAGGCGACCGGATCGCTCAGGAAGGAGAACTTGCGAACGAGCCCCCATTGGTAGAGGAGCCGGAACCGCAGCCTCGTGCCATGCATCCATACCCACTCGAAGCTCGAGAAGCCGACGTATTCCTGCTTGAACGCGTAGAGCGCGACGGCGATGGACCACGCGATCCAGAACCACACGTAGAAGCGGATGCGCTCCGGCCGGTCGAGGACGTCGATGGCGACGAAGTACATGAGCATGTAGCCCGCCGTGGACCGGATGGTGATCAGCCATGCCGTGTAGCTGCAGGCGAGCGGGTTGAGCACCTGGAGGAACACGTACACCATCCAGATGAACACGGCGACGGCCACGGGGGTCTTCGCGGTGCTCCAATCGTGCGTCTCCACGCGGCGCAGCACGATGCCCAGCACGAGGACGAGGAGGAAGACGTCGGTGACGATCCCCAGGGGGACGCCCGGGCTCAGACGCTTGACGCCAAGCAGGACGTAGGCGACCGAGATGATGACCATCGTGCCGAGGTGGGCGCTCGCCAGCGCGGCGAGGATCGCCGGCACGCCAAGCAGCAGCGCGTAGATCGCGATCGCACCCTTCAGCTTCGCCGTGCCGATCAGAACGCCGATGCCGACGGCGACCCCCAAGATGAGCGCCGATCGGTACTTCGTCAGCCACATCGTCACACCTGCAGCCGAGGCACGCGAGGGGTCCCGCGCAGCCCATGGCTCTCCGCCGACCGATGCCAGCGCCACAGGGCCCGGTACGCGTCGAGGCCCGCCCGCCACCGTTCCCGCTCCGACTCATCGCCCCGTCCGGCCCACAGCAGCACTGCGAACCCCATCATCCAGCCGAGGATGACGACGTTCGTCCGCGCGCGGTAGGCGCGGTACGACCACGGCGGGTAGTGTGTGAGGAGCAACTGATAGAGGCTCTGGTAGTTCTGGATGAACATCGAGATGCGCCGCTGGTCCATGCTCGCCCTGCCGTGGTGGACGACCTGAGCGTGCGGGATGAAGACGAGCGGCCATCCGGCCTGCCTCAGGCGGTAGCACCAGTCGATCTCTTCGCCGTAGATGTAGAACTGCTCGTCGAGGAGGCCGACGACTTCCGCCGCCGCACGGCGCACCATGAGGACGGCTCCTCGCGCCCAGTCCACCTGCCGGACGCTCGCGTGGTCCCAATACGAAAGGAACCGTCTCGCGAGGAAGCGGCTCGATGGCAGCAGGCGGGACAGCGCCCGATTGTCGAAGAGCGTGCCCCAGAAGCTGTAGAACCTCCCACACGACTTCTGCGGCGAGCCGTCGCTGTTTCGCAGCGCGCACGTGACCGCGCCCACCTCGGGGTGCTCGTCGAGCCAGTCGAGCATCCGGTCGATGGCTCGGTCGAGCACCACGGTATCGGGGTTGAGGAGGAGAAGCGCGCGCCCTCGCGCCTGCACGAGCGCCTGGTTGTTCGCCGCCGCGAATCCCCGGTTCTCCGAATTCGCGATGAGGCACACGCCGGGGAACTCCCGGGCCACCATGTCCGCCGAGCCGTCCCGCGACGCGTTGTCGACGACGAACACCTCCACGGAGGATCGTGTCTCTGCCAAGACGCTGCGCAGGCACTCCCGGAGCATGTCCACCGTGTTCCAGTTCACGATGACGACCGACACGCGCGGATGCGCCGAGCCCGCGTCCATGGATGCCTCACCCTATGATGATCTGCTTGAGTACCATCAGAACGACGCCGATGATGCTGACGTACGCGGCAATCCGCGAGAGCGCTTCGACGCGGCTCGGAGTAGGCGTGCCGCAGACGGGGCACGCTCGGGCGAGCCGGTCGAGGTCCCAGCCGCACTTCGAGCACCGCATGGAAGTTCCCCCAGCCATCGGCGGGCCGGCCCGGTCGACTACCTGCACAGCTCCTGCCACAGGGCGCGGTAGTATCGCATGAACCGGATCGGCTCGGCGCTCTCCTGTCCGACCTCCGCGAGGCAGTAGCCGCGGTAGTTCATCCCCTTGAGGAGAGGGAACAACTCCCGCCACGGATACGTCGCGTCCGCGAGATCGGTGATGTGCGCCGTGCCGCCCAGGTAGTCCTTGAGGAGACGGAAGTTGGCTGCGATCGTGCCATCCGGCATCACGTCGGACCGATTGGAGTTCCAGCAGACCTTCGCATTCGGATGCCCCGCCGCGTCGATGATGGTTCGAATGTGGCGCGGCTCCGACGTCACCCGCCCATGCACCTCGAGGCGCACCTCCACGCCGAGGTCCGCGGCGAATGCGGCGCACTCGCGCAGCGCCCGGCCGATCTGCTCGAGGGTCTTCTCGATGGGGACGCCCACCTCGATGTTGACGCCGTTCGGCCGCACCTTGACGCCCGACGCGCCCACGTCGGCGGCCAGCTTCGCGTACTCCTTCGTCCCCTCGATGTTCCGGCGCACCTCGGCCGGGTCGACCGCATGGTACTCGTACGTGCCCCCGAGACTCACGAGCGCCACCGGCGAATCCGCGAACCGCCGCTTCACCGTCGCGCGCTCCTCCGGCGAGAGCGAGAGCTCCACCCCGTGGGCGTGCGTCGTGCGCAGCTCCACGCCCTCGAAGCCGGTCTCCGAGCAGTTCTTGATGATGGTCGGAATGTCCCAACTCCGCGCGAGGTTGTACGTGACGAGGCCGAGTTTCATCCGTTCGCTCCTATCTGCTGGTTCGCTCGCCGACACGCCGAGCCGCCGTGCGCGCGGGCCCTCCGCCGTTGCGCCACCCGTGAAGCCGGGGTATCTTGCGTGGCATCCTCCCGCACGCGCGGGCTTCACGGGATCGGATCACCACGTAAGGTACGCGCCATGCACGTCCTTGTCACAGGCTCCACCGGGCGGATCGGCGCCAACGTCGTCAATCGTCTCGTGCGGCGCGGGCATCGCGTGCGCGCGCAGGTGCGCCCCGGATCGGACCGCGCCGACAAGCTCCGCGGGCTCGACGTCGAGGTCGTAACCGTGGATCTCACCGATCGGGCGGGTCTGGCGGCGACGGTCCGCAGCATGGAGGCGATCGTCCACCTCGGCGTGAAGCTTCGCGGGCCGGACAACTACGAACACCTCGACGTCAACATCGCGCCGACGCTGACCCTCCTCGAAGCGGCGCGGACGCTCAATCCGAACCTCGCACGGTTCGTCTACGGCAGCTCCGACGTGCTCTACCCGCACGCGGGCTGGATGCCCGGCCTCATCCGCGATTCGGATAAGTTTACCCGGCCGAGGGGGATGTACGCGGTGAGCAAGGTCGCGGGCGAGGCCATCGTCCAGAGCTACCACGAGCAGTATGGCATCCCGACGGTGACGCTCAACATCCCGATGACGTTCTGCGGCAAGGAGCTCCTCGGCATCCGCACGAAGGAGTTCAGCCCAGCGATCGCCGACCAGATCGACTTCCTATCGTCGCGGCCGGCGAACGCGCGGACGGAGCGGGCGCTCAAGGAGCTGCGCGCGGCCCAGGGCGCGGGCGCGCGCTGGGTCGTGCCCGTCTGCGCCGAAGGCCCGCCATGGACGCGGCACCTCGGCGACGTGCGCGACGTCGTGAGCGCGGTCGAGGCGGCGCTCACCACGCAGCGCGGCGTCGGGCAGGCATTCGTCATCATGAGCGACGCGCTCAACTACGGCGTCGGCGTGCCGCACCTCGCGCGGGCGAGTGGCAGGGGCTACGTCGAGGTGATCTGGCCGTACTCCGAGCACTACTGGTACGACGTCCGCCGCTCGCGGGACCTGCTCGGCTACGAGCCCGAGCACGACAGCAGGAGCATCCTCGAGGATGCTTGGCGGCACCTCCAGGGAGAGGACATCGGCGTCATCGACGTCGGGCCGAATCACCCGCTCGGCGGCCAGCGCACGCTCTGACTCCGTGGGCGCGACGGCGCGCACGGCATGTGACAGCGGGCAAGGAGGATTCCCGAGATGAAGATCACCGGGTTCGAGTTCAAGACCGTCTCCATCCCGTTCCGGCGGCGCATCCGGGAGCACTGGGGTTGGGACTATCCGACCACGCTCGTCTGGGTGCACACCGACGAGGGCATTACCGGCCTCGGCGAAAGCAACTCGCTCACGAGCAACATCGGCACGCGGGCGGACGATCTCGCGCGGCGCTACGTGGGCAAGAGCATCTGGGACCTCAACCTCGCCGACGAGCCGTTCGACCTGCAGTGCGCGTTCTACGACATCGCGTCGCAGGCGCTTGGCGTGCCGATCCATCGGCTTCTCGGCGGGAAGGTGCGCGACAAGGTCGAGTTGGCGTTCTGGTCGCCGCCGATGCCGCCGGAGGAGATGGCCAGGGAGTCGGTCGAGGGGCGCGAGCTCGGCTTCCGCACCCACAAGATCAAGGGTCACCGGCCCCACGACGTCGTGCCGATCTGTCGGCTGATCAACGACGCGCTCGGCGCCGAGATGCAGATCCGCGTGGACCCCAACACCGCGCTGCGCGATTACCCGAACGCGGTCCGCATCGCGCGGCAGTGCGAGGGGTTCAACATCGAGGTGTGGGAGGACCCGTTCCTCTTCGCGGACATGTCGCAGTATCGCCAGTTCCGCCAGAAGGTGACGGCGCCAGTCGCGCGGCACTCCGGCTCCGAGCGTGACATGTTCCTCTGGCTGAAGGGCGAGGCGATCGACTGCTTCAACGCGGGAGGGAACGCCGGGCGGATGCACGTGCTCGACTCCCTCGCTCAGGCCGCCGGCGTGCCGATCTGGGGGCAGATGTTCGCGTTCGGCTCGTGCGTGGGGACCATGTTCGCCGTGCAGATCGCCTCGACGCTGAAGGCGTGCACGATGGCGCTCGACGAGCTGCCGCACATCCGCGAGAACGACCTTTCCGGCGGGAGCTTCCGCACCGAGAACGGCTGCGTCACGGTGCCCGACACGCCCGGCCTCGGCGTGACGCTCGACATGGCCGCGGTGAAGAAGTACGAGAAGCCGGCCGGCTACATCGGCACGATCAAGCAGAAGCCGCCCGGTTGGAGCTGAGAGGGGCCAGGCTCCGCGCGCGTGATGCATCCGGCGGGCCGCGTCATGACCCGCCGGGTGTGCAAGCTATGGATGCGACACGGTGCGTCGGGCACCGGGAGGACGACCATGCGCACGCTCGTCATCGGTGGTTCCGGCCGCGTCGGCTCCGGCGTGCTGCCGATCCTCGCCCAGCTCGGCCACGACGTCACGAACCTCGACATCCGCCCGGCTTCGGTCGAGATGCCCGGCGTGCGCTACGTCCAGGGGTCGCTCTTCGACGCGGCGGCGCTCAAGGCCGCGCTCGCGGAGGCGAACGGCGTCATCTACATGGCGCTCCACGAGAACTTCCAGGACTTCGACGCCGGCATCGAGATCAACGTTCGCGGCGTCTATCACGCGCTCGCGACGATGGTCGAGGCGGGCGTGAAGCACGTTGTCCACGCCGGCACGACGTCGGCGCACAACGAGCGCGACGTGAAGCGCTACCACGACGAGAGCCTGCCGCTCGCGGCCGTCCACGCGTACGGGCTCACGAAGGGCATGAGCGAGATGGCGTGCGAGTACTACTGCCGCGTGCACCCCATCTCGATCATCACGCTCCGCCTCGTCCTTCCCACGGCGCCCGAGCAATGGCGCAAATGGTGCGTCCCCGGCAAGCCCATCATCGCGACCACGCACAGGGATACCGCCCGCGCCTTCGACGCCGCGCTCCGCTTCACGGACCACGTCGGCTTCGACGCCATCTTCATCTCCGGCGACCACACCGGCCGGATCGTCAACTGCGCGAAGGCGAAGCGTCTCCTCGGCTGGGAGCCGGAGGATCGTTGGCTCGGCGCCGACGCGGCGGAGAAGGCCAGCTAATACGCATTCGCCCTGAAAACGCTACAAGGGAGAACACGGGGTTCGTCCTTGTCGTGGGTTGTATGATACGTTTTCACAAGTAGTTGTAGGGGCGAGGCATGCCTCGCCCCTACGGCCATGATGTAGCGTCCTCAACACGGAATCGTATAACAGAACGCCGCGCCGCTCCTGCACGTGACGCGCGACACCCCTGCACATCCGGGTGTCGACGGTTCGGCACCGCCACGTGCCCTGCTTCTCTCGCACGGGTTCACGGCGTCCGATCGGCAGAGGAGGGCACCCCCATGCGCACGCTCGTCATCGGTGGCTCCGGCCGCGTCGGGAGCGGCGTGCTGCCGGTTCTCGCTCAACTCGGCCACGAGGTCACGAACCTCGACATCCGCCCGGCGTCGGTCGACATGCCCGGCGTGCGCCACGTCCAGGGGTCGCTCTTCGACGCGGCGGCGCTCAAGGCTGCGCTCGCGGAGGCGGATGCGCTCGTCTACATGGCGCTCAACGAGAACATCATGGACCTCGACCCCGCCGTCGAGGTCAACGTCCGCGGCCTCTACCACGTCCTGGCAGCGACGGTCGAAGCCGGCCTGAAGCACGTCGTCCACGCCGGCACGACGTCCGCGCGCAACGAGCGCGACGTGAGGCGCTACGACGACGAGAGCCTGCCGCTCGCGTCCGTCCACACCTATGGCCTCACGAAGGGCATGAGCGAGATGGTGTGCGAGTACTACTGCCGCGTGCACTCCATCTCGATCATCACGCTGCGCCTCGTCGGACCCATGCCGTTCGAGCAGTGGCGCCAGCGGTGCGTCCCCCGGCCGGCCGAACAGCGGGACGACGCATAGGGACACCGCCCGCGCCTTCGACGCCGCGCTCCGCTTCACGGACCACGTCGGCTTCGACGCCATCTTCATCTCCGGCGACCACACCGGCCGGATCGTCAACTGCGCGAAGGCGAAGGGCCTCCTCGGCTGGGAGCCGGAGGATCGCTGGCTCGGCGCCGATGCCGCGGAGAAGGCCGGCTAGACGCATGATGCCGCCGCGCATCCGGCAGCCTGCTCACCCTGCGACCGGCAGCTTCAACAGGGCGCCCCGCGGGATCTGCTGCGTGAGATCCACCTGGTTGAGGATGGCGATCTCCTCCGCGGTGAATCCCGACGGCAGTGAGGACGGCAGGAACGACTGGAATGGCGCCGTGCGATCGGCCGTCACTACCTGGAGGCGCACCGGCTTCATGGCGGCGATCCGCTGATCCCGCAGCCGGTTGAACCCCCCCGCGGTCTGCGCAAAGGTCGCCTGGAAGGCCGGGAACGCATCCGTCGACGTGATCCCGATGAAGTCGAGCACCTTGCCGTCGAAGCCGATGAACGTGCGCATGACTCGGACGACGCCTCCCTGCCCGTCCGGGGCGTTGGCTACCACGGTGACCGCGGGCATGCCGTTGACCATGCTCGACGTCTTCTCGGACACTACGACGCCGCTCTGCCCGGCGAAACGCGCCGCCGCGAGGTCGGGCGTCGCGGCCTGACCCGACTGGAGGACCAGCCCGGCCCGCTTGCTCGGATCGACGAGCTGCACCGCCTGCGGCGAGTTCGTCATGCTCCAGTTGGCCGGAACGGGGAACTGGAACCCCATCTGCGGCTGATAGAAGATGCCGTTCTGGACCAACCCCTGGCGCGGGTCGTCGCCGAGGACGATGCCGGTGATCTGCCGGTAGTACTGCGGCTGGTTCACGTCCGTATCCGCGTAGCCCTGCTGCTTCCATTCCGCAGCCATCCGCGCGACGGTCTGCTCCCGCCGCCCGGGATCGGGGTGCGTCGAGAGGAACGTCGGGATGTTGCCTCCTTGCTTGCTCGACAGGCGCGCGAGGGAGCGGAAGAAGGCGGAAGCCTGACCGGCGTCGTAGCCGGCCTTGGCGGCGTATTCGACGCCGAGCTGGTCCGCCTGACGCTCGTCGTCGCGGCTGTACTTGAGGAAGAGGAACTGCCCGGCGAGGCTGCCAACGGCCAGAACCGGTTCGCCGGCGCCGCGCTTGATCTGTTCCGCGATGACGGCGCCGCCGATCAGGCCCACCTGGGCGATCTCCATGTGGAGCGCCTGCGTCGATGCGTGCCGCGCGGCCACGTGGCCGATCTCGTGCCCGAGCACCACGCCGAGCTGCGCCTCGCTGTCGAGGTTCGCGAGCAGCCCGCGCGTGACGTACACGTAGCCGCCCGGCAGCGCGAACGCGTTCACGACCGGGCTATCGAGCACACGGAAGGTGAACGGCGTGTCCCGGAACTCCGCGGGAGTGCTCGGCTGGCGTAGCTGGCTCTCCTGGAGCGCCTTCTGCCCCACCTGGTTCACGTACGTCGAGAGCTGGGGATCGTCGTAGACGCCATACTCCTTGATGATCTCCCCGTCGGCCTGGTGCCCAAGCTGGACCTCCTGCGCCCACGTGTACGCGAAGGCCTGTCGCTTGCCCGTGATCGGGTTGATCGAGTACGCGCACCCCGCGATGACGGCGGCGACGACGGCCGCGGCCAGGACGTGGGGCGTGCGGTTCATGTGTGCCATGGTCATCTCCCCCGAGTGAGTTCGTTCTCTCGCATAGTCAGAAGGTAGTACCGGCTTCTCCAGAACAATCGGCCGGCGTCCCCAAATCGTTCCTCACCCGGCGCGCGCGCACACGCGGATGCCGCGGCACACGCCATCGCGGGACGGCGTCGGCCGCCAGGAGGCGCGCCAGCCGGGCGGCGTGGGCTCGCGCGCACGCTGCTGCTCGGTCTGCCAGAGGAGCACGACGCCATCGGGCCGGAGCACGCCGTCGGCGAGGGCAAGCGCCTCGTCGGTGGCGGCGACCGCGCGGATCGTGACGACGTCGGCGAAGCCACCGCGTGTCCGCGCGAGGTCGCGCACGTCCATCCAGAGCGCCTCGGCGTTGCCGATGGCGAGCGCCCGGATCGCATACGTCATGAAGGCGACGCGCTTGCGGGTCCGCTCGACGAGGAGCACGTGCGCCTCGGGGCAGGCGATGGCGATCGGGATGCCCGGCAGGCCGGCGCCGCTGCCCACGTCGACGACTTCCGTCCCCGTCCACTTCATGAGCGGCACCGCCACGAGGCTGTCGAACAGATGGCGATCGTAGAACCGCGCGAGGTCGCCCGCCGAGACGAGGTTGAGCGATCGCCCGCGGTCCGCCACGAGCGCGGCGTAGCAGTCGACGACAGCCTCCTGCGCGGGCGTCAATCTGACGCCGGCCTCGGCGAGCGCGGCGACGAGGTCAGGATGGGGGGACATGGTCGGCGGCGGCCCTCCTCCGCCGGCGCTGCTCGATGGCGATGGCGAGCACGGCGACATCGGCCGGGGTGATGCCGGGCACGCGCGCCGCCTGGCCGAGCGTCACCGGCCGCACCGACGAGAGCTTCTCCTTCGCCTCCGCGGAAAGCGCCGGGATCGCGCGGTAGTCCGTGTCCTCCGGGATCAGGTTCCGCTCGAGCTCCTGCTGCCGACGGACCGCCTCCTCCTGCCGCACGAGGTAGCCTTCGTACTTGATCGCGAGCTCCGCCTGCCGGCGCTCCTCCGGCGGCCCATCGAACCGCTGTCCGACCATCGCCTCGACGTCGGCGAGCCCGACTTCCGGCCGCTTGAGCAGTCGCGCCGCCGGTTGCGCCTCGTCGATGAGCGCCGCGCCGCGCGCCGCGAGGACCGGGTTCGCCCCTCGCGGCGCGACGTGCGCGCGACGGACCGCGTCCACGATGGCATGCACGCGGCGGAGCTTCTCCTTCCTGCGGCGATGCTCGGCGTCGTCGATCATCCCGGCGCCGTACGCCCGGTCGGCGAGGCGCACGTCGGCGTTGTCCTGCCGGAGGAGGAGCCGGTGCTCGGCGCGCGAGGTGAAGAGGCGGTACGGGTCTTCGACGCCGCGGGTGACGAGATCGTCGATCATGACGCCGATGTACGCCTCGTGGCGGCCCAGGATGACCGACGGCAGGCCGGCGACGGCGCGTGCGGCGTTGATCCCGGCCATGAGGCCCTGCCCGGCCGCCTCCTCGTAGCCCGACGTGCCGTTGATCTGCCCGGCGAGGAAGAGCCGCCGTACGGCCTTCGTCTCGAGGCTCGGAAGGAGCTGCGTCGGATACGCGAAGTCGTACTCCACCGCGTAGCCGAACCGCGTGACGACGCACTCCTCCATCCCGCGGATGGTGCGGAGCGCGGCGAGCTGCACGTCCTCCGGCATGCTCGTGGCGAAGCCGCTGACGTAGACCTCCGTCGTGTCGAGCCCCTCCGGCTCGATGAAGATCTGGTGCGTCTCGCGCTCGGGGAAACGGACCACCTTGTCCTCGAACGACGGGCAGTACCGCGGGCCGATGCCCCGGATGCGGCCGGTGAACAGCGGCGAGCGGTCGAGGCCGCCGCGGACGATGTCGTGGGTGCGTGCCGAGGACCGCGCGAGCCAACAGGGCACCTGCCCGACCTCGTGCACGAGCGCGCGCACGGGCGGCTCGAAGGAGAAGAATGGCGGCGGCTCGTCGCCGCAGTGCGGCGCCATGAGGGAGCGGTCGATGGTGGTGCCGTCCACGCGGGGCGGCGTGCCGGTCTTGAGGCGGCCGAGGCGCAGGCCCGCGGCGCGCAGGCTCCCGGAGAGATCCGCGGCGGCCGGCTCGCCGGCACGACCGCCGACGGAGCTCGCGAGACCCACGTGCATGAGGCCGTTGAGGAACGTGCCCGAGGCGATCACGGCGGCGCCGCAGGGGTACTCCCATCCGGACGCCGCGACGACGCCGACGAGGCGATCGCCCTCGACGACGAGCCGGGTCGCGGTGTCTCCGGCCACGGTCACGCCGGAGGTGCCCTCGACGAGGGCCCGCGCGGCGGCACGGTACCGGCCGCGATCGGCCTGGGCGCGCGGCGACCAGACGGCCGGCCCCTTCGACCGGTTCAGCATCCTGAACTGAATGCCGGTCGCGTCGGCCAGGCGTCCCATGTATCCGCCCATGGCGTCGATCTCGCGCACGACATGGCCCTTCGCCGTGCCGCCGACGGCCGGGTTGCACGACATCTGGCCGATCGTGGCCGGGTCCATCGTCATGAGGACCACGCGGCAGCCGAGGCGAGCCGCCGCCATCGCCGCCTCGATGCCCGCATGGCCGCCGCCCACGACGAGCACGTCGCACGTCGGCATGCGGCACTCCATCTGTCTAATCATGCAACGCTCCGTGACCGGTGGAATCATCCTAAGATATCGCTCCCCATGCCGGATGGGAAAGAGGGTGGCAGAAGGGCCGTCCATACCGAGAATTGTGTTTCGGCGTCCGCCGGCCTACATTTTTCATGTTGACGTGGCTCGATAGGCCAAGGAGGTTCATGTGCAGATGGCTGTGGACGCGCCCTTCACCTTGGGCGTCGTCTCCGACGAGATCAGCCCCGATCCGGTGAAGGCAGCACGCGGCGCTTGTGACCTCGGGCTGGCATCGGTGGAGGTTAACACGCTCTGGGGTAAGCCGAGCCACCGGTGGACCGACGACGAGGTCGATCGCGCCGCCGGCGCCTTCGCCGACGCGGGCCTGCCGGTGCTGGCCGTCTGCCCGATCCTGTTCAAACCCGTCTTCCTGCCCGACGAGCCGGGCGGCTTCGCCGCGTACCGGGAGTACCGGGAGCACCTCGACATACTCGATCACGCGCTCGCGCTCGCGCACCGCTTCCACGGGCCGGACGGCGGCCACGTGCCGTTCGTGCGGGCTTTCAGCTTCCGCCGCCCGTGGATGGACGGCCTCGGCAACCCGAGCCCGCGATTGCCCGACGGCGGCCCCATCGACGAGGAGACGCTCGACGTCATCGCCCACGGGCTCCGGCCCGCCGCGGAGCGCGCGCGGGATCAGGGAGTGACGCTCGTCCTCGAAAATGTCCGCTCGTGCTGGGGCAACTCCGGCACGAACGCCGCCCGCATCATCGAACGCGTCGATTCGCCCGCGCTGCGCATCCTCTGGGACCCCGCGAACGCGTACGTCTCGGGTGAGGAGCACCCGAGTGGCTGGCGCGCCGTCCGCTCGCACGTCGCTCACGTGCACCTCAAGGACGCCTCCGTGGTCGACCCGGAGACGGGCCTCACCCGATGGCGCTGCATCGGCGAGGGCGGCGCCCACATCGCCGAGGAGGTCCGCGCCCTCTGCGAGCTGCCGTACCGCGGCGCAGTGCACATCGAGACGCACTGGATACCCGACGACGGCAGCAACGGCACGTCGGCCTCGTACGCCGGGCTCGTGCAGCTCATGAAGAGTGCCGGGGGGCAAGCGCGATGAGCCGTCGGCTGCGACTGGCACTCACGATGGGCGATCCCGCCGGCATCGGTCCGGAGCTCTGCCTCGTGGTCTCGGCGATGCCGGTGGCACGGAAGACGGCGGACCTGGTCCTGGTCGGGTCGGAGGAGGTCCTCCGACGCACGGCGAGCGAGTTGAACCTGCCGCGTGCATGGACGGACGGGCAGGAGGACGAGTTCCCGCCCGCCGATATCGTCGACATCGGCAGACCGGCGGGGCCGATCCCGTGGGGAGTACTTTCGGCCGAGGCGGGCCGGCTCTCGGCGGCGGCGCTCGACCGGGCGATCTCGCTCGCGCTGGCCGGCAAGGTGGACGGCATCGTCACGGCGCCCATCTCGAAGGACGCGTGGCATCGCGCGGGCGTGCCGTACCCCGGGCACACGGAGTACCTCGCCGACCGGACGGGCACCAAAGAGTACGGCCTCATGCTCGTGAAGGACACCTGGCGGGTGCTCCACCTGAGCACGCACTGCGCGCTCCGCGAGGCGATCGCGCTCGTGCGGAGCGACCGCATCGTCTGGATGCTCCGGCTCTTCGATGCCGTGCTGCGCGAGCTCGGCTGCCTCTCGCCGTACATCGGCGTCGCCGGCCTCAATCCGCACGCGGGCGAAGGCGGTCTCTTCGGCGACGAGGAACTCACGCAGATCGCCCCGGCCATCCGCGCGGCACGGGCCACCGGCCTTCGCGTCGAGGGCCCCGTGCCGCCGGATACCGTGTTCGCGCGCGCGCGCATAGGCGAGTTCGACGGCGTCCTGGCCATGTACCACGATCAGGGCCACGTGGCGGTCAAGACGCTCGCCTTCGAGCCGGGGCCGAGCGGCCGATGGGCGGCGGTGCACGGCGTGAACGTCACGGTCGGACTCCCCATCATCCGGACGTCGGTGGACCATGGGGTCGCCTTCGACATCGCCGGACAGGGCATCGCCCGGCCGGACAGCATGGTGGAGGCGCTCCTCCTGGCCGCTCAGTTGGCCCGTTCGCGCCGGATATCGACACGCAAGGCTGGCAGGCCGCGGTGACGCGCCCCGGTTCGCCGGGATGAGCGGCCGGGCGACCCTCCGCGGCGATGGCCCGCACGCGCTCCCGGCCAACCACTGGAACACCACATCTCTCGATCGCGGTACCGATGTCAAGACCCATACAGCCACTCAAGCAATCCGCGCCACGAAGGTGGTGGGAGCGTTGGCCCGCGACGATCCTCCTCGGCATGTTCCTCGCCGGAGCGATCCTCTTCGTCGTGGGCAACTGGATCATCATGCCCATCGTCACGTACGGTTCCGCCGTGCAGGTGCCCGACCTCCGCGGCATGGACGTCGCCGAGGCCAAGCAGGTGCTCCGCGACGGTGACCTCGTCTTCCTCAACGACACGAGCGACTACGTGTGGAGCGAGGATATCCCGGCGAACCGCATCGTCCGGCAGGACCCGCCGCCCTACACGACCGTCATGGCGGGACGGAGCGTGCGGGTGGTCATCAGCCGCGGCGCCCAGTTCCAAGAGGTGCCGTCGGTGGTGTCGCTCTCGCCGGTGCAGGCGAAGCTGATCCTCGTGCAGCAGGGCTTCACCGTCGGCCGCATCCGCTACAGCCTGCGCGCCCAGGACGATCACTCCGACCCATACGTGCTCGCCCAGGACCCACAACCCGGTGTCGTGCGGGCGTCGCGCTCGCCGGTCGACCTCGTCGTCAGCGTCGTGCCGGACATGCCCGACGTCCGCGGGCGCACGCTCGACGAGGCGCGCGGCATCATCGAGCCCCTGGGCCTCCGCATCGGACTGGTGACGTACCAGGTGGACCTCGACCTGCTGCCCGGCTCGGTGATCGACCAGTCCATCGGCCCCGGACAGCACATCCACGAGGGGGAACAGGTGGACGTTGTGGTGAGCCAGCAGCCGGCGCAGCCGCCGGAGCAGTGAGGACCGCCGTCCCATGGCCGCGGGCATCGTTCTGGAGCGCGTCGCGTATCGCTACGGCGAGCTGCGTGCGGTGGAAGGGCTCGACCTGGCGATCCGCCACGGGGAGCTGTTCGGCCTCCTCGGACCATCCGGATGCGGCAAGACCACCACGCTCCGCCTCGTGGCGGGCTTCCTGCGGCCGGCCGAGGGCAGGATCCTCTTCGAGGGAGAGGACGTGACCGGCGTCGCGCCGGAGCGGCGGAACATCGGCATGGTGTTCCAGAACTACGCGCTGTTCCCGCACATGGACGTCTTCGGCAACGTCGCGTTCGGCCTCGTCGCGCGACGGGCGACGAAGGCGGAGCAGCGCCGACGGGTGGCCGCGACGCTCGCGCTCGTGGAGCTCGGCGGCATGGAGCGCCGGCGCGTCGGAGAGCTGTCGGGCGGACAACAGCAGCGAGTGGCGCTGGCTCGCGCCCTCGTCATCGAGCCGACGCTGCTGCTTCTCGACGAGCCTCTCTCGAACCTCGACGCGCAGCTCCGCGTCCGCACCGGGGACGAGCTCCGGGCGCTGCAGCGACGGCTCGGCATCACGACGATCTACGTGACCCACGACCAGACAGAAGCGCTCAGCCTGTGCGACCGGCTGGCGGTGATACGTGCCGGCCGATGTGAGCAGGTCGGCACGCCGGAGGAGCTCTTCCTCGCGCCGGCGACGGGTGCCGTGGCCGACTTCCTCGGCCGGGCGAACGTGCTGCCGGTCGGCGGGATCGAACAGGCCCGAGCCGCTCGCGATTCAGGCACGTGCGACGGGGGCTGGATCGCCACCGTCGGGCCGCACCGCCTCATCGGCGCGGCGCCGCTCCCAAGTGGGCCGGTGAGGGCGCTCGCGCTCCGACCGCACGC
>Ga0315279_10005474_pt1 | contig 16454 bp, 10 predicted proteins | sample YL17G06_20_MG_FD_203694 | JGI IMG/M metagenome (GOLD analysis project Ga0315279, IMG submission 203694) | Sediment microbial communities from Yellowstone Lake, YNP, Wyoming, USA - YL17G06_20 | ecosystem: Environmental > Aquatic > Freshwater > Lake > Sediment | place: USA: Wyoming | collected...
AACTCGAGCTGGCTTTCCTGGGCATCCTTGCGCTCTTTCTCGATCTTCTTCAGCATCTCCGGCGTCACGTCGCCCGTGATGTAATTTCCATCGAAGCACGCGGCGCAGAAATGCTTAAGCTTCGGGTTCTCCTGGCTCACGGCCTTCTTAAGATTGTCGAGTGTCTGGTAAATGACCTTGTCCGCGCCGATTTTCCTGGCGATCTCGTCGAAGTTCCGGTCGCGGGCGACGAATTCCGTCCGCGTCTGCATGTCGATACCGTAGACGCACGGATGGCGGAGCGGCGGTGAGTAGGCGGCGAAATAGACGTGCCGGGCGCCGCACTCCCGGACCATCTTGATGATGGCTTTCGAGGTGTTGCCCCGGACGATGCTGTCGTCGACGAGCAGGACGTCCTTGTCCTTGAACTCCGCCGCGATCGGGTTGAGTTTCGTCCGGACCGAGCCCTGGCGCTCGCTCGCAACGGGCATGATGAAAGTCCGGCCGATGTAGCGGTTCTTGACCAGGGCCTCCCGGTACGGCAAATTGAGCTTGAGGGCGATCTCGATGGCTGCGTCGCGCGCCGAATCGGGGACGGGGACGACCACGTCGATGTGAAGATTGTGCTTTTTGATTTCGTCGGCGAGAAGGCGGCCGAGGTTGATCCGGCAGCGGTAGACGTTGACCTCGTCGATGAACGAGTCGGGCCGGGCGAAGTAGACCCATTCGAAGAGGCAGGGCGAATGCGGCGAGCGAGCGATCTGCTTCATGTGGACGTTGCGGTCCCTGTCGATGAAGATCGCCTGGCCGGCGGCGATGTTCTTGATCTCGCCGAAATTCATGATGTTGAGCGAGACGCTTTCCGAGCCGATGGCGTAGGACGGGACGACGCCGTCGCGGCGCACGCCCCAGACGAGCGGCTTGATCCCGAAGGGATCGCGGAAAGCGACCAAGCCCTGCTCGGCGATGTAGGCCACGACCGAATAACTGCCGATGACTTTGCTGAACACGCCCTTCACCGCCTTGAAGATATGCTCCGGCCGCAGCTCGCGGACGTTCTGTTCTGCCAGCTCCTGGGCAAAGACGTTGAGGATGCTCTCGACATCGTTGTCCGAGTTGAGGAGGCGGTGGTATTTCTCGAAAAGGAGCTTCTTGAGCTCGGCGTAGTTCACCACGTTGCCGTTATGGGCCATGATGATGCCGAAGGGCGAGTTGACCTGGAAGGGCTGGGCGTCTTCGCCGCGGCAGCCGCCGATCGTCGGGTAGCGGGTGTGGCCGATGCCGATATGTCCTCGGAGGCGCTTGGCGTGTTCGACCGTGAAGATGTCGCGGACCAGCCCATTCCCTTTTTTGGTGTGGAAGCGGCCGTCATAAGTGATGATGCCGGCCGAGTCCTGGCCGCGGTGCTGCATGGCGAGCAGTCCCTGGTAGAGATCGCGGAAGACTTCGCGGGTGCTATAGAGTCCTAATACGCCGCACATGGTATAATCCTGCCCTTATTATAGTATTTTTCAGGGGGTTAGTTAAGGGCGAGCCGCTTTTACGAAGAAAGGGAAGACGGCGCACTCTTGATTCGTTTTTTTCTGATTGAAAAGATCAGATTCCAGAACCCGAGGACGCCGACAATGACGATGATGAAAACCCATAAGATCTTTTCGGTCAGCCAGACGAGGATGTCCCGACTGACGGGACTCGCATAAGGGAGGGATTTATCGACGAGGGCTTCCATCTCTCGCGTTTTGCTCGCGTCCCAAGCGTATCCGGATTTCCGGAGCGTTTCCCCGAAATATTTTTCCAGGATGAGATTCTCTTTGAAGGAGATCCAGCGAGCTTCTGATTTTTTTGCTGCCTCCGAGGCGGCCGCGGCTTCCGCCGACTTTCTGTCCCGTCGGAAAATATGGATCCGCATCTCGTACAAGAAGGTGTAATCGGGCGGATGAACATTTTTTAAGAATTCCGCGTAATCCCGGTCCTTCCATTCCCGTAGAACTTGAGCATAGGCGTCGGAACTCGATAGATCCGTCTCCCGAAGTTGGGTTTTTGTCAAACGCGAGTAAAACGTCCCAATTTCGCGGTCGGCAAGTTTATGTTTGAACTCGCCCATCGGTTCTTGCCGGGTTAGAAAGGCCAGCGCGGGAAATCGTTGGGAATACGCTTTCACCCGTTCAGGCGTGTTGGACAGGCAAAGACCCAGGAGAATGAGGTTGGCCGTGAATAGAGCGGACGCGATCCGGAAAGATCGAAGCGATATCTTCGAAGAGCTGAATTTGGGTCGGATTCCCTTCCAGAGCGTTACCTGAAAGAGCCCGACCGCGAAGGCATTGAACCCCACGTCCCGGATGTCCCAATAGCGGTTCGGAATCATCCACTGGAGGATCTCGTCCGCGATCCCGACGATGGAGCCGGCGAAAAAGGAGATAAAGTATATGCTTTTATCCGGAATCGAAAATCTATACGCTTTGAACAGAAGATAACCGAGCAGGCCGTATTCCAGGAAATGAGCGGCCTCGACGGGACTGCTCCACCGGTCCAGGGTCATATAGACATAAGTGCCCGCGCAAAGGATAAGCCAGATGTATTGGGATACAATTCGGATTTTCAGCCGGAAAAAAGCCCTTCCGATAAGAATGAGAAACACGGTTCCCGCGACGCCGATCACGAAATAAATAAAAAATTTCAAGCCGAAATGATCGGAGACGAACTTTTGAATGGCTCTGGCGATGGGAATAATCAAAAATATGGATAAGGTGCAGAGGCCGACCCATAGCCAAGCGAGGCGCTTTTTCCATCGAGTATTCACAGAATCCCTGAAGGCCTTTTCCTTAATGGTCTCTTTATAGATAAATCAGATCCCTATGTCAACTGAGTCGGTGAGCTCGGATGATTGCCACGCCCAGAGTTCGCAACAACATTGACAAAGGAGAGATTGCCACGGGCAAGCCCCGCGAAACGAGGCCTTTGGACGTGGCGATCCCTTCGGCGCGAATATCTCTATCGCGCTTTGATGGCCAGCAACGATTTCGGAATTAAGATCAGCCGCTCCGTCCGGATTTCCGCTTGGGGAAAGAGGGCGGCGAACTTTTTTTTATCGAGCAAGCGGGCGCTTTCCACAAGGCACATCGCCGCCTCCTTCGTTTTTTGTCTTGGCCAATGGCCCAGCTGAAATTTCATGACCAAGGCCACACGCCAGGACCGGGGCAGCCAGTGAAAGAATGGGAAAAAACAATGAGGCTCCAAAGGAAACCAATAATGAGGAGTCTGGACCATATATCGCTCGGCCACCCGGGAAATCTCTCCGGAAAAACCGGCGCATGCGGTTCCAGCCCCCGACATGTTCGAGGACCGAGTTGGAGTTGGCAATGTGAAATGCGCTCGCGTTGAACATGGAGAGATCGCAACCATCCCCTTGGATAAAAGAAAAATGGGGTTCCTCCTCCCCCAGTTGGGATTTGTCCGGATTCACGACGGTGACCGAAATCCTTTTTTGTTCGAACATCTCGGTCGGCAAGAGGCTCCAGTATTGCCGGTTCCCGCCGACATCAATAATAGTCACGTGACCATACCGTCCGTGGACTTCCTCGATCATCGCTAGGAGCGGCTGTATTCTCCGACTCCGGAGCCGCATGCTGAGAGAACGGGGGTTGCGATCGCTTGTGAGCCTTCTAGCCGCGAGTCGAGTCAAACCCATCGACTGTCCCTAATTAAAACGATTCGCACCGGATTCCGCTCTTTTTGATTATTACAGATCCATGGAAAAAGCAAATTTTTGGTATACCTTGGGAGACCTTTTGCCTCTCGCGAAGATCAGTCAACCGCTTCGGAAGAAGAAATAAATTCACCAAAACCACATTAGTACGCCGATCCCCGAAGCTATTCCCGCAATATTTCTCAAGGATCATTTTTTTCCGGGGTAAAAAAATAGATCGCGCTCCCTTTTTTGTGGATTTTAAACTATTTCCTAGGAAACACAACCTCATAGATTCTTCCTGATTTGTAATTTTTGACAACCTTTTTCTCTTGTGATATAAAAAAGGGGAGGTTATTCAAGTAAAATCAGATACATAGATAAGGTGGGTCATGACCCAAAGAAGGAAGAAGCCTTCCATCCAAGCATGAAAATCGCGTTGTTCGAAAATACGACCAAAGAATGAACAGAACGAGGCGAAGGACAAGGTATCACGTGGGCTGCAGAGGCAAAGCTTCAGTTTTCATTCTCGCCCTAGCGTTGACAGCGACGGATGCCCATAGAACGAGTTTTTCTCATGCCAGCCCCTCAACGGTGACGTCAAATATCGAAGTTCTGTCTTCCTATTGCCTGGAATTCGAGAAAAGCACATTTCGCAATGCCCTCGACAAAGACCATTATCTTAAACTCCCGTATAAGAAAATCCATCCCGTCAGTACAGCGACATGGGCACTCTATAATTATCAAGAATACGTAAAGACAAACAGTGATATTTTTCGTGATGAGTTTTTGAGCACGGCGGAAGCCCTCCGACGCTGCCTGGTTCCTCTCGAGCTGGCTGACAGAAGCGAAATCGGGCTGGTGTACTACAACTTCGACTGGAATTATCGGGAATCCGCCATAAAAAAACCCTGGCTGAGCGGCATGGCCCAAGGAATGTTCATCTCCGTCATGCTAAGAGCTTATCGGGTCACGAGCCAGCCTCGATATCTTCAGGCCGCCGAACTCGCCTTCAATTCTTTGATAAAGCCGTCCCCTGTTTTCGGGCAGCTTATCTCAAGCCTTGGCGATGAGATGTGGGTACAGGAATATCCGCCTATCCACATTTCCGGTGATCGGGTCGCTCCATCCAATGTCTTGAATGGCGGTTTGATCGGCGCTTTCGGCATCTACGAGTATCTGGCCTTCACTCAATCTCATGATTTGCAGCCTATCATGGGCCGCATAATCCGATTTCTCGAATCGCATCTTAAAGATTATGATCTCCGCGATATCGGACCATCCTACGGATTGCTGAGCCTCGAGTCATCTTTTCATTACCTGAACCTTGAAACGGATTCATCCTCAGGGACGGATCTCCTGCCCTTCTATGAGATGAAGATCTCAACGGATCAGGGAACCCTTCTGAGGACGATCCGGTCTACTGGAGGATCCGCAGACTATGACCACAAGGAGTTTGTCGAATCCCTGGAAATGGATTGCTTTCTCTCAACAGATCGTCTTCACGAGGGAGGGAAGATTCCCGTCCGCTCTCTTAAGTTAGTGACTTCAGATTATAAAACTGTCGGGCAAGCCAGGATGGGTTCCGGCCAATTCTTCCATAGCTGGTCTGAGCCTTACGATCTTTCCGGCAGGATTGTACGGGATTATCTCCAAAATGGCGACGGCTATAGGAATGCGGATCTCATGGGAAGATTCATAATCCGTATCGAAGAGGCCGTTCCTGCGGACAAAGACCTTTATATGGAAATAGAATATTTTGACGGCAATCAGGATCCAGTCAACGTTTTTCTTTACACGACGAATAAATACAACGTTGGGTTTCTTATGAATCGGGGAAGCCAAACATGGAAATCGGAGAAATTCTACATCCCCAGAGAAAGAGATTTTGATAATTACAACCTTTATCTGAATTTTCTTGCCGTAGAAGAATATGACGGAAGGATCGCCCAGTCCCTGGACTTTCGGAAATATGAGGGGAAATGGAGCGGAAACTGGATCAAATGGAAATGTGACGACTTGAAAAAGGACGCTTTCAAGAAGGCCACTAATCTTATCTTTGATATTACTTATAAGGATACCTCCGACAAAATCGTTATTTTTAACATGTTCAATCTGGCCAACACCATCATCGGCATTCTGAATAATACGAATTCAGGCCGATGGAAAACGGAAAGGTTTACGGCTCCAGTGGAATATTTCCTCAAAGAAGGCTCCCACGCTGAAAAAACATCAACGAGTCTATCGGTACTGCGGAGCCTTGCGGATCGGTTCCGCTCTCCCATCATCGAACGATTCATAGAAACATGGAAAAAGAGCTCCATTTATTTTATGGACCGGATCCCGTTTGTCCTCTACATCAAAGATGCTCCCCTTGAAGTCCCGATCCGGTTCAAGTTCCTTCCAAAAGACCTCTTGGACAACTCGGACCGACCCGTCAATTTTGACGTTTTCATTCCGGGTGTGTCTAATCCTAAATGGAAAAACCAAAATGAAGGTTACAAAATCTTGAAACTCAATCCTTGCGAATTTTCCTACTTGAATCTTCCGAAAGATCCGAGCCATGTCCAATATGTCCTAGAAGTTGACTATATCGATGCCAATGCGAAAGGAACTCTTCTGATCAGCCGTCGCCGTTCAGATACAACGGAAACATATCTTGTCGGGAAGATAGCGTTCATGGGAACAGGCCAGATGAAAAAAGCAAGGTTCGAGATTAAAGACATCTTCTAAATCCTCATTTTTTCAGAGCTGAAAGGTCCTTTTTGGGGGTGTTCGGCAGGTTGATTTCTTTCTTGAGACGAATTATAATACGGTCTTTCAGTGGGTCTGAGATGAGAAGAATAAGCTTTTTCGGCCTGGTATTTTCTTTAGTCTTCTCGTGCGCCGTCGGAGCGGAAAAGGGAGAGCAAATCCCCGGCGGTCAGAATCTCCTTTTCAAGCCGGCCTTTAACAAAGAGGGAAGTCTTGTTTATCCAAGCCAGGACGAAAACGGCAATATCCTGATAAAGACCGTGGACAGTCGAAATCAAGAAGTCCGAACCAAAACCTTGGCTTTGCCTCCCCAGTCTCGATCCGTCCAGCTAAAACGGGATCGTGATGAAAAGCTCTGGATACTTTGGGAAGAGTGGGAAGAAAGTCGGAGCCGGATATTTGTCGGTTTATGGCAGGATGAAAAGATAATTGACGTCCGTCAAGTCGGTCCCGATGAAGGGTTTAACCATTCATCCAATATTTTTTTTGACGCGCTGAATCTTCCGTCCGTAGCTTGGATCCAATTCATGGGAGAGACATCCCGGATCTATGTAGAGAACCTGACCTCCGGGGTTAGAGAGCTTACCCATTCGGTCCCTTCGTCCTCGGTGACAAGTCCAAAGATCATCTACGACGCCCGAGGCGACCGATGGCTTTTTTGGACTCAAAAGGGACTCTACCAAGAAGAGATATTCTACAAGGTCTTCGACGGACGAATCTGGTCTAAAGAAAAAACGCTCCTCAACGACATCCGTTTTCCCTGCCTGACTCCCGACGTCTGTCTGGATGCCTCCGGGAATATCCGCATCGTTTGGTCGGGCTATGACGGTCAAAACTATGAGCTTTTCAGCATGACCTGGAACGGTTTTGCTTCGACCAATCCATTGAAGATCACGGAAACCGTCCGAGAGAGCCAGATGTATCCGATTTGGTTTACGGCCGTAGGAGATATTCCCGCGGTTCTCTGGATCGCCTCGACGGAACGTGGGACCGAGGTGAATCTCATCGCCGCGGATAAAGACGGCTGGAGTGAACGTCAAAGAATATCAAAGCTTGAATCCCCGGGCGTTTTTCCATCTGTCACTGCGGATCGGGAAAAGATCGGAATCATTTGGCCTTCCCGGATTAAGGATCGGACCGAAATCGTGGACCATCGCGCCCTCCCTCCAATAAAGGGCCCAAAATCCATAGCATCAAGCTCTCCGCTAATCCAAGCCGTCCCTCCTTCTCGTCCAGTTTACAATCCTTTGCGGGACGATACTCAGTACATCGGATTCGGGGACAGCATCACGTATGGCTATATCAATCGGGCCCCCGCGCCGGAAAAAGGCTATATCCCCCGCTTAGAGACCATCATTAAACAAGTATTCGGCGCGGGCCTTGTCGTCAACTCAGGAGTATCCGGAGAGAGCACCCAGAGCGGGCTAGGCCGGATCGAAAGCGTTCTCAGCGAACACATGGCCAATTATCTCTTGCTCATGGAAGGCACGAATGACGCCGTTTTGATCGGAATCGTGACTATCGAGACGGCCGCCTTCAACCTCAAGGAAATGGTTGGAAAATCTTTGGCCACCGGAACCCTTCCGGCGATCGCCACCATCATTCCCCGCTTGGACAGCGAACTCTATACGAACAGGATATCAACGTTGAATCAGCTGATCAGACAGATCAGCTCAGATTATCAAATCCCTATGTTCGATGCCTATTCTGCTTTTGCTAAGTATCCCACTGAAAACGGAGGCCTCGAGTCCCTTCTTTCGGAAGACAAAAAGCATCCCAGCGAAAAAGGATATCAACATTTGGCCGATAATTGGTTCGAGGTGATATGGAATTTTCCATTTCCTCCTGTCAATATCCAGCTTAAAGAAGAGACTGTGTCTCCAGTTCCGCGAATACGTCTTAAAGCCCAAGCGTTTTTGAGAGTCGGCAACACATTGACGTGGCAAGACAATACGAAGATTTTCGATCAAGGACAGATCGGAGGCTACGCCATCTATCGCAGAAAGATCGACGAGGGGGATGGACAATTCGTGAATATCGCTTTTGTGGCCGGACAAAATCGATATACCGACACGGATGTCCTTCCTGCTAATATCTACGTGTACGCTATAGCCACCGTCAGAAATGACGGCCTGGAAGGCGCATGTTCTAAGCCGATCTCAGCGCGAATCAAACGGTTCAAGACTATGCGGCTGCGCTCATAGCCGCAGGCTTATATCAATTCAATCCCGCTGGGAGTTGGACGGGGTCGAGGAATGGAACCGACGGTTGGTACGTCGGGGATTTCAATGGAGATGGGAAATCGGATATTTTCCGCTATAATCCCGAGGTTTCCAGAGCCGATGTATTTCTGGCCGCCGCCATCTCTGGCAACTTTCTCGGCGCGCTTGCCGGGCTAAAGGAACCAACGAGTCAAAGCGGCTTGGAGGCCGGAGGACGAATGGAAGACCGGCTCACTCTTTTGTTGGGCCGCTTCCTCCAAGAAAAACTCGACACCCTTCGCTCTTCCGCGCTCGGACTATTGAGGGACTTCGAACGATCACAAGGGGCGAGAATCCGCTGCCCGGTTCTCCTGAGATTCCTGACACGGCGTCATTTTCGAGGCTAATCTCGCTGGTTATTCAGACGCTCGCTTTCCGCAGGAATTCCAAGAAGAACACCCAACCGACAAAGACGGCAAAGCCCAGCAATCCGGCGATGAGGATATTCAACGTTTTTTGGGGAGCCACGGGGCGGGGCGAGACCGCCGGCTCCTTGACGAATTGGGTGAGTTCACTCGTGCCGAACGTCGCGATCATCTGCTGAAGATCTTTTTTGTGAGTTTCCCGGACGATTTTCAAAATGCCGAGCTCGGTGTTCAGCTGGCGTATAGTTTGATCAGCGAGGCCGGAACCGACTTTCCGCCGAAGGCCGTCGATTTCGGATTCTCTAGACTGTATGGCTTGCGTTTCCGTCTGAATGATATTTTCATACTGCTTGATTTGGACGTCCTGGTTATTCCGTTCGAAATCGATCCGTTTGTCCAGTTCCTTCTGGAGGATCCGGAATAGGGCCTGAAAAACACGCTTCGCCGATTCCCCATCGCTCGTCTTGATGCTGACGTTCACGCGTTCCGTCCAGCGCAGGCTCTTGGCCTTTATTCTCGGGATGTCCTTCAAAGCGAGTCCCAAATCCGACGCCAACGCGTTATGATAATAGCCTTCATTGATCTGACCGGCCAACTGTTCGCCAGGGATGATCAAGACTTCCTGGTGGTTTTCGTAATTGAAGAACGTGCCGCCTTGAATGATCGCGTCGACGTTCCATTGCGTGGGCTGAAGGAAACTATAAATCCCGCCCAACAGCGCGCATAACAGCGTTGCTGATAGGATCAGCCATTTTCGCCTCCCGATCACTCGAAGATAAGACACGAGGTCGATCCGGCCTTCATACTCAACCATGGACGGCTCCTTTATCACTCATAAGACTATAACGGTCGTCCGGATTTTTCAAGCTGCCGCCGGACGGCGCTTTTGACAAGGTCGGGCGGGCTTTGAATCGGAGGGGCCCGACGGCGACGCCCAAATCCCTGGGATCGGGGACACCCGTCGTCTTTAGAGGATTCCAGGTCCGGCTCACTTTCAAGAGCAGGATCGCCTTCTGGCTCACATAGTCTTCGACCGGGAATTCATAGGTTTTCCAGGCATTCGAGGCGATTGTGATCTCCCCCAGGAAAATGGTCTTCCGAAAGAGGTCTTTCACGAGAAAGACTCTGACCTTGACCGGATTTTCGCTCAGATCCGGATGCGAGGCGTGCAGCGGAATTTCGACGACCGGTCCGGAAACGGTCACGTCGAATCCTCCATAATTTTGCGTCCAGCGGAATTCGCTTCCCTCGCCCATTCGTTCGACCTGATACAGACCGATGTTCTGCTTCAAATGGAATATCTCGGTCCGGCTCTTCAGGGATAGGGAGTGGGTCGAATTCCACAGATGAATCCCGCCGAAAACGACCAGGGCGGCCGCGCTCCAGATCTTGAAGTGCTTCGAAAAGAAGATCTTCTTTTCGCCGTCGTCAGGGTCATCCGCCGCGGCCGCCGGAAAACGCAAAGCCAGAGCGGCGATCAGCCAAAAGGTGTATTTGATCTCGCAGCTCCCGATGTAGCTGTGGAATTGAAGATTGATCAAGAAGGATAACATCCCCGCGAGCAGGCCGAGCCAGAGGAATTTCTCGCTGTTGAGCGGCGGGAGCGAAAGGTATTTTCGCCGCAGGCCTTTGGCCAGTTCCCAAGAGATCCATAGGACGAGGACCACGCCGGGGAATCCTAATTCCGAGGCGACCTGCAGGAGATGATTCTCGGCGGACTCGCCGATGGGCCAGCTCTTTTTGGCGAGTTCGGCGTAATTTGGGACTTCGATGGTATAGGCTCCGATCCCGACGCCGGTGAAAGGATAATCCCTGGTCATGGCGATCGCGTCCTCCCAGTTCACCTCCCATCGCCTGTGAAGGAACATATCGAACGAGCTTCCCTTTTGAAAGTCGACGACCTTAAGCTTGAGCTTATAGAAAAGGTTGGATTCTTTGGAGGTCATCAAGCTGATGGTCAGCAGCCCGAAGCAAAGAAGGATCATGGAGGCCAGAAAAAGGAGTTTTCGCATTCTGGCGGGATCCGTTCTTCTCATCTTGAGGAGCTGGCCGGCGGCCATGATCAGGAAAAACAGGAGAGCCGCCGCGATCCCCAGCAGTCCGCTTCCGGAGCCCGTATATGGCAAAATGAGGAGGCTGATGAGAAAGACGGCCCCGGCGAACAGTTTCATCGGCCACTTGCGGGCGAAAAAAAGCCCGAACATGACGGGAAGAGCCATGGCCAAATACGCCCCGAATGAATTGGGGTCTTTGAACGTGGAGTTGATGGTTCTGAGGTTGATGCGGATCGGCGAATTCCCCATGGTCAGATCCCAGTACCGCTGATAAAGCCCGAACGCAAGCGCTATGGCCAGGCCGGCGATGAAGGCATTCCATCCCAGCCTAAAGTTCTCCCGATCCTTGAAAAAGGTCCAAACGATGGCAAAAAACGCGAGGGCGCTTAGATAATTCAGAGCATAAAAGACCGTGCTCATGATCGCCCCGCCGGCCGAAACGCTGATCACGCTGGTGATCAGCTCGTAGACGTAATCCGATCGGAAGGGAAAGAAATTGGCGAACCTGAAGATGGTGATGATCGCGGAAACGATCACGACAAGGGCGAACAGGACCAGGGGACGGAAAATCGGAGAATCGAGCTGGATGATTTTCGGGACCAGGGTCAAACGGACAAGATGACCCAGGAAAAAGAACATAAAGAGGACCAGCGCAGTCGGGGCCTGGGGGATATTTTCGTAGATACCGAAAACGTAAGGCAGGTTGCTGATCAGAGGGAATAGGAATATGAAAAGGAGGGTCCCCCACCGGGGATTGGCCGCGGTCAGGAGGGCGGTTAGGGCTAGAATCGGAATGAGAACAAGCTGATAGGGCCGGACGAGCGGGACATAGCGGACATAAAAAAAATAAAGCCCGACCCCGTAGAATAAGGCAAGAATGCCAAACGACCAAGACCGTATTTTTGTCTTGTCATCCGACATGGGATGAGGCTTCAATGGATTTTTTGTGATAGGAGCGGGACCGCTGGGCTTTGGCAAAGGAATCCGATCTTCATGGATTTCAGGCATTCCATGATCGCGAGTTCCTTGCTGGCCTCCGCGGCTTGAAGAAGGGCCGTCAGGTCTTTCGAGAACTCCCGATGGTTGACCTCGATCGGCGGAGCGATGAAGATCTTCTTGAAATGGGTTACCTTCGTCCTTTCTTCATCGATCAAAATTTCCTCGAAGAGCTTTTCTCCCGGCCTCAACCCGATGTAGGTGAACTCGAAATCCTCTTCGGAATATCCCGAGAGCCTGACCATGTCCTTGGCCAAGTCGAGGATCTTGATGGGGTCTCCCATGTCGAGCGCGAAGATCTCGCCCAATCGGCCGATCGTCCCGGCTTGGATGATGAGCTGGACGGCCTCGGAGATGGACATGAAATACCGGGTCATGTCAGGATGGGTGATCGTGATCGGACCGCCCTGAGCGATCTGTCTTTGGAAGAGAGGGACGACGCTGCCGCGGCTTCCCAGGACGTTGCCGAACCGGACGCAGGAATATTTGGTCCGGCTGCGGGCGGCGATCTCCTGGATGATGATCTCTCCGATCTTCTTGGACGCTCCCATGACGCTCGTCGGATTGACAGCCTTGTCGGTCGAGATGGAGATCATGCTTTTCGCGTTGAACCGGTCCGCAAGAACCGAGACGTTCCTGGTCCCGGCCACGTTGTTCAAGATCGCTTCCGCCATATTGTATTCCATCAACGGAACATGTTTGTGGGCGGCGGCGTGGAAGATGATCTCCGGGCGATATTCGTCGAAAATGTCGCTCAATCGGGCTTCGTTCCGGATGTCCGCGATGATAGGGTCGATCTCGAAGGCATGTTTATGACGAAGTTCATAGTCGATCTCGTAGATGCTGTTCTCGTCCTTGTCCAGGAGGATCAGCTCCTTCGGCGAGAACGTGGAAAGCTGCCGGCACAGCTCGGATCCGATCGACCCCCCGGCTCCGGTCACGAGGATCCTTTTGTCCCTGTAATACCCGATGACCTCGGGAAGATGATTTTCGAGGTCGATGACGGTGCGGCCCAGGAGATCGTCGATATTGATCTCCCGGATCTTCGTCACTTTGATGTTTTCGTCCAGCATTTCGAACAGGCCCGGGACGATCTTGACCTTGATCCGGATCCCCTCGCAGACCTCGACGATCCGGCGGATGTCTCGGGAGGAGGCGTTGGCGATGGTGATGATGGCTTCCTCGATACCCATCCGCCTGACGATGTCCGGGATTTGGCCCGATGTTCCCAGGATAGGGACCCCCTGGATTACGGTCCGGCGCTTGCCCGGATCGTCGTCGATGAATCCCATCACGTCGAGTCCAAGATCAGCCCGCTGCTTCAATTCCTTGATGACCATGTTCCCGGCGTTCCCGGCGCCGATCAAGATCACTTTTTTTTTCTGAAGATGAATCCCCTTATCTTCAAAATGGGACCGCTCGGATTGTTCGTAGAGGAACCTTCGGGCTATTCGAACGCCGAGGGTCCCGATCAAAACGAGCAGGAATTCCAGGGCGATGACGCTCGACGGAAAACGGAAGAGCTGAAGTCGGTGGGGGAGGAAGATCCTTCCGACGAACAGGAGCATCGTCACCGGCAGACTGCCCTTCAATACGGAGATCGAGTCATGGATGGAGACATATCGCCAGGCGATGGGATAGACCGAGAACAGATAAAAGCAGACGAGCCTGGCGAAGGCGATGAAGGGGAAAAAAACAAGGAGCTGCTTGAGATTTCCCGGGTCGGGGACGCCCTCGAACCTGATGAAGAAGGCGAGGAAGAAGCTGATGATGAAGATCGATACATCGACCAGGATCTGGTTGATCTTCATAAAAACGACATTTTCGTTCTTCATATTCGTATCGTTCCCGGGGGAAAAATCCCTACCTTTCACTAAACCGCCCTTGTATCCTAGCACAAAATGTCAGTTTTTTGCAAGGAGATATATGATTTTGTAGGACGAATTGGGGCCGCCCGCCGGGATCGGTTCAGGCGGCCGATAGCCTTTAGGCTCGTCTATGAGTTCCGCCGGCAAGGAAATGAGCCGGCCGAAAAAGATCCTCTTGAACAGCTCTTTGCCCTTCATGGTCCTGGGCATGAGGCGGAACCTGACGGCTGTCTTTTTGAGGAAGGAGGTCAGGCGGTCGCGCGGGGTGTCTTGCCGGACGGGAAACGCGCCAAAGGCTTCGACCTTGGAAAATTTGGGCGAAAGCATCCCCCGGAGCTCGGCGGCCGAATAATACGCGACGCTATGAGGCGAGGGATTGAAATCCGGCCAGTCCTTATTGACGGAACAGATCACGAGATGTCCGCCTGGTCTTAAGATCCTTTTTGATTCTTCAGAAAATTTATCGGGTCGGGGCAGATAATAAATCGCCTCATAGAGGAGGACGACATCGAAGCTCGCCTCGGGAAAAGGCATCCGTTGGGCGTCGAAGCCCTTCACTTCGATGTTCGGCCGCCCTCGATATCGCCTTTCCGCGAACGAGAGGATCTGCTCATCGATGTCGCCGCCGACGACTCTCCGTGCGACGCGGGCCAGATACCCCAAGCCCATCCCCGCGCCGCAGGCTGCTTCAAGGACATCTTGATCGCGGCAGAGAAGGGAAGCGAAATGATACCGATGATGGAGGCGTTCGATCTGTTCCCGGGTGGCCCGGTTCCCCGGGATCTCCGTAACGGTCAGGAATTCAGCCGTCATGGACGAGTTCTCAGTTTTTCAAGCCGCCGACAGGCTTCGTCCAGTTCATCGTCTTCCTTGGCGAAGCAGAAGCGGACGAAAGGCGAGGGAGGATCGGCATGGAAAAAGGCGTCATCAGGGACGCCGGCGACGCGAGCCTTGGTCAGGATGAACATGGCTTTGTCCTTGCTCGATTTTCCCGGGAGGTGGGCGACGTCGGCCAGGACATAATAGGATCCCTGCGGGACGCACGGTTTCAGCCCCGCGTTCGTCAGGGCGGCACAGATCCGGTCTCTTTTCCGGGCGTATTGCGCGCAGAGATCCCGGTAGTAATCGGGTCCCAATTCCAGGATGCCGTGGGCGACGCCCATCTGGAGGGGGGCCGGGGCGCAGACGTAGACGAGATCGTTCAGGTAGCCGATCATTTGGGCCCATTTGGCCCGGCTGACCGAGTAGCCGATCCGCCAGCCCGTGATGCTGAACGTCTTGGAGTACCCGGAGATCGTGATGGTCCGGTCGGCCATGCCGGGGAGGGATCCGGGACTGACATGGGTTCGTCCATCGTACAAAAAGTATTCATAGATTTCGTCCGTGAAGACGAAGAGATCGTGCCGGACGGCGATGTCCCGGATCCAGCCGAGCTCTTCGCGGCTGAAGACCTTCCCCGACGGGTTGGCGGGGGTGTTGACGACGATGCCCTTTGTCTTGGGCGTGACGGCGGCCTCGAGATCGCGGGCCGAAAAAGTCCAATCCGGAGGATGCAATCTCACGTAGGACGGAACGGCTTCCGCCGCCAACAGGGTATTCACGTGGTAGCCGTAATAGGGTTCAAAGAGGATCACTTCGTCTCCGGGATTCAACAGGGCCAGGCAGGCGCAATAAAATGCTCCCGTCGACCCCCCGCTGACGATGATCTCGCCGTCGGGATCGGCCTCGATCCCATTGAACTCGCGCATTTTTTTAGCGATGGCTTTCCGCAGCTCCGCCAGCCCGTCGTACCGGGTATAGCTGTTGATGCCGTCCTCGACGGCCTTTTGGGCGCCGCGGCGCACGGGGAGGGGAACTTCGGTATCGCAGACCCCCTGGGACAGGTTGATCCCCTTGACCTTTTCGCATTCGATATGCATCGACCGGATCTCCGATTGGACGATGCGTTTGGACCTTTGGCTGATATCGAGCGGCATGGGTGTTCCTTTGATTCTTCGCCGGCTTCAGGCCAGGCCGTAGAACGACCGGACCGTCCGGATGACGTATTCGACGTCCTCGTCGCTCATTTCCACGTTCATGGGCAGGGAACAGACCTCCCGGCTGAGGGCCTCCGTCTCTGGGAAGCCGCGATCGACGAGGTTGAGCGCGACGTGCTTGTAGTACGGTTTTCGGAATTGGACGAGCACCTCGACGCCGTTCTTTTTGAGATGGTCGACGAAAGCGTCCCCTTGTTTCGACCGGACCACATAGTTCTGATAGACGTGATCGAATCCCGCCTTGTCGTAGTGAGGGAGGAGGAGGTCGGGGATCCCAACGAAAGCGGACTTGTAGCGCTCCGCGATCTGTTTCCTCCGGACGATCCAAGCGGGCAAATGTCTCAGTTTGACGTCGAGAAAGGCGGCCTGGAGATTGTCCAGAAGGCAGGTGAAGCCATGGCCGTGATATTCCCCGGTCTGCCGGTCCTCGCCGTTGTAGCGCATCCGGGTCGCGAA
>Ga0315279_10005476_pt1 | contig 16445 bp, 15 predicted proteins | sample YL17G06_20_MG_FD_203694 | JGI IMG/M metagenome (GOLD analysis project Ga0315279, IMG submission 203694) | Sediment microbial communities from Yellowstone Lake, YNP, Wyoming, USA - YL17G06_20 | ecosystem: Environmental > Aquatic > Freshwater > Lake > Sediment | place: USA: Wyoming | collected...
GGTGCGTTCGCCGGCTGCACCTCCTTGACCGCGATCGATGTGGATGCAGCCAACGCGAACTACACCAGCGTCGATGGCGTGCTGTACGACAAGGCGATTACCACCTTGATCCAGTGCCCCGGAGGAAAAGCCGGGGCACTTATCATCCCCAGCAGCGTCATGTCCATCGGGAATTGGGCGTTCTCCCAATGCACCTCCCTGGCCTCCGTGACCATCCCCGGCGGCGTGACGTCAATCGGGAACAATGGATTCGAATTCTGCAACTCGTTGACCGAGATGCGTTTCAAGGGCGATGCACCAAGTTGCGGAGTGTATTGGATATACGGCCATAATGGCGGTCTAATCATCTACTTCATGTATGGCAAGACTGGATTCACCGCTCCGACGTGGTATGGCATTCCCACCGTGCCATTGAACTCGTGGGGCGATTTCGATTATCGCCTCATCATTGGTGACACAGAGGTCGAGATCATGGGATACTATGGATCGGGCGGGGATGTCGCAATACCTGCTGTGATCGATGGGAAGCCTGTCACGTCCATCGGTGCCAATGCGTTCTCTTCCTGCGCCTCCCTGACCTCCGTGATCGTCCCCAGCAGCGGCACTTCCATCGGGACGGCCGCATTCTCCCACTGCACCTCCCTGACATCAATAGCATTCTTAGGACTCGTAGCGCCGACCACCGTTGGTCCGAACTGGATCTTAGGTACAGACACGGGAATTAGAGGCCACGCATATGCCGCCTCGAATTTCCCCGCCCCAGGAAGCGTTTTCCATGGGTTGACGATGGGTACGGTCATACCCGTAGTCCCTGGCGCCCCCACCAGCCTTTCCGCTACTCCGGGCAACGCTCAGGTAGTCCTGACATGGTCCGCTCCCGCCAGCGACGGCGGTAGCGCCATCACCGGCTACAAGCTGTACCGGTCCACGACCTCCGGCGGAACTTATGCCTTGATCGCCTCGCCCTCGGGGCTGATCTATACCGATACCGGCCTTACCAACGGCCAGACCTACTGGTATAAAGTTAGTGCCGTGAACGTCATAGGAGAAGGCGCTCAAGCCGGACCTATCTCTTCCACTCCGGCCACAGCGCCAACGGCCCCGGAGAACCTGACGGCAATGGGAAGCGTCGGCAGGATCACCCTGGCCTGGCAGGCGCCTTCGAGTTCGGGGGGTTCGGCGATCGTACGCTACGAGATCTATAGGGGATCGTCGGAAGAGACTATCATCGCCACGCCGATGGGCAATGTAACCGCGGGCATCCTCAGCTACCAAGACGCGGCTGTCACGGCCAGCACCACCTACTATTACCTGGTCAAGGCCGCGAACGCTGTTGGATCGAGCCCGGCATCGAATATCGCCAACGGAACCACTCCACCCGCGACCGTGCCTGATGCGCCGCATAACATCACGGCCACACCAGGCGCCGGCAAGGTGACGGTCGCTTGGCAGTCGCCGGCCAGCGATGGCGGCAGCGCAATCACCGGCTACAAGGTCTACCGTGTGCTGGCAGGTGCATCAGAACTCCTGGCCAATGTCAGCGCCTCGAGCCTCAGCTACATGGACACCACCGGGACCGCCGGGACCACCTATATCTACTACGTTGTAGCGACCAACGCAGTCGGTGGGGGAGCGAACTCCACCCAAGCTAGTGCCGCGCCGCAGAGCGTCAATGCGGACAACACCACGCTCTACGTCGGCGTCGGCGTTTTGGTGCTGATCATCATCGCACTGTTGTTTGTGATGATGATGCGAAGGAAGAAGTGACCCGAGCCAACCAGGGGCGGGGGACTAAGAGTGTTCTCCCCCTCCTTCTTTTTCTCCTTCTGCGTGAACCCGCCGAGACTCTCGCAGTCGATGGGCAGGCGAATCGGTGACAAGTTGGTTGAGAACTCGGGAGAAAAAGGAAAGAAAGGGGTTTCGCCGGCAAAGTCAGAGAGTGCATTTTTCGTTTTGATTGAGCGTCTAGAATAAATGTCTGGATAGGCCGAGGCGTTAGCCGAGCGAACGACTCACTATCCAAGGTGCACACATTGGAGTTTTAATATATTTCATTGCAGATGAGGCGTAAGAACGACAGAAGGGCACAACTCCATGTTGGTTTTACAAGGCCCCTTTTTTCCAAGAAAAGGAAGGAATTGCTTACTTTGCCAAGCGTCTTAGAGAATTGGACTGATTCAAGAGTCTGTTCCTGTTTTAGCTTTATGAAGACATGTTGACCTAAAATCCTCAATCTGTCGGATCAGCGCGCCCATCTGACTTACCGAGGTTGGAAAATTTCGCTTCGATTTTCTGTGGAGTATTCCGAGGTTGGAAAACAGCCAGCAGAGGGATTAATAGGCCGCCATGGCCTACGCAAGCTTGAGATCATGATTCAAATGCCGGATCTGATTTGCGGACAAGCGGCATTTCAGAGAAAGAGGCGAATAGGCATGGCCAGAAACAAGAAGTTGCTCATTATCGAATGCATTCCCAAATCGGAGAAGCTCAATGAGAGCCTCATATTGTCGAGTTTTCTCAAGATGACCGAGCCGAACGCCATTCATACCCATACGATCAAGTCGAAAGTTTTGATGTTGAACTACCTCCGGAGCAAGCGAGATCTCCATAAGTTCGATTTCGTGCACATCTCGGCACATGGGGGGGACGATAACGGATCGATCGACCTGCCCCAGGGATCCCTTCGGCCCGAGGAGTTTCCCGAGGGCTGCTTCTCTCGCCAGACGGTCACCCTATCGGCGTGCGCGATGAGCCGAACGAACTTCGTCAGCGAGCTCATGGAAACGACCGGAGCTTCCCGTTTCATCGCCCCGGTGAATGATGTCCAGTTCATCGACGCGGCAGTCTGGTTCATCAATTTCTACTACCTCGTGCTCCACCAAAATTATACACCGAAAGGAGCGTTCGAGAGGACGAATTCGATACTGAGAGGCAAGGCGAAAGGCGGTTTTCAATTCTGGAGTTGAAGTAACAAATGCATTTTCGGAGGTTGGCGAGTCGAAAACCGATCTGCCTATTTGGTTAGCTAGCCACACTACTCTACAATGGATAGATTCCAAACGAGACACTCATTCCAAGTAATACTGTATCACCAAATAGGAATCTTTCCAGCATTCTCAATTCGAGATCATTGATTCTAAAATGCTCCTTGTATCATTGGCAATCTTCTCTCTTGAACCGTCTAGTAAATGATACTCGATGTTCCGGCCACTTATGCTTTTCAAATCCATCTTAAGAATATCCTTTCGGACGCTTTCCGATTGTTCAGGTTTTTTTGAATTCTCTGGCCTTATTGCATCAATTGGCCGTACTATCTGGATGAATATGAAGTCCTTTGCAAACTCAATAGGCCCGTCCTTACCTCTCTTGTATTGGCAATAGCTGCATTTTGATGTCGCCAGGAGCTTGCCAAAGAGTTTCGTGGGAGAATGCTCTTGCTCCTCGATCTCAACCTGTGCCTTGACTTCGCCATTTTTGATGATCAAGAGGTCGGCCTCTGCGTATGGGATGGCGTTTCCATCTTCTTTTTCGTGCCAGATCGGCAGAGCGTGTTTCCCACCACAATCATTGGAGATTATGCAACAGGGGTCTCCAGCCCAATCCTGCGGAATGATGGGTTCGATGATATTGGCGAGGTCGATATGAAATTGGTGAAACCTAGGCATAAGTGAAAGGAGATTTGTCGTGGTAATAAAAGATCGTACTGAAAATGGAGTATGGACACATCGGTGCAGTGCGAATGCAACCGCCTACTTTGGCAGATTAGCGAATGGTGGCTTCCCATAGATCGCTTTGAACTGCCGCAACATGTCGTCCTCGATTCCCCTGGAATCATCGGACGGCCCTGCTGCAAAATCAACTTGACCAGAATTCCTTTCTCATGGCCAGCTGGACCAGGTTGAACAGGCAGAACATGATGCGGACCTCATTTCTTCGACCTGCTTTTGTCCGGCATCTGAGGCGATAACCGAGCAAAGCGTCGATCATGATGAACACCGTTTCGGAGTGTGCACGCTTCGCCGTCAGCGCGGCGAAGCGCTTCGGCCAGTGATGCGCGAAGTTGACCAGCTTCTGGTAGAACGTCTCCGGTTCTTCGAAATCCTTGGCGTTCTTCTCGATCTTGTGCAATGGTGTGGCACCATGCTGCCTAGCCACTGCCAGGCAGTCGTTGCCGACGTAAGCAGAGTCGGCAAGACTCCGGATCGGTATGATGTTATCTGGCAGCCTATCCCAGACGTCCTCGAACGTCTGGGACTCGTGGATATCCGAATCGGACAGGTAGTAGGCCAGCATGATGAACTCGTTCACCTCGATGATGACGTTCGCCTTGACCCAGTCCTGGGTGGCTCGGCTGGCGTGAGACGTCTCACGCCAGCTACGCTTTCTGCCCGAGTAACCGGTGGCATCGGTCGAGACGACGGCCTTCCTCGTCGGAAGGGACGAGAGGATGTGCTGGAAGAACCGGTCCAGCACGACCGCGAAGCGGTCTGACTGAATCTTCCGGCACAAGGTGGAATGATCTGGCACCGTCTCGATGGAATAGTATTCCTGCATCATCGCCAGCATCCCTTCCGTCTCGCGGAACGTGAGACCAAGAAGCTGCCGGACCAGGAACGCGATCAGGACTGTCCTCTCGTCATATGCTGGCCTACCGACCCTGTCGGCCCTCTGCCAGAACGAGAAGTCATCGACATGGAGGCGTGCCGCCTCCATGGCCAGGCGCAGACCGTTGATCGCAATATCGTCGTATCGATCGAAATCGATGACAACCTCATCGAACTCGATGAGGTAGGTATCGAGGTGCGCCTGTCCAGCAAAATTGAAAAGGTTGTTCGATATCTCTATAATCGTGGCTGTCAACTTATGACCTTCTTGAACAGCACATAACAATATAGATAACAAACGATAATTATGTCGTCAAAGTGTCTGAATTAATTTTGCAACATAGCCACGATATTTAACAGGTAGGTTTGACGGGTCGCTGAAACGCATGAGTGGCTGCGAGGATTCAAGTATTCACAATCGTTTACAGAGGACCTAAATCCTCTTCCTCGATATAGGACGGAGGACGTGAGCTTCCATGCCGATTGATGAGATCGCTGTCACACGCAAGATCGTCGAACGCTATTCCCGAGAGTTCCTGGAGAATCTGGATGTGGATGTGGTCATCGCTGGCGCAGGACCGGCCTCGCTCACCGCCGCCCGCTATCTGGCCATGGGTGGCAAGAAGGTCGTCATCTTCGAGCGAAAGCTCGCTCCGGGCGGCGGCATGTGGGGAGGAGGCATGACCTTTCCCGTGATCGTGGTGCAGGAGGAGTCCAAGTCGTTGCTGGAAGAGATCGGCGTGCGTCTTGAGGAGGCGGGGAACGAATATTACACCGCTGATTCGGTGGAAGCTTCCGCCAAGCTGATCGCCTCCGCCCTGGATGCGGGAGCGAAGCTCTACAACAACATCACGGTGGAGGACGTGATGATCCGCCAGGACCGGATCTGCGGCGTGGTCATCAACTCCAGCGCCGTGGAGGTCGCCAGGCTGCACGTGGACCCGCTGGCCATCCGTTCCAGGTACGTGATCGATGGCACCGGCCACCCGGCGGAGGTGGTGAACGTGGTCGTGCGCAAGGTGGGCCGCCTGAACACGCCAACTGGCCGCATCGAGGGCGAGAAGAGCATGTGGGCGGAGGTGGGCGAGTTCATGACCGTGGAGAACACCGTCGAGGTGTATCCGAACCTCTACGTCACAGGCATGGCCTGCAACGCGGTCATGGGCGCCCCGCGCATGGGGCCCATCTTTGGCGGCATGCTGCTGTCCGGGCGCAAGGTGGCACAGTTGATACTGGACCGCAAGGAGTGATCAGTCCTCGCCCGGGTGGGTGAGTTCATAGAACTCCTCCACCTCCCATTCTGGCGTCTCGTTCGCCTCTGCCTCCCTGAGGACCAGGCCTATCTCGCGAAGATGCTTCCGCACCGATTCCTTTAGGTCTTGTTCGCCCTGCATCTCGAACATGATGAGGTCGCTGCCCTTCTTGCGCGCCCGGAATATACCCACCATTTCCGGACCTCGGAAGAGGACGTAGCACCAGGTTCCGAACCGCTCTTTCACCTGCGGCTGGATGTAGTACCATAGATTGTCCATGGGAGTGAGCACGAACTCCTCCTTCGACAACGGTCCGATCTTCTCGATCTCGCTGGCGAGCGCCCAATGCATGGTCTGATCATCCTGCATCAGGAACCCTTTGACCAGGAGACCTTCGTCCTCCAGCTCGGCCAGCATCTCCGCGTCGTTGCGATCGGTCTTCGCCCTACCAGCCGTCAGCGCCTTCAACTTGAGCGGATGTGCCAGAACGACATCGTAGCCTCGAGCTTCGATCGTCTCGTAGATGTACTGGTAGAAGCCGGTCGCTTCCATGACGACCTTCGCCTCGATGGAGCCGAGGCGGTCCAGGAAGGCATTCATCGCCACGACCTCGGAAAGAAACCGTTCGTTGACGATGACCTTTCCGTTCTCGTCCTTCACGCATGCCTGGGTGTTCTTTTTATGAATGTCCAGTCCTATGCAGTACATGGTTCTCCCGCCTCGGGTGTGTATGCGAACGCCCGTATGGGCGGGGAACCACTTTTAGCATGCCATCAACAGAGTCTTTAGTTATTAGCGCATTCAAGCCGGTAATCTTTGTTTCATATCAGCTATTCTAGATTCTTCTGCAGTTTGGAAGCCGGTGATGGTCTTTTCGCATTCAGTTATCTTATTCGTCAGCTCCTTCTTTTTTTCGGAGCAATCGGTTATTTCTCTCTGCAATTGCTGAATTCGCTCTAAATTATTAGTTTTGGCCTGGTTCAACTCTGCGATTTGGTTTCCGTACGTTTGAATTTCATCCTGTTTTTTTCTCAATTGGTCAGTTGCTGTGTTAAGCTGAGACTTTAGCTCTAGAATCGATTCAAGATTGCCTTTTTCAGATCGTTCTAACTCCCCAATCTTTCTTTCCTTTTCTTTTAGTATGTTATTCATGACCTCATATGAGGCTTTAGCATTAGCCAGCTCTTCCTTGAGTCTGTCAATCTCCTTGCCGTTAGACTCATCCTTTCTCTTACCCTCCTCCAATAACTGTTGAAGCTCGGATTTCTGAAGATTCAACGAAGCCTGCTCTTGGATCAAGAGGTCATAATCTTTGTATACCTCGTAGCTGAGAACTCGAATTCGGTTCCACGAAAAAATCCTTTTTATGAAACTGGCCGTTTTAACTTCCTCAAAAAATAACTTGATATTATTACCGGTCCCATCTGCCACCGTCCACGCCCTCCCGTTCCCTCTCTGGTGGTGGAATGGGCCTTCGCGCCTTTAATTATATTGGTCCTGTTGCAACCGTGTTGAATAAGTCCCCCTAACACGTCGCCTCCTTCATCATCGAGTACTGGACAAACATCCTCTCCGCTTCCTTTAGGGCGAGGTCAGGTCGTTTCGACCTGACCGACTCGCCCACCTTTCTCTTCACGGCGGAGAACATCGTCTCCACCTTCCAGCGCATACTGTATCCTCGCCGTAACTTCCATTCCTCCTCGCCCAGGTCATTCCTCTCCCGCACGGCCCTTGGCCGTGCCGAGGAATGACCACGACGTTTGGTGCTGGCGTTCTTCCGCATCTTGATGACCTGCTCGATCCCTTTGCTGGCAAGATAATCGAAGTTGTCATAGGTGTCGTACCCACCGTCGGCCAGGACTCTGGCGATATGGCCCGGGAGCAGGCGAGAGGCCTGCTCCACCAGGTTCGGCAGGAACGGCGCATCTTGCGCCTTCTCGTCGCTCACCACTATCCCGACGATCGAGCCGGACCTGACCTCCACCGCCATGTGCACCTTGATCCAGCCCCGGTGCACATGCCACTTCTCCCGCATCCATTCGCCTCGATCGGTTACCTTGATCCCGGTGGAGTCAACAGCAAGGGTCCAGGCGAACCCGGTCAGGTCCACTCCAGGCAACTGGACCTTGCTTTGGCACTCACGGTGCCAAAGCGTCGCGTAGTCAGGCACCTTGATGCCGAAGAAGCACGCCAGGACCTGGAGGAACCCTTCCAGCTGCCGGAACGGCAGCCTAAGGACCGTCTTCAGTATCTCCGCGAACTGGACCAGGGATTCTGGATACCGGAACGGTCGACCGGATTTCCCCTTGTTCATCCTCTCCAGCTCATCGTCCCAATCGTCCACCCAGTCGTGCTGCAGGAGCAGCACGCCTTGGGCGACGTAGGCCTCGTTCGTGCGAGGCCAATTCCTAATATCCTCTCGCGTGCAATGTTTAACCTGTGGCATCCCTGTCCCTAAATATTTATTGTAGTTTCTACAATAAAAAGGATGCCACACTCTTCATTCAGTTATGCAACACAGTTTCATGGACGCAGAGTTTATTTATTTGACATTTTGCGAAATTAACTGTAACCCCCGGACAGTAGTGCGAGGGAGGCAAACGAACTCAGCTCTCTTCGATTGCTGGGAATCATACTCACATGTTATCACTAGACGATGGGGGTATGCTTGAGGTCGTGAGTCCCAGATCGAAGTTACTCACGTTAACTTCTCGACCATTGATTCGGCAGCAAGCTGTTCTTAGCTACACAAGCTCTTGGTCAGGCTTGGAATCAGAGCATATCCCACTGCGGGCAGCATTGAGGATTCCTCTGATGAGCCCGCGCAAGTAGGCATTCAAAGAGTCAGTTCGTGGTACTGCCAGGACTCCTGGCGTGAGAACCCCGGGTGCTCTCCTGGAACACCCAATGGAAGGGGAAACGCCCACCCTTCTTTAGGGTGCGCAACGCTTCGCGCTCGTCATTGCGTCATCGATCTCCTGTGATACCAGGTTGCTGACCCACCGCATCGAACCGTTCGTCCAGGATTGGAAGGGCATCGGGCCGACCTCATTCCTTCTGCTCTTCGATCGGGTCATCCTCTGACGTGATAACGATGGCCGGCTTGACTTTTCGTCGCCTGTAGATCAGGAGCTTGAGGTGGAAGAATGGATGTGCCAGGAAGGTCGTGCGCTGCCTCGCCGCCCTTCTCAGGATCTCCTCCTCGGAGAGGAACGAGGCCTTCGCCTCTGCCAGCTCTCTCTTCGGGGAGAAGTAGGCATATACCAGGACGCCGACGGCCAGGACGGCGAGGGACACGGCAATCTCGACCGGGTCGACCAGGACGATCAGGGCGAACGAGAAAATCGCGCCAAGCACGGGTATCGCGATCTTCCACCGTAGCTTGCTTGCGGCCTCCGCGTTCTTCTTCTCGAGGCGGATGGTCGACAGACAGGTCGCGAGGTATACGAAGGCCAACAGGAAAACGGAGGAGCTGATAAGCGCGGCCAGGCCCCCGAAAACGCTGACCACGAACGCGGCAGAGCAAAGGACGATGAGGGCGACGTAGGGGGTGCCGTAGTCCTTGTGCACCTTGGCGAACGAGTGCGGCAGCAGGCCATCCAGGGACATGGCATATGCCAGCCTGGAAGTGCCGATGGTGCCCGACTCGTCGGCCCCCAGGATGGAGAATAGCGCGCCGACCCCGACAACAATGATCATGATAACAGACAGCACCGGCCCGGCGAATATGGTCGAGGTCGCCTTGATGAGCGGCGTGCCGGTGGATGAGAGCGCCTGTGAACTCACCGCGCCCACCACGACGAAGTTCGTCAGGAGGTAGAAGGCGACGACAAAGAGCATGCCCAGGATGATCGCCTTCGGTATGGTCTTCTCCGGCCTTTCTACATCGTTCGCCGGTAGAGTGGAGAGCTCGAAGCCAGCATAAGCCCAGAAGATCAGGATGAGCGCCGTCCCGAACGCCGCCAGGTCGCCCGTTACGAACGGCGACAGGTTGGCGCCAAGGGTGGTGGGGTTGAAGGCGAGGAAGGCGAGCCCTCCAACGATGATGAGCACCAGGGGGCTCAGCTTTACGATGGTGAGCACGTCATTCACGCGCCCAGCTGCCTTGACGCTGACAATGTTCGTGACAATGATGAAGGTGATGAATCCCGCCTTCAGCAAGACCACGCCGAGGGCATCGATGCCAGGGACCAGGGAGCCGAAGTACTGGGCGAAGGCCACCGGGAACACCGCGAGCGAGAACCATTCTGCCAGCAGCAGCGCCCATCCCACCATGAACCCGGCGAAGGGCGTGGAGACTTCTTTGACATAAGCATACGGCCCGCCGACGCGGGGCATGAGCATGACGCAATAGGCGAAGGAGAGGGCGATGACCATGGCCATCAGGCCAGCGAGCACCCATATGAGGAGCGATGACGGGCCGATCAGCCCGACGGACAGGCCGGTCGCCACGTAGATGTCGGCACCGATGATGGAGCCGATGACCAGGTTGGTGACGTCGAAGGCATTGAGCTTGCGCTGCAGCTTGACCCTGCCGCCGCCGGCCCTGTCCATCGGTCGAGTTAATGGGAATGTCATTATTCAATCTTCCCCGAGCCTGCCGAGCATGTTGGTGCTAGGTGTGTGCGGCTCTCTCTCGCTCATCAAAAACAGTATCAGACCCGCGCCAAAGAGTCCTTCTCCACTGTTGTTGAGAGTGCATTGTTCGAGCAGAGAGTAGATTGATAGCTTTAAATCTCGGGTAGCTGACTACTCTCCTGGGATGCACTATGCCAAGCTCATTAGTGAAGGAAGCGCTAGCGAATGTAAAGAAGGAAGGAGGAAGCATCCCACCACAGGCGACTGGGCAGCCGCCCGCAGCGGGAGCCTCTCAGGTAGATGAAGAGATCAGGAAGATAGCCTCGCAGCTCAATGTCTGCATCAAGATCATTGGCTGCGGCGGTGGCGGATGCAACACCATCAACCGATGCGTGGAGGATGGTATCTCTGGTGCGCAGCTATGCGCCATCAACACCGACGCCAAGCATCTGCTGACGGTAAGAGCTCCTAAGAAGATTCTCATCGGAAGGAATTCCACCAAAGGATTGGGAGCGGGAGCCATCCCAGAGGTGGGGGAGAGGGCCGCCATGGAGAACGGTCCGGAGATCCGGGATTTCCTCAACGGGGCGAACATCGCCTTCGTGACGGCTGGAATGGGCGGAGGAACGGGTACCGGTTCGGCCTATTTCGTCGCGGACATCGCGAAGAGACAGATCCAGGCCCTGACCATAGGCGTCGTCACGCTGCCCTTCAAGTCGGAGGGCACGGTGCGCATGGAGAACGCGTTGGCCGGGATCCGCCGGCTCAGCTCGGTCTGCGACACCACAATCGTCGTCATGAACGACAAGCTCCTCGAGCTCGTGCCCAAGATGCCGGTACAGGCCGCATTCAAGGTCGCGGACGAGGTGCTCATGCAGACCATCAAAGGGTTGACGGAGATCATCACCAAGCCGGGTTTGGTCAACCTGGACTACTCTGACATCGAGACCATCATGAACGAGGGAGGAGTGGCCTTCGTGGGCATTGGTGAATCGGATGCCGATGATGGGCGGGTGAAGGCGGCGCTCGAAGAGGCTCTGCACTCGCCATTGCTGGGAGACATCAACATCAAGGAGACCAAAGGGGCCTTGGTCCGCATCGTTGGCGGTCCTGACATGACACTATCCGAGGCTCAGGAGGCCGCAGATATCGTCAACAAGAACGTCAGTCCTGGAGCGAGGATCATCTGGGGATGTTCGATCGATCCGGAGAGCCAAGCCAATGTCAAGGTCCTCTTGATCATGACCGGTGCCGATTCGCCCTTCATCATCGGGCGCGGAGGCGAGCTCGGAAGCAGGTCGCCCAAAGCGGGCCAGCAAAAGAAAGGGGCAGCATCACGCGACCGGGATGACGAGATCGATTCCATCGGCTGAAGAGCCATTTCTGCAAACAACTTCCAGACTCTTCCTTTCTTTTTGGCATTTCTGTCGCAGGTTGCCGAAAGTCAAGCCCTCGGGGACATTGCGCGCTCGAAGCAGCAAAGGGGATTTGGATTGGAGAAAGATGGAAGCGTACGGTCTGGTCGTGACCGCCATCTGCACAGGACTCAGGAACAAGGAACTGCGCTTGGCCAAGGTGTGCGAGATCGACCTCAAATCGGCTACGCTATTCACGGAACACGTCAAGGGTGAGGACAGTTACGGGCTTCCCCGCACCACTGCGATCCACCCAGATGGCATCCCGTTCCTGAAGAGGTATCTGAAGGTCCGAAATGATGTGCTTTTGCACAATAACATCCCGACGGTTGAGGCACTTTTCCCTGCCATAAGGGAAGTTCAGAGGGGCGGGGATGGCTATCTCTCATCCAATGGACTGACCATGCTGCGGGAGATCGTGATCAACGAGACGGGGGTAGTGTTCGATCTCCGGGCGTGTAGGCGGACCTTCGGTCAAACAGCCGTTGACAAGAAGGTCCCGATAGAAGCGGTGTCCCGTATGCTAGGGCACTCAAGTACGTCGATCACGGAGAAGTACTACTGTCGGATGACGGAGGAGTCTGCTATCAATGAAGCTCAGAAAGTGTGGGGCAAGGAATCAAAAGAAGAGCAAAAACCCGAAGTCCCATCCGAGGTAGCCAGACATCCAGGGGAGAATTTACCACCGTATAAGAAATTTAATTTCCCGACTGGCTATGCGTAGTGGTGCAGGGGGTGCGATTTGAACACACGGACCGCTAGGGACTAGACCCTCAATCTAGCGCCTTTGGCCAGGCTTGGCTACCCCTGCCTGTGTCCCCCGGAATGTGGGAATCGGTTATTAATCTTTGCTTGGCCTATGGTGCCCTCCACGCCATTCTTCCTGAAAAGGCACATATAAATATCGGGAAGTGATGTGAAAGGCCTGCCAGGAGAGGGAGGGCGGCCGACGGTAGGACGAAAGTCCAGCTGAGGAAGGTCCCCCCTCGATGAGAAGATGGGCCACGCGAGTGGCTGGGCGAGAGCCCAGGCAAGGGCACAGAAACGGCACAGCCCCCGCTTAGGATGATCCGTTGGACGGTGACGTTGGCAGGGGATTTGGTGAAACGGCGACCCCCCATCCGAGCAAGCCCAAACAGCCGAGATGACCACTCAGGATCGGCGGGTAGGGTGCTTAGTTGAATGCTGCCTGAAACAGAAGGGGGCCTACTACCCTCACCTGGCCTTCGCGATTCCCATCTTCCCTTGCTTTTTTGCGGAACGTCCAGAAGGTAACTATTCGCCTCGAAGCTGTTGGCTGTCGCCTTTTTAGCGGTTTTTCTAGTTTCTAATGAGCGAATGGCGGGCAACAGGTAAGAACCGACAAGCGAGTGCTTACATTCGTAAAGGGGAGGAAATCAGATGATGATTGAATCGGGAAGGTTGTACCTATTCGAGGAGAGAGTGCCGCTTCGCACCCACCAGATACTCCGAAAGGAGCTCCGTTCCGGCAGACCAACGCTCTATATTTCCAAGCACTCGCCCCAACAATTGAGGAGCCAGTTCAACTTCGATCCGACCATGCTCCAGACCCTATGGCTTAGCCCCCGACCGGAGAGCAACTGCATCCCGCCTATGAACCTGTCCATGTTCGAGAAGCGCATCGAGGACTTCCTGGATGAGAACGAGAACGGTATCATCGCCTTGAACGGGGTGGACGTCCTCGAGATGTGGAACGGCTTCCGACCCGTGCTCGAGGTCCTGAAGCGGGCGCAGGCAACGGTCACCGCCAACGGCACCAATCTCCTCATCTCATTGGATCCAAAGAACCACAACCGAATAAACCTCAGCGCGCTCGAGAAGATCTTCGATGAGGTAGTTTGCTCTACCCCAGAGAACCCCACGGTCAAGGACAAAGAGATTTTCATGGAGACCGAACATACGATGTTCGATGCGAGATCTGAGGGCAATATTGGAGAGGGTTAAACAGGACCGAACCTCCGGCGCTTCCGAGACATTCAACTATGTGCTCGACGACCTGATCGAGCTGATCGACTCTGATGTTGCCCCAAGCGAAGCCGAGTGGAGCGAGTTCGCCATTTCCCTTTATTGGTCAAGGCGGGCCATGGCTTCCTTGTTCTGGCTATCGAACACGATCCTGCTTGCGGTAGAGCGCCATGCCTCGGTGGGGAGCATCAGGAATCAACTCGAAAACCTCAAGCTCAAGGAAAAAGGGGCGAACGAGCGCATTTCAAGCGATTTCTGCAGGACCGCCAATGCCGACCGCATCTTGACCATTTCCCATTCGGGCACGGTCTCCAGGGCGATCCTGGCCCTCTCGCAGGAGAGGACCGTCGAAGTGGTAGTGATGGAATCGCTGCCGGGAGGCGAAGGAGTACACACGGCGAAGGCTCTTTCCGAAGGGAATGTGCAGGTCGAAGTGATCCCCGATTCAATGGTCTTCGCTGTCATGAAGGATTGCGATCTGGCCGTATGTGGAGCGGACGCCATCGATCAGGAGGCAGTGGTCAACAAGGTGGGCACCTACAGCATGGCCATGGCGGCCCGGGAGATGGGCAAGAAATGCATCGTTCTGGCCAGCTCCTCAAAGTGCGTCCCGAGCCGCAGCGAGGAGGTGATGGGTGCGGGATCGCTTCGCGACGGTCTGCCTTTCTACGCTCAGGTGTTCGAACCCGTGCCATTGGGATGCTTTGACCTCGCGATCACCGATCTCGGTGTCCTAAAACCCTCCCAGCTGGCGGAATCGATCTCTGGTCCAGAGTTGGCGGACGAATGGTTCGCAAAAGGGATACTGGCTGCGAAATGGTTATCCCAATCAAAAAGTGTTAGATAGCGATGATGCTCATCGACCTCCGCAAGGAGGGCAGGACCGCGGCCGTCCATTTCTACGGTTGTGGTCTTCGCTGCGCCTACTGCATGCACCGAATGCAGGAGCGAAAAGAGCACAGCGTAGAGCAGGTCATGGGGTTCTTGGTCAACCCGAAAATGGAAGAGGTCTATTTGGGAGGGGGCGAGCCCACCTTACAGAAAAAGGAGTTGATGGACCTCCTTACCCGGATAGAACGCATGGGCAAGAGGGTCACGCTCAAGACCAACGGGGGCGATCCGGACCTGCTTGCCCACGCCTTACCTTTTGTTAATCGAATCGTTTTGGAGATCAAGTGCCCCCTGGACGAGGTTGAGTGCTACGCCAAGCTAACCGGCATGGACCAAGGATGCACAGAGAGATACCTGACGGCCTTGCGCCAAACGCTTGAGGTGCTAAAAGGTAAGGAGGTCAGGATCTGGGTGCGCGCCATCCCCAATCATACCACGGTCGACAGGATGGGAAGGATCGGGGAGCAGGTGCATGGTGTGGCTGGCGAGGCGACCTTGGTTCAGTTCCTGAGCAAGCCAGAGAACGACGCCCCCTTTGAGGACATCGGATCCCCTTCTCCTTCCGAAGGGGAAATGGTGCTCATGGCCCGCAAGCTGCTGGAGTTCGTGCCGCGGGTCAAGGTCCTGGGAAAGGATTTCAGGCTGGAGTTCAGCTCACCCAAAAGGACCGCTTAGGACCCATCCGCCGGAGCATCCGGCAAAACCTTCTCAGCGAAAGCGCAGTTCTTGCCAAGCTTGGTCACCACGATATCGATCTCCTCGCCGGGCTTGCTCTCTCTCACGAAAATCACCATACCCCCCACGCGGGTGATGCCGTCGCCCTGCCTGCCCACATCCTGGATGATTACATGGTAGCGGCCTCCCTCTTTGACCTGCACCAGATGTTTGCGCGCTGATGCATTGCGTTCCATTTGCCTGCCCCCTAACCGATCCTTTGGAGGAACTGCTTCACCTGATCGTTCCACTCCTGGGTAATGATGTCGACATCGGTCTCCTTCCCCCCGCACACGGTCAGGGTGATGTACCCACCGCCCCCTTCCATGCAGAGGGTGTCCTTTTGCCGATCGGTCACTTTCAGGCCGAGCTTGCCGAAGTACTCGGCTGCCTTGTCCATGACCTTCTCTGGCGGCAGCTTGCTACTGATTCCATAATGCATGTTCCTGAACCCGTTGATAAATCGTTGGACGGTATATATTAGTGACCGGTATGGTCCCGAGAACAGCACAAACTATTTTCATCCCCGGGCTCCCATCATTTTCATGATGGTAGAGGTCGAGTGGCCGGTCCTGAGCGAGAACGCCATCACTGTTCTCGAGAAGCGCTATCTGCTCAAGGACGCCGGTGGTCGGCCCGTGGAGACGCCTGACCGGATGTTCCGCCGAGTGGCGCGCAACGTCGCCTCCGCCAACAAGCTTCACCGCGACGGCAGGGGACCGGAGGAAGAGGATGAGTTCTACGCCATGATACGGGGCCTGGAGTTCCTTCCGAATTCTCCAGTGCTCATGAACGCCGGCACGGAGCTGCAGCAATTGGCGGCGTGCTTCGTGCTGCCGGTGGAGGACTCCATCGAGGGCATCTACGACGCGGTCAAGTATGCGGCCATGATCCATCAGAGCGGCGGAGGCACAGGTTTCTCCTTCTCACGCCTGAGGCCATCGGGAGACCTCGTCAAATCCACCATGGGCATCGCCTCCGGACCGGTGTCGTTCATGAAGGTG
>Ga0315279_10005477_pt1 | contig 16441 bp, 13 predicted proteins | sample YL17G06_20_MG_FD_203694 | JGI IMG/M metagenome (GOLD analysis project Ga0315279, IMG submission 203694) | Sediment microbial communities from Yellowstone Lake, YNP, Wyoming, USA - YL17G06_20 | ecosystem: Environmental > Aquatic > Freshwater > Lake > Sediment | place: USA: Wyoming | collected...
GGGGAGATGGATTGCAATCTATATTTGGCCTTTGAGTTGGGAAACACGAAGTGGAAGTTAGCTTTTAGGGATGGGGAGAAAGTGCGCTAGGTTTCGATTGTGGCCAGGGGCTTAAAGCAGTTAGGAGAAGAGGTTGAGAAGGCCAAGAAGAGGTTTCGGTTAGTTGAGGGAGGCGGTTATTATGAGCAGCGAAAATAATACTTTTATTCATATGAAGGCAGAGCTTCCAGAAATCATCGTAAACTGTCCAGACTCAAACAATCAGGTCCCGGATTATCTCCAAAACATGAATACTCTAGATGGAATGAAGGTTTCAATCCGACCCATCACCTGCGATGATAAAAATAAACTACAGGAGTTCCATGCCCGTCTGAGCGGAGACACGCGCTTTTTACGTTACCAGTATTTAAAGAGAGACCTGACAGAAAGCGATCTCCATACATTTTGCGACGTAGATTATTATAACACCCTGGGGCTTGTTGCTGAAACTGAAATAAATGGCCAGAAACATATTATTGGTGTGGGGCGTTACGCCCGCTTGAATGACCCCCAAATCGCAGAAATGGCATTTGTCGTGCAAGATAGCGAGCAAAGAAAGGGCATAGGGACTCAATTATTGAGACATCTTTCGATTTTAGCCTGGGAGCGCGGTATACGCTATTTTGTAGGAGAACTACTCAGGGAAAGTGGTCGGATGATTAATATTTTACGGAAATCCGATCCAGGAATGCACCAGTTGACTGAAGGATCCAGCTGCACGATCACAATTAAAGTGGAGGACGCTAAAGAAAATACCCCTGCAGTCTGGAGTGCCGCGACAGGTTTTATAAAACAGGAGAAATAGCCGGGGGAAATGGGTCTATGACACCCATTTCAAGACTTTCGGTTCGAATTTGAGCGTGAGCCAGCACAAGATCCCCCATGACCCTTAAGATCTCGCTGATTGGGCTGGGCAATCTTCTTTTGGGTGATGAGGGAGTGGGCGTCCACGCCATGGAGGCGCTGAAAGGAAAATATGATTTTCCCGAAGAGGTCCGCCTCCTCGACGGCGGAACCCTGGGACTCGATCTCCTCCATCTGATCGAAGGAATGGATAGAGTTCTTTTTGTGGATGCGGTAGATTTAAAGAAGAAGCCGGGTACCATCGCGGTCATCGAGGGGGAAGACCTTCCTTCATTGCTGGGACCCAAGCTTTCGCTACACCATGTGGGCCTTTCCGACCTTCTCTTCGCTTCCGGCTTCTTGGGAACCAGGCCGGCGGAAATCGTCCTTATAGGAATCCAGCCCGAGACCATGGAAATCGGACTTGAATTATCCAAGACAATCAAGGAACGTTTTGATAAACTATTGGAGACGGTTTTAGGGAAACTCCGGGAATGGGGTCTGGAAATCAAGGAAAAAGCGGTTCGGGAGACTGGATATGTGTCTGGCCATTCCGTCTGAAATCGTAGAAATCAGGGACCAGACGGCCACCATCAATTTGGCGGGAGTCCGGCGGGAGGTGAGCCTCCTTCTATTGCCCGAGGAAGCCTCCGTGGGAGAATATGTCCTGGTCCACGCCGGGTTTGCCATTCGAAAGATCGACAAGGAGGCAGCCGAAGAAACCCTGAAGTTGTTGGAGGAAATCTCCGAAAGCGAGGAAGGAAGTCGGCATCTCTCAAAAGCGGAGCCAAGCATTGGAGCAGCAAAAATAATTCACAGGACGCCAAAAAAATGTTTGCAAATCAGCAAAAAATATTGACATGATATTTTAAGTGTGTTTAAATGCATTGCGGGCCCTAGCAGGGGGCCTGGGAGATGGGTTGAGAGGGATATGGGGAGCCATTCAACCCATTCCACTGAATCGGTTGCCAATCAAGAACCAATCCGAATCCAAATTAAAACTTTGAGAGCCATCCAATTCGGTCCAGGTGTGCGGGTTGGAGGTATTTGTACCTTTAGGCTTTCTGGAACTTAGGGAGAAGCTTACCCTATGGGGGTCAGGCTAACATCCGAGGCAGGCCGTCAGACGGCCGTTTACCTGCTCGAACCTTCTTGCCCCCCTCCCATCTTTCCCGCAGATTCTTTTAACCTGATCCGAAGGACTCGTCTTTGGGGAAAACTCCCGGACGGGAAAGGTGCATGAATCCGCGGGATGCGGGGATGAAGGGCTTCCATAGGTTCATTCTCCAGCGGTTCTTTGCGCTTTTTAGGAAAATGGACGTAGGATGAAGTTGCCGGGGGAGAAAAGCCGATCCGGAGAAATTTTATAAAAACAGAAGGAGGGTTCAGGTATGCCGTACGACGCGGTGAAGATGGCGGACTGGCAGATTTCGGAAGCGGCCGAAGAGCACCTGAAGTCCATCTGGGACTTCCAGAAAGAGCTGGGGCTGGAAAAGGATGAAGTCATTCCCTATGGAAGGATTGGAAGGCTCGATTTTATGAAGATCATCAACCGCCTGGGGAATAAACCGGACGGGAAATACATCGAAGTAACCGCTATAACTCCCACCCCACTGGGAGAAGGAAAAACCACCACTTCCATGGGTCTCATCGAAGGGTTTGGGAAGAGAGGGAAGAATGTTGGGGGATGCATCCGCCAGCCTTCAGGTGGACCCACCATGAACATCAAGGGGAGTGCGGCTGGGGGTGGGAATGCCCAGGCCATTCCCCTGACCGAATTTTCTATGGGACTCACGGGCGATATCAACAATGTCATGAACGCCCACAACCTAGCCATGGTGGCGGTAAACGCCCGGATGCAACACGAAACCAATTACACCGATGAGCAACTCGCCAAACGCGGCCTGAAGCGACTGGATATTGACCCGAAGAACGTGGAAATGGGCTGGGTCATGGATTTCTGCGCCCAGGGTCTACGGAATATTATCATGGGCCTTGGCGGAAAGATGGACGGATACTTAATGCCCTCGAAATTCGGCATTGCCGTCAGCTCAGAGCTCATGGCCATCCTTTCCATCGTCCGCGATCTGGCTGATTTACGGGAGAGGCTGGGCAAGATAACCGTGGCGTACGATAAAAGGGGCAATCCGGTGACCACCAGCGACCTGCAGGTTTCCGGGGCCATGTGTGCCTGGATGGTACCCAGCATCAACCCAACTCTCTTGCAGACGGTCGAAGGGCAGCCCGTAATGGTTCATGCGGGCCCGTTTGCCAACATTGCTGTGGGGCAATCTTCCATCATTGCGGATCGCATCGGCCTGAAGATGTTCGACTATCATGTGACCGAGAGTGGTTTCGGCTGCGACATCGGCTTTGAAAAATTCTGGAATGTCAAATGTCGCTTCAGTGGTTTGATTCCTAATGTTTCGGTGATCACCTGCACGGTTCGGGCCTTGAAAATGCATGGCGGCGGGCCCAAGGTAGTGGCCGGGCTGCCCCTGGATCCATCCTACACCAAGGAAAACATTCCCCTCCTGGAAAAGGGGGTGGCCAACGTGATTCACCACATCGGCATCGTCAAACAGGCCGGGATCAACCCCGTGGTGTGCATCAATTCTTTCCACACCGACACCAAGGGTGAAATCGCCCTGCTGCGGAAAGCCTGTGAGCGGGCCGGAGCCCGGGTGGCCGTTTCGGAACACTGGGCCAAGGGCGGAGATGGGGCCCTAGAGTTAACCGATGCGGTCATTGAAGCGTGCAACCAGAAAGCGGATTTCAAATTCCTCTACCCCATGGAGATGCCCCTTCGCCAGCGGGTGGAAACCATTGCCAAAAAGGTCTACGGAGCCGGTGGGGTCTCCTGGACAACGGAGGCCGAGGCCAAAGCAAAGAAGTTGGAGTCTGACCCCCAATTCAAGGATTTTGCCACCATGATGGTCAAGACTCATTTAAGCCTCACTCATGACCCGGCTATCAAAGGAGTACCCAAGGGCTGGACCCTACCCGTTCGGGACGTCCTGGTTTTTTCGGGGGCGAAATTCCTCTGCCCCTGCGCCGGGACCATCAGCCTGATGCCCGGAACAAGCTCGGACCCCGCGTTCCGCAAGGTGGACGTGGATGTGAAGACGGGAAAGGTGAAAGGCCTATTCTAAGAAGCAAGGAGCATGGAGCATAGAGCATGGAGTAAAAAAGCAAAGCAAGGATCTTTTGGCTCCCTGCTCCCGGCTCAACGCTCCCCGCTTTAAAAGGAGGATGAAATGCCCGCGAAGATCATCAGCGGAACCGAGGTGGCCAGGCAGATCCGGGAGGAACTGGCCCGGGAAGTGGCCGCCTTGAAGGAAAAACACAACGTGGTGCCCGGCCTGGTGACCATCCTGGTGGGACAGAACCCCGCCTCGGTCAGCTATGTGACCGGGAAACAGAAGACCGCCAAGGAGCTGAATTTCTATTCCCTCCAGGACAACCAGCCGGAGGACATCCCCGAAGCCAAGCTCCTGGATCTGGTCGAGAAGTACAACCAGGACCCCAAGATTCACGGAATCCTGGTCCAGCTGCCCCTGCCCAAGCGCATCAACGAGACCAAGGTCCTCTACGCCATTGACCCCCGAAAGGACGTGGACGGCTTCCACCCGGTGAACGTGGGCAAACTGATGATCGGGGAAGCCGACTACCTTCCCTGCACCCCCGCGGGGATCCAGCAGCTCCTCATTCGCTCGGGAGTAAAGATTGAAGGCGCAGAGGTGGTCGTCCTGGGCCGCTCGAACATCGTGGGCAAGCCCATTGCCAACATTCTTCTCCAGAAGCAGAAGGGGGCCAATGCCACGGTGACCGTCTGCCACACCGGGACCCGGGATATTGCCTACCACACCAAGCGGGCGGACATCCTGATCGTGGCCGCGGGCAAGCCCAAGGCCGTGACCGCCGACATGGTGAAGGAGGGAGCCGTGGTCATCGACGTGGGAGTCAACCGAATCGGCATGAGCAAAGAGGGCAAGGCCATTCTCTGCGGGGACGTGGATTTTGAGGCGGTGAAGGACAAAGCCGGTATGATCACCCCGGTCCCCGGGGGAGTGGGTCCCATGACCATCACCATGCTGATGATGAACACGGTGAAAGCGGCCAAGCTTGCCGTGGGCGCAAAATCATAGAAGGTGATCTACCTCATAGAGGACGGCGAAGAAAAATGATTTAATAAAAATGCCAGTTCTATTTTTTGATGAGCATTTTCCCTTCCTGCCTGAAAGCCACGGTTTGAAAAAATTGGAAATGCATGGAGACCCGACAGAAGGAGATCATTCCGTGCCCGAGATAAAGATTTGGAAATCCTCCTCTTCTCCCGTAGAATGCTTATCCTGGGGGAGCGAGCTCAACGTCCAGGACTGCTACCAGTGCCAGAAGTGCTCGGCCGGCTGTCCCGTGGCCTTCGCCATGGATTACAAGCCCAACCAGATCCTGCAGATGGTCTCCCTGGGCATGAAGGAGAGAGTCCTATCCTCCAGGACCATCTGGGTCTGCGCCTCCTGCTACACCTGCTCCACGCGCTGCCCCAACGACATCGACATCGCCAAGGTCATGGACTGGCTGCGCCAGACGGCCATCCGGGAGGAAGTCCCGCCGGCGGAGAAAGAAGTGGCCCTATTCCACTCCACCTTCCTGGACAGCATTCGCGCCCATGGGCGGGTTCACGAGCTTTCCATGATGGCCCGGTATAAGCAGAAGACGGGAAAGTGGATGGATGACTTCAAGCTGGGCTGGAGGATGTTTACCAAGGGGAAGCTCAGACTCCTCCCCTCGAAAGTAAGCGGGAAGCGAGAGTTGAAGGATTTCTTCCGGAGGCTGAAGGGGTAATAAATAGGATTCAGGAATCAGGAGTCAGGATAAAGCCTTCTGGATTCTGAATTCTGTCTCCTGAATTCAGGTTTTTTTATGAGGGTTTAACCTTGAAAGTTTCTTATTATCCCGGCTGCGCTTTACACGGCACAGCGCGGGAATACGATGAGTCGACCCGGGCGGTGAGCGCTCTTCTGGGCGTGGAGCTCGGCGAGCTGCCCGATTGGAACTGCTGCGGGGCCAGCTCCGCCCACGTGACCGATGACTCCCTGGCGCAGGGCCTGGTGGCCCGGAACCTGGCCATCGCGGAGAAAGAGGGAAGGGATCTCGTCGTCCCCTGCGCGGCCTGCTACAGCCGGTTTAAGGCGGGGGAAAGGGAGATGGAAGAAGGGGCCCACAAGCTGAATTTCCGGATCCTGAGCCTCCTGGAGTTCCTCGTCGATGACGGCCTCATGGACCGGATCCATGGGATGATCAAACAGCCTCTCGTTGGCCTCAAAATGGTCAGTTACTACGGCTGTCTGCTGGTCCGGCCTCCCAAAGTGACCGGGGCGAAGAAATATGAAAATCCCGAGGAGATGGACCGGCTCCTGGGCCTCCTGGGGGCGGAGGCGATTCCCTGGTCCTACAAGACCGACTGCTGCGGGGGAAGTCTGGTCCTCAGCCGGGCGGACATCGTCCGGCGGCTGACCCGGAAGCTTTTCGACAAAGCCCTGGAGGCCGGGGCGGAAGTCATTGCCGTGGCCTGCCCCCTGTGCCAGTCCAACCTGGATTCCCGCCAGGAGGAGATCTCCCGGGAGGCAGGAAAGAATTACCAGATTCCCATCCTGTACATCACCGAATTGATTGGTTTAAGCCTGGGCCATCCCGATACGGGAAAATGGTTCCGGAGGCATTTCGTCGATCCCCGGAAGCTTCTGGCTTCCAAGGGCCTTTATTGAGGGCAGGGAGAGAATGGAAAAAGGGAAAGAGTCTCAGAGGAAGGAAATGGAGAAAATCGGCGCGGTCATGGTGATCGGCGGCGGGGTGGGAGGAATGCAGGCCGCCCTGGACCTGGCCAATTCGGGGTTCAAAGTCTATCTGGTGGAGGAGAGCTCGGCCATCGGGGGGCGGATGGCCCAGCTGGACAAGACCTTTCCCACCAACGACTGTTCCATGTGCACCATCAGCCCCAAGCTGGTGGAGACCGGCCGCCACCTGAACATAGAACTGCTGATGGATAGCGAAGTGGTCAAGGTGGAGGGGGAGGCCGGAAACTTCACCGTGACGGTGCGCCGCAAGCCCCGCTACATCGATGTGAACAAGTGTAACGGCTGCGGCGAATGCGCTCAGGTCTGTCCGGTAATCATTCCCAGCCGCTTCGATCAATCCATGTCTCAGGAGAGAGCCGCTTATCGGCTCTATCCGCAAGCGGTTCCCAATGCCTACGCCATAGAAAAGCGGGGAATCGCTCCCTGCCGGGATGCCTGCCCCTCGGGCCAGCGCGCCCAGGGGTACATCGCCCTCATCCGCGAAGGCCGGTACGAGGATGCCCTACGGGTCATCAAGGAAGACAATCCCTTCCCTGCAATATGCGGGCGAATCTGCAACCATCGCTGTGAAGACGCGTGCAATCGGGGCCTGTTGGACCAGCCCATGGATATCCGGGCGCTCAAACGTTTTGTGACCGACAAAGTGTACCTTCAACCCCGCGTCCCTCTGGACCCGATTCAGCCGAATCGGGAGCAGCGGGTGGCGATCATCGGTGCCGGCCCCTGCGGGCTCACCGCGGCCCGCGACCTGGTCCGGCTCGGTTTCCCTGTGACCGTATTTGAGGCGCTGCCGGTGGCCGGCGGCATGCTCCGGGTGGGCGTCCCGGAGTACCGCCTGCCCGCGGCGATCATCGAACGGGAAATTGCCGATATTACCGATCTGGGCGTGGATCTCCGGTTGAACAACCCGGTGATAAACCTGGATGATCTATCCGCCCAGGGCTATAAGGCCGTGCTCATCGCCGTGGGCGCCCACGAGGGCATCCGGTTGCCCATCCCCGGCGCGGACCTGGATGGGGTGTTGCTCAATACACCCTTCCTCCGGGATGTGCGTCTGGGCCGTCCGCCGGAGCTGGGAAAGAAAGTAGTGGTCATCGGAGCGGGGGATGTAGCAATGGACTGCGCGCGAACGGCGGTCCGGCTGGGCAAGGAGGTACACGTCCATTATCGACGTTCCCGCGCCGAAGCGACGGCCGATCCCATGGAAATTCAGCATGCGGAAGAAGAGGGGGTTGCCTTTCAGTTCTTGTCGAACCCCGTCGAAATCATCGGGGACGATCGGGGGCGGGTTCAAGGAGTCCGCTTGATCCGCATGGAACTGGGGGAAGCGGATGAAAGCGGTCGTCGCCGGCCCATTCCGATCTCCGGTTCGGAGCACATCGTTCCCTGCGATCAGGTGATCTTTTCCGTAGGGCAGCAGGCCGGTCTCGCGTTTATCCCGGAAAGCTCTGGAGTGGGAGTGACCCGGGAAATGACCCTGAAGGTCAGCCCCCGAACCTTGGCAACCGACCGGCCGGGCGTATTTGCGGCCGGCGACGTCACCAGCGGCACGGCTTACGTCATCGAAGCGGTGGCCCAAGGGCACAAGGCGGCGGCCAGCATCCACCGGTATCTCGAGGGCCGGGAGCTGGAACCGGAGCCCCCGCCGGAATTGCCGGTGGTCAAGCTGACCGGTGAGGAAATGAAAGAACGGGCGGCCCGCGGCGAAGTCCGGGTGACACCGCGGGTGCGCGTGCAGACGCTCCCCGCCGGGGAACGAATCCGTTCTTTCGACGAGGTGAGCCTGGGATTTACCGACGAAGAAGCCCAGGCCGAAGCGGCTCGATGCCTGGCCTGCGGGGTATGTTCGGAATGTCTAAGCTGCTTTTACAAATGCGGGCTGGGGGCCATCGATCACGACATGGTCGAGCGGCTGGAAGAAGTGCGGATCGGTTCCCTGATCCTGGCGCCCGGGTATGATGTCTATAGCGCTCATTCCTCCCAGGAATTCGGATGGGGCCGGTATCCCAATGTTTTGAACGCCCTTCAGTTTGAGCGGATTCTCTCGGCCTCGGGGCCGACCCTGGGGCACGTCCAGCGTCCCTCGGACGGAAAAGTTCCCAAGAAAATTGCCTTCCTCCAGTGCGTGGGGAGCCGGGACCAGAACCATCCCTACTGCTCGGCGGTCTGCTGCATGTACGCTACCAAGGAGGCGATCATCGCCAGGGAGCACGAAAAAGAAGTCGAGCCCACCATCTTCTTCATCGACATCCGGGCCTACGGAAAAGGGTTCGATGCCTATTACGAACGGGCCAAAAAGGAGTACGGCGTCCGGTACGTGCGCTGCGCCATCTCCCGGGTGGTGGAAGATCCCCGCACGCAAAACCTGCTGATCACCTACCTCGACGAAGGGGGAGAGATCAGGGAAGAGGAGTTCGACCTGGTGGTCCTCTCGGTGGGCATGGTTCCCTCCGCCTCGACGAAGGAGCTGGCCAAAAACGTGGGGATCGAACTCGACGCCTACGGTTTTGCCAAAACCGATCCCCTGACTCCCCTGGCCACCACCCGGCCCGGGGTGTACGTTTGCGGCGTGTTCCAGGGCCCCAAGGACATCCCCGAGACCGTGGCCCAGGCCAGCGGAGCTGCGGCCGCGGCCTCCGAGATTCTGTCCGAGGTCCGGGGCACCCTGGTGACCCGCAAGGAATACCCGGCTCAGAAGGAAGTCCAGGAGGAAGAGCCCCGGATCGGCGTTTTCGTCTGCCGCTGTGGGAATAATATCGGCGGGGTCATCGATGTGCCCGCGGTGAAGGAATACGCCGCCTCCCTGGGGGCCGTGGTCTTCGCCGACGAGAACCTGTACACCTGCTCCCAGGACACCCAGGAGAAGCTCAAAAAGGCCATCGAAGAGCACAAGCTCAACCGGGTGATCGTAGCCTCCTGCTCTCCCCGGACGCACGAGCCCCTCTTCCAGGAGACCATCCGGGAGGCCGGTCTCAACCGCTACCTCTTCGAGATGGCCAACATCCGCGACCAGTGCTCCTGGGTGCACACCCACGACAAGGAAAAGGCCACCTCCAAGGCCAAAGACCTGGTGCGCATGGCCATCGCCGACGCCCGCCTGATCCGGCCTCTGGAAGAGTTGACCAAGGGGGTCATCAAGCGGGGCCTGGTCATCGGGGGCGGGCTGTCCGGGATGACCGCGGCCCTGGGCTTGGCGGAGCAGGGGTTTGAAGCCGTGCTCGTGGAGAAAGAGAATGAACTGGGCGGCAACCTCCGTCGCCTCAAGACCACCCTGGACGGAAAGGATGTGTCCCGGTACCTGGAGGACCTCACCGCACGGGTTACCCACCACCCCCGCATCCAGGTCTTTCCCGACGCGGTGATCACCGACTTTTCCGGTTACGTGGGAAATTACAAGACCGCCTTGAAGGTCGGCTCCGACGGGAAAGGAAAGGAAGTTGAAATTGAGCACGGAATAACCATTGTGGCCACCGGGGGGGAGGAACTCAAGCCCAAGGAATATCTCTACGGGCAGGACAAGCGGGTTCTCACCCAGCTGGAGATGGAGGCCTTGCTCCACGGAGACGGCGAGAAAATTGGAGAGTTGAAAGAAGTGGTCATGATCCAGTGCGTGGGCTCGCGGAACGAGGAGCGGCCCTACTGCAGCCGGGTCTGCTGCGCCGAGGCGGTGAAGAACGCCCTGACCCTCAAGGCGCTCAATCCCAAGGCGGGAGTGACCATTCTCTACCGCGACATGCGTATGTACGGCACCCTGGAGGAGGATTACACCCGGGCGCGGAAGGCCGGAATCCGATTCCTCCGGTATGAGGAAGAGCACAAGCCGGAGGTGACCCAAAAAGACGGGAGGGTCCAGGTTACCTTCTATAATCCGGTTCTGCGGGAAAACCTTACTTTCCGGCCCGACCTCCTGGTCCTTTCCGCGGCCACCATCGCGGCGGATACGGCAGAGCTGGCCAGCATGCTCAAGGTGCCGCGCACGGCGGACGGCTTCTTCCTGGAAGCGCACATGAAACTCCGGCCGGTGGACTTTGCCTCCGAGGGGATTTACCTCTGCGGAATAGCCCATTCGCCGAAGAGGATCGACGAAAGCCTTTCCCAGGCTGCGGCGGCGGTGGCCCGGGCCTGCACGGTCCTGGCCAAGGATCAAATCCAGATCAGCGGGGTGGTTTCGGTGGTGGACGCGGACAAGTGCGCCGCCTGCCTTACCTGCGTGCGGGTCTGTCCTTACAACGTGCCGGTGATCAACAAGGAAGGGGTGGCGGAAATCGAGGCGGCCATGTGCCATGGATGCGGCATCTGCGCTTCCGAATGCCCGGGGAAGGCCATCAAGCTGCAGCACTTCACCGACGAGCAGGTCATGGCCAAGTGCGACGTCATCGTCGAGGTCCTGTCCGACGTCTTCAAGGAGGAAAGGGTCTGATGAAGGATTTCGAACCCCTCGTCATCGCCTTCTGCTGCCACTACTGCGCTTACACCGCGGCGGACCTGGCCGGGACCATGCGCCTCCAGTACCCTTCCAACGTGCGGATCATCCGCCTTCCCTGCACCGGCAAGGTGGATGTGCGCCACCTCCTGGAGACTTTTGAAAAGGGGGCGGACGGGGTGTACGTGGCCGGCTGCCTGGAGGGGGACTGCCATTTCCTCAAGGGAAATTTCCGGGCCAAGAAGCGGGTGGCCTATGCCAAGAAGATCCTGGAAGAAGTGGGCATCGGGGGGGACCGCCTGGAGATGTACAACATGTCCGCGGCCATGGGCCCCCGCTTTGCCGAGGTGGCCCGGGAGATGACCGAGAAGATCCGGAAACTGGGACCGAATCCGGCGAAAAGAGCATAGAGCAAAGAGCATAGAGCATAGAGTTAACGGCAACAATCAAAAGCGGAGAGCATAGTGCATAGTGTTTAAAACAAAGGGTCTAAGGGGTTTGTTTTTGACTCTTTGCCCTATGCCCTCTGCGTCTTTTAGGAGTTTGTCATGATTATCGCTGAAGGAAAACCTATCAAAGAGATCCTGGCCATGATTGAAGGGTACGAAAAGATTATTGTGGCCGGGTGCAAGGGATGCGTGACCGTCTGTTCCACGGGAGGGGAAAAGGAAGTGGGTATCCTGGCCTCCGCCCTCCGCCTGGCCCGGCAGACCCAGGGAAAACCGCTGGAGACGAAGGAGATCACCCTGGAGCGCCAGTGCGACACGGAGTACCTGGAGCCCCTGCGGGAGATCGCCGGCCAGTACCCTGCGGTTCTTTCCCTAGCCTGCGGAGCCGGGATTCAGTTCCTGGCCGAGAAGTTCCGCAAGCTTCCCATTCTCCCCGCGGTCAACACGCAATTCATCGGGGTAACCGAGGAACAGGGGGTCTGGACCGAGCGGTGCCAAGCCTGCGGCGACTGTGTCCTCGACCGGACCGGCGGGATCTGCCCCGTGGCCCGGTGCTCCAAGAGCCTCTTCAACGGGCCCTGCGGCGGATCCAAGAGCGGTAAATGCGAGATCGATTCCCAGGTGGACTGCGGCTGGCAATTGATTTATGATCGAATGAAGGAGCTGGGGCAGTTGGACAAGCTCGAAGAACCGATGCCCATAAAGGATTGGTCCACCAGCCGGGACGGGGGCCCGCGGAAACGGGTGAGGGAGGACCTGAAAATATGAAGTCCGGCAGCCGATTGGAAAAGCTTCTGACGGGGGGGCATTTCGTGGTCACCGGGGAGCTGGGGCCGCCCAAGGGAGCCGATGTGGCGGTCGTCGAAAAGAAGGCCAATCTTTTGAAGGGAAACGTGGATTCCATCAATGTGACCGACAACCAGACGGCCATCGTGCGTATGTCTTCCATCGCGGTGAGCGCCCTTCTGGTCCGGATGGGCCTGGAACCCAACATGCAGATGGTCTGCCGGGACCGGAACCGGATCGCCATGCAGAGCGATATTTTCGGGGCCTATGCCCTGGGCATCCGGAACATCCTCTGCCTCTCCGGAGACCACCAGAAATTCGGAAACCATCCCACGGCCAAAAATGTCTTTGACCTGGATTCGATCCAGTTGATCCAGACGGTGAAGAAAATGCGGGACGAACACAAGGTGCTGGGAGGGGACGAGATCGAGGGAGCCCCCCAGATGTTTATCGGCGCCGCGGCCAACCCTTTCGCCGATCCCTTCGAGTACCGGGTCATCCGGCTGGCCAAGAAGGCGGCGGCCGGGGTGGATTTCATCCAGACCCAGTGCATCTACGACATGGACAAGTTCGAGCGGTTCATGAAGATGGCGCGCGACCGGGGGCTGCATGAAAAAATATTCATCCTGGCCGGAGTGACCCCGCTCAAATCCGTGGGCATGGCCAAGTACATGAAAGAGAAAGTGGCCGGGATGGAAGTGCCGGACGAGATCATCGATCGCATGCGCAAAGCCGGCAAAGAGAAAGCCCGGGAAGAGGGGCTCAACATCTGCGTGGAGCAGATCCAGCGACTGCGCCAGATCCCGGGAGTGCACGGCATCCATCTCATGGCCATCGAGTGGGAGGACGCGGTCCACGGGATCGTGGAGCGGGCGGGATTGCTGCCCAGGCCGGAAGTGAATTAAAGAAAGCAAAGAGCAGAGAGCAGAGAGGAAAAGGCAGGAGAGTTTTTTTAACCCTATGCCCTATGCGATTAAGGGCTTATGTCTTCAGCGAAACCTGTAATTGTTCGTTTCCAACCCCACAACCGGGAGATCCAGGTCCCGGCGGGGGAAAACCTGCTCAAGGCGGCCGTGGAAGCGGGGGTCTATATCCAGGCTTCCTGCGGCGGAGAGGCCTTCTGCGGGAAATGCCGGGTGAAGATCGAAAAGGGAGAAGTCGAGAGCCCCCGGCCCCCAAAGATCTCTGAGGAAGAGTACCGCCAGGGATTTCGCCTGGCCTGCCAGACCAAGGTCCTAAGCGACGTGGAAGTCGGCATTCCGGTGGAATCCCACCTGGACCGCCGGGTGATCGCTCGAACCCGGGAACGGGTGACCGCCGGGCGGCGGGTCTCCCACCAGGAGCTGGAATCCCTGGTCCTGGGCTGGTGTTTCAACCCGGCGCTGCGCAAGTTTCATCTGGAGGTTGACCCCCCCACCCTGAAGGATAACCGGTCGGACCTTTCCCGGCTCCTCATGGCCCTCAAGAAAAGCCAGGGCATGGAAGGCATCTCGGTGGACTCCCACCTGCTGCGGAAACTCCCCTTCGTTCTGCGCCAGTCGGACTGGAAAGTGACCGCCACCCTGGTCCAGACCCGGATGGAATCCCAGCTCGGAGAGTACCAGCTCCGGGGGTCCCGGCGGCCGAAACTAATCAGCCTGGAAGAAGGAGATACCACCCAGGAACACTACTCCATCGTCCTGGACATCGGAACCACCACGGTCTGGGCGCAACTGCTGGATTTGAATCAGAGAAAAACTCTGGCCGAAGCCTCGGATTACAACCCCCAGATCCAATACGGGGACGACGTGATCACCCGGATCGTCTACTCCCAGAAGCCCGGGGGCCTCAAAAAACTGCAAGAGACGGTGATCGAGACGATCAACGGGTTGATCCGGGAGCTCATCGCCAAATCGGGAGTGAATGTCACCCGCGTTTCCCACATGACCGCAGCCGGCAACACGATCATGACCCATCTCCTCTTGGGGCTGGATCCCAAATACATCCGGGAGTCGCCCTACACGCCGGTGGCCAATTACATACCGCCGGTGCGGGCCGTGGACCTGGGTCTGGAAGTGGGAGAGCACGTTCACCTCTACACCTTTCCGTCCGTGGCCTCCTACGTGGGCGGGGATATTGTCTCGGGGGTTTTGGGGTCGGGCATCTACCAGCGGAAGCCTCTGACCCTCTACATCGACATCGGGACCAACGGGGAGATCGTCATCGGAAACTCGGACTGGATGGTCACCGCGGCCTGCTCCGCCGGGCCGGCCTTCGAGGGCGGGGGGATCAAGCACGGGATGCGGGCCACCACCGGGGCGCTGGAAGATTTTCGCATCGACCCGGTATCTTATGAGCCCATGCTCCTGACCATTGGAATGGTCAAGCCCAAGGGCATCTGCGGGTCCGGGCTCATCAACACGATCGCCGAATTCCTGGAAGCCGGGGTGATTACGCCCAACGGGAAATTCAACAGCGACCTGCCCACCCGACGGATCCGGTCCGGACTCGACGGCAGGGAGTATATCCTGGCCTATGCCGGAGAGACAGCCACGGGCTCGGACCTGGTCATCACCGAGGTGGACATTGACAACCTGATGCGGGCCAAGGCGGCCATGTACGCCGGGTACGTAACCCTTCTCCAGTCGGTGGGGCTCTCCATCGCCAACCTCGAGCAGGTGGTCATTGCCGGGGCCTTCGGCTCCTTCATCGATCTGGAACGAGCGATCACCATCGGACTCCTGCCGGAACTCCCCCTGGACCGTTTTCTCTTCATCGGAAACGGTTCTCTCCTGGGCGCCCGGCTGATCTCCTTCTGCAATGAGATGCTCGACGACGGCGAGCGGGTCTGCCGGATGATGACCAACGTGGAGTTGAGCGAGACCCCCGCTTTCATGGATAATTACATGGCCGCGCTGTTCCTGCCTCATACGAATGGGGGCGAATTCCCGGGGGTGAGCGCCCGCCTGGCGGCGAAAAAGACAATTTAGCCACAGAGGTCACAGAGAACACAGAGTGTATAAGGGACGAAAAAATGATAAGAATCATCAAAGCAAGGGAAAAAGCCCGGCATCGGTGTTTTTTGACCAAATTTTTCTCTGCGTCCTCTGTGCCCTCTGTGGCAAAAAAATAAGGATAATAAATTGGGTAAAGTGATTGCCATGGCCGGGAAGGGGGGGACGGGGAAAACGACCCTCTCCGCCCTGATCATTCGCTATCTGCGGAAAAGAGGTTTGAAGCCCATCCTGGCGGTGGATGCCGACCCCAGCTCGAACCTGGTGGATGCCCTGGGGCTGAAGGTGAACAAGAGCCTGGGAACGGCGCGGGAGGATTTCTTCGAGACCAAGGGCAATCTCCCCCCGGGGATGACCAAGGAGACCTACCTGGAGATGAAGCTGCATGAGATCCTGGTGGAATCTCCGGGGCTGGATCTTCTGGTCATGGGCCGTCCGGAAGGGCCGGGGTGCTACTGCTACGCCAACAACATCCTGCGCCGCCACCTGGATGTGCTCATCAAGAACTATCCCTTCGTGGTCATGGACAACGAGGCGGGGATGGAGCACCTGAGCCGCAGGACCACTCAGGGAGTGGATTACCTCCTTTTCCTGTCCGACTATTCCCTCAAGGGGATTCGCACGGTAGGCAAGATCCGGGAACTGATCGACGAATTGAAACTCTCGGTGAAGGAAAAATACCTGGTGATGGACCGGGCGCCGAAAGACATTGACCCGGGGTTCTCCCGGGAGGTCGAGAAACAGGGATTGAATCTCCTGGGAATGATTCCGGAGGATCCGTTTATTTTTGAATACGAAATGAAGGAAAGACCGTTACTGGACCTGCCGGATGACTCACCGGCGGTGCAGGTGGTGGCCGGGATGATGGAGAAGATGATAAAGGCGGAATAATGGAATACTGGAATAATGGAATAATGGGTTGAATGTTTTAAGTTTTTTGCGCAATATTCCAATATTCCATCATTCCAACATTTCAATCGTAAATTTAAGGTGATTCTATTAGGAAAGGAGGGAAAGGAATTGGCTAAGAACCTGGAAGAAAAGACG
>Ga0315279_10005478_pt1 | contig 16440 bp, 14 predicted proteins | sample YL17G06_20_MG_FD_203694 | JGI IMG/M metagenome (GOLD analysis project Ga0315279, IMG submission 203694) | Sediment microbial communities from Yellowstone Lake, YNP, Wyoming, USA - YL17G06_20 | ecosystem: Environmental > Aquatic > Freshwater > Lake > Sediment | place: USA: Wyoming | collected...
CCAGATTTCTCCAAACACCTTGTCGAATTGGTTGGAACAGGGTGGTACGGCACATATCATTTGGCAAACAGAGGAACTTGCACGCGGTATGAGGTGGCGAGACACGTTCTTGACCATCTTCACAGGAAGGACGTGGTTCTGAAAGCCGTCACTTCCGAAGCCTTTGCTCTGCCAGCAGCGAGAGCCAATTCCGAGATGCTCCGCAACTACATGCTGGAACTGAGGGGCATGAATTCCATGCGTGATTGGCGAGAAGCACTAGATGACTACCTAGACAGGCACTTCTCCTACGCACGGCACGCCTAAGGCCAGGAACAATCAAGTCGTGAAATGCAATCTAACAAGTAGGCAGGACCCTGTGGTGCCGGCAAACACCATCACACAACCCTCCCGAGCGAGGCTCAGGGGCAGCAGAATCGTTGTGACAGGTGGAGCAGGCTTCATTGGATCGCACTTGGTTGACACTCTCGTAGGAAAGGGAGCAGATGTTCTAGTTCTGGATGACCTGTCGACCGGCACAAAGATCAACGTGAATTGCAGCGCAAAGTTCGTCAGAGGCGATGTGACTGACATAAGGGTTGTTCGCGAGTGCCTACGAGACAGCGAGCTAGTATATCATCTGGCTGCCGACGCGACGACCAGAGAAAGCAGTATGGGTTGGCTTACACCCGAGAAGACGCTGCGCGTGAACACTGTCGGCACTCTAAACGTGCTGGAGGCCGTGGTCAAGCTCAATCAAGACACGAGAATCGTTTTTGCGTCTTCTGCGGCTGTGTACGGAGAGCCTGTCTTCACCCCAGTAACAGAGCAGCACCAGACCAACCCGATATCTCCATACGGAGTGTCAAAGCTGGCTGGCGAGAAACTCGTGCTCGCCTATTTTCTGGAGCTTGGCGTCAAGACGAACATAGTGAGGATTTTCAATACATATGGTCCGAGACAATCGCGGTACGTTATCTTTGAACTCCTCAAGAAACTCCAGGCAGACCAGACTCGGCTGGAGGTCCTAGGGAATGAAAAGATTGTCAGGGACTATTGCTATGTTTCAGATCTCGTAAGAGGAATCCTACTGGTTTCTGAGGGATCTGCCTCGGGAGAAATCTACAACATCTCCGGAGAGAATCCTGTCACAATTGGGGATCTTGTCCAAGTGATTTTGCGTCAGCTAGGTTTGGCCGGAAGAACGAAGGTGCGCTACACCGGTAGATCGTGGAAGGGGGACATAACCAAGATGGTGGCAGACACAACCAGGATAGGAGTTCTGGGTTTTCGACCTGTCGTTGACCTAGAGGAGGGGATCCGTCTGATGATAGACTCCGAGTGGTGGCAGGCCGAGTCCAAGGGCGCAGACGGGATTATCTAGCTTGAAGGTGCTATGAGAGTCTGCTTCATTACGTCAACATATCCTCCCACCACCATGGGAGGGCAGGGAGAGGTAGTACTACGGCTTCAGAAGCAATTGATTGACTATGGTGTAGAAGCATGTGTATTCACCTCCGGGAAGAACGATCGAAGATATGTCCGGACGATGAGAGTTCCCGGCGGAAGACGGCTTTTCTACGCGTTGGCCGCACCCTATTACCTGAAATGGATCAGGAATCAGGATTTCGACATAATAAATATCCATGCAGAGAGCGGGATGTCTGCCGCGCCGCTTCTAGCGGCACACAGGCGACATACGAAACTGGTGACGACTCTTCATACCTGCTATTTGGATGAATCTGCGGCCTTGGGAGCGATTCGTGTAGATGGCAACGTAGTTGCTAGGCCGACTCCAGATGAGTACATGACTAGATACCTTCTCACTCCCGTCAAGTTCTTCGGGAATCATCTTGACCTCAAGGTGGCTCATAGAGTAATAGCCGTCTGCGAGAAGACCAAGCAGGAGTGCATTCGTCAACACCGGATTCCTACGGAGAAAATATCGGTAATCCACAACGGAGTTGATCTTGAGACATTCAACCCGAGGTTGCCACGTGAACCAATAAGAGAAAGGTACTCCATCGGAGAATCCTCGACCCTACTATCCGTGGGCTGTTCAACCATCCGTAAGGGCATTTTTTTCCTCATTCGGTCTCTCAAAGACATCAAGGCAAAGGTTCCGGACGTCAGACTGATAGTAGTTGGAGGAACGAACTATCTCAGCCGCATGATGAGCGTCGCATCGGAATTCGGAGTCAGAGAGAACATCACATTTGCCGGGAATGTCCCAAATGAAATGCTTCCATACTACTACTCCGCGTGTGATGTCGTGGTTCTCCCCTCTCTGCAAGAAGGGTTTCCGGTGGTCATGTTGGAAGCTATGGCGAGCGGAAAGCCGGTAGTTGCTTCTCGTGTCGGAGGCGTACCAGAGGGAATAGAGAGTGGCAGGAATGGCGTTCTTTTCTCGCCGGGGAACGTTGCAGAGCTGACTGCTAGCATTCTTGCCTTGTTGGAGAACGTAGCATTTCGCAAGAGGATGGGCGAGGAAGGAAGAAGGATTGCGGAGAAGAAGTACGACTGGAGAAACGTCGGCAGGGAATACATAGAGGAGTTCGAGCGCCTACTATGCTGATTCAGTCTAGCTGGATGAACACTCAGACGGCGAGAGTCGGGGACGTTGCTTGGCCGTGAAGCCTAGTGAGTGAACCCTCTTGAAGGCCTACAGAGAGCTGGCGAAGCAGACAGGCTTCAGACTAGTCATAGTCGGAGATGGGATGCTGCGGCAAAAGTTGCGCGAGGTAGTCAAGCAACACAACCTCTCAGATAATGTCTATCTAATGGGTTGGGTAGAACGTGACTTGTTCTATGCCCTACTGAAGGATTCTGCCGTCCTCGTAATACCTTCGATCTGGCCGGAAAACGCGCCTCTTGTTGCGTTGGAGACACTTTCTCTTGGCACTCCCGTCGTCGCATCGAGCCTAGGCGGACTCCCTGAAATTGTGTCGCACTTGGACCCGCAACTTGTCTTTTCATGGAAAAGCGAGGGAGACTTTGCTCGAGCAATCAGCTACTGCCTAGGCAACAATAATCGCCTTGGGCAGAAAGCGCGACAAGCCTATTTAGAACACTTCACGCCCGAGTCATATGTATCTTCCTACCTGACGCTCATTGCGGGAATGACACAAGCAGCCAATACAAGGGACGAGAGTCTCTCTCCCCGCACTCACTGAAAGCCATAGTTGGATGACGGCTGCAATCGTTACAAACGGATCAATGAAGAAAGCCTTCAATCCATTAAACTGGGAAGATACTGGGAATATTGCGCGACACCGTCTCGACGGAAGGGAAAGAATCTGGCAGGAAGTAGGCTCCTCCCGCACCAAATAGGCTCCAGGGTCCAGCTCTCTCGATACCTTCTTCCGCTTGCGTTGCTGCTGCCGTGTGTGAGTGGGCTGGCTTCCTATTTCCAGAATCGGAGTATACTGACAGTTTGTTTTTTTGCACTATCTCTCGGCGTTGTTGTATTCCAGATACCCCACGAAAGCATCAAGAATCAAGACCGGCTATTTGCTACTGTGATATTGTCTACGAGTCTATCCTTGGTGCTTTCGTCGGCTTTGGTCTCAGAGACTCTTCGAGGTTGGGATATCCATCTAGAGTACGCCCTTTTCGCACAAGTTGCAGGAGGTCATTCATGGCGCCCCGAAATTGGAGATCCATACAATTCGGCGCTGAGCGTGACTGTTCTTCCTCTGGTAGCGAGCCTTGTATCTTCGGTTGATGGACTTAGCATATTCAAATTCGTCTACCCTTTGCTCTGGTCCATGGCGCCGATCTTCCTCTACAGGATGTATAGGACTTACGTGCCCCCGCGGGCCGCCTTCCTAGCATGTTTCCTTTTCATGGCATTCCCAACCTTCTACTGGGAGATGCTTGGGCTAGCCCGGCAGGAGATCGCAGAGATATTGCTGATTTTGTTGTTCTGGTTCCTTTTCTTCACGCCTGAGGTTGCTAAGAAACGCGCAAGCAGAGTATTGATCATTCTCCTTTGCATTGGCGTAATTGTCTCCCATTACTCGCTTGCATACATTTGCCTAGTGGTTCTCTCACTGTATCTCATCACTTTCTACATTTCTTCGAGAACCTCAAGACCCATCTTGTTAACAACGATTACGCTCTTTTCCGTCACAACATTCGTCTGGTACGCTGCCACCGCAAGTGGAACTCCTCTTGTGAACCTGACCAATTTCGCGCAGGAAGTTGTTGAAGGAACGCTGCGAGATTTCTTCGCTCCCACATCGCGGCCGACGATTGTGTTGCAGGCTCTAGGCATCGGCTCAACATCACCAGGTCTTGTGCACGTGCTGTACAGGGCGATACAGTACACGGTGCAATTCCTCTTGGTCCTTGGTTTCATGGTTCTTTTGATGAAGAGAAATAAGAGCCAGATTGAGAGGGAGGCAATTCCACTATCTGCCATCGGATTGGCCATGCTTGGGTGTGCCATCATTCTTCCGAATTTTGCCGCCGCGTTTAACTTATCTCGATTTTATCACATCGCGCTCTTGTTTATGTCCCCGTGCTTCGCGTACGCGTTTGACCTTCTCTCTTGGAGCGGAAGACTGCTCTCTAAACTGCTTTCTTCACTTCACCGTGACTATCCGATTCCTCCAAGGCAGTCAAAAGGCATGATGTTAGGTGCAATTGTACTACTATCCTACCTCCTCTTCACATCAGGCTGGGTCTGGTCCGTTACGATGGACAGGCCCAGCTCCCTTATACTAGATTCTGAGAGAATGGCGGTATATCCGGACACGGAGGTGAGGGTCGAGTACTTCAGTGAAATCACACTGCCTCAGGATATTGCAGCCGCTCAATGGTTGGGATACCATCTTGGAGCAGACCATCGCGTATGCGCAGACTGGGTCTCAAGGTATCATGTTCTCACTTCGTATGGAGGATTGCCACGAGCCGGCCCCCGGCTCCCATTCAAGTGTGACGTATCATCGTCGTCTGTCTACATGAGTACCTTGAATACCGTCTATGGAGTGGGAACAGATATCAGGAACGGCACGATCACGAGCTGGGCCTTCTCGACGATCCTCGAACGCTTGGCAACTCGCAACAAAGCCTATTCCAACGGCGGGGGTCAGATCTACCTCTAGTTGGCCCGAGTCACGACTTAGGCAGACAAATGAGTCGCTCCGTCCGATCACGAGCGATCCCAATTTCTCAGTGGTTGACTAGGAACTCGGCGCGGAGGACTGTCAGATACCTGCATTCTAGGAGAGAAACCATCGGCACATTTTCCTCCGAGTTTCGCGAGACTAGTGCTGAGTTTATTCACAGCGATATGTAGTCTGAATGGAGACGGGTGCGCGGCGAGATACATGGATCAGAAAGTGAATCTACTGCATCTCTACGACTAGTGCAGAAGCATCGACCGGAAGTGCTACGGACAGGCTGCGCTGGGATGGCACCCAAACTACCTGTGCGGAGCTGTCCACATCCACGCCTCGCAGACTGAAGTAACTCGGGAGGCAAATTGCCATTGTGGCAGGGCCTTTTACGTCCACGTTGAACGTTTTGCTCTCAGCGCTAAATACTGAGGAGACTCCAGATGATGTCGAGACACGAACATAGGGAACGACAATGTTTTGGATCAGGGCCAATCGTTCACTACCGTTTTGATCTAGGAGATTCATTCCAAAGCTGCTTCCTCTGCCATAGGTCCACCAAGCCCCGCCAATGAAATGCTTGTTCATGAGGGCCACGAAATCCCGGATATACTGAGTCGCGTTGATTGCTTGAATCTCTATCCCATATTCGCCTATGAAGACGGGCTGGTTCCAGTCGTTTGATGGATGGAGAACACTATTCTCGAATGCTTTTTCGAGCCGATCTCTGTCACCGCAGTATCCTCTGGACAGTGTCATTGCGTCTCCGACGCCGGGATAGTGAAGCGAATAAACTACGTTAGGTCTTCGAACTGGTGATGTGATCGTGCTTAGGGAAACGGTCAGATTCCAGATGCAATTTTCAGCGGGCTCCCACATGATGATGTGTCTATTGTCAACTACACGGATCGCATCAACAACTTTCGTGAGGAAATCCGGGATAGTGGACTTGCAGAAAGTATTGGGATTGTAGAATGTGATTCCATTGGCGAAGACGCCGGGTTCGTTGAACAGGTCGAACGCAGCAATTACCGGCTCATTACCATACCGAGCTGCGACGTGCTTCCACATTTGGATGAATCTGTCCTGCATCGAAGGGTTCGCTCCTGATGCAAGGGTGCCGTTTGGCCCAAGGCCATTCCAGAAGTCTGCTCGGGCACGAGCCGCGCCTTCAGCGTCATTGGGGTATGCAGATACCGCCCATGACGGCAATCCGGCAGTGCGCCAAGAATCATAATAGGTGAAGTATGGAGACCAGCCATATTCATGCATGTCCAGAATTACATACAGGCCGTATTTCTTTGCCCATCCAATATCTCTGTCAACATACTGGGAGAAATACCCATCGTCGTACGTACCTGCTTTGGGTTCTATGAAATTCCAAGCGATTGGCAGTCGAACAACGTTGAATCCCCACGAAGACATCTTCTGATAGTCTTGTTCGATGTGCCTGTCCCAAAGGCCAAATTCATATCCGTAGAAATTTGCTCCGCGCAGAAGCGTGTAGTGACCGTTTTCATCGACAATCTGCTTTCCCTCAGCTCTGAGGTAACCCAGTGTGGCTGGTGTCAAAGGAACGTTACGGCGAATTGATGCCGCAGAATCAGAGGCAAATGCGTTCATGGGGCTTCCTGCGAAGATGCCCAACGTTAGGGTCAATAGGAGCATCAGGGTTAGAGTAGTCTTCTTCAAAGTACTTCCGGATACAACAGTTCTGTATTCTTCCGATGAATCGAGTGTAACCGGTAGCCTAAGTCTCTGGTCACATAGCGTATATCAAAGCGGGAGCAATTGTATCAACACGTGAACCACATTCTAATGGTCTCCGTGTTCTTCATGCGAATTCTCCTCTGCTCAACGCGATCTCGCTCAATGACATGCTAACCCCACTGCTGATCGCATTCCTCGCGATGGGAATGGCAAAGCTTATTGGAGTCAAGAGATTTCGCCTTGACACGGGCTGCTGGTTTGCAGCAAGAACAACGGAGTCGGCAAAGTCCTGCTGTCGATACTTTGGATAACTGACCTTAGCTTGGACAGACACGCTCATGTATCGTCGCGTATAGAGATCCTAAGACATCTTGCCAAGCGAGGACATTGCACGCGACTGCTGGCGATGCGCTCTAGGGATTATCCCAAAACAGAGGAGTACAATTTCGGCATTCATTGCATTCCGCTGAGATATGTTCGACTCTTGCAGCCGACGCTCTTCTCCATTCTCCTGCTCGCCATTTTACCATTCTATTCGCTCCTCAAGAGGCCACATTTCATCATCACGGAGCCTGGCCCCGCGAGTCTCGCGTTTGTGTGGAAACCGCTTCTTTCTTGTCTGAAGACAAGGTTAGTTCTGGACATAAGATCGACTCCTGTGGAATCCACAGGTGGGCTGGCTTCTCTACGAGCTCTTCTTTTCAGAATCTCTGTCGTGATAGCTGACAGATTGTTCGACGGAATGACCGCAATTACGGAACCGATGAAGGAACAGGTTGCCAAGCAGTCGGAATAGACCCTGAGTCGATTGGAGTCTGGACAGATGGTGTCTCCACGGAAATATTCGACCCCACAAAATACCGCAACGAGCGGCTTAGGCTAAGGATAGAGAATGGTCTCCGCGGCTCGTTCATAGTCTTCTATCCTGGTGCGCTGACTCCGGCCGGGAATAGGATATGTTCAAACGGCGCCGCTACGATCACAGGCAATTGATTTAGTAGGAATTAGACCTCTTGCAAGCGCCAATTGTGCTTGCCATCTTGATGATTTCTGGCACTGCTCGAACAACGATTGGAATCATGTATCACTCCATGCGCGTTTGCATGAGCCTTGATTTGGTTTAATCCCTAACCGGAGCTGTTTTCAACGGCTGACCGTAGAATTGTCTCCAACTTCGTGACCACCGCGTCCCAACTATAGCTCCTCTCCACGAGCGCTCGGGCGTTGTCCGAAACTCTTCTGGATGTTTCCTTATCGGATAGCGCAGCCTGAATTGTCTCGGCCAGTTCCCTGGGGTCACTGGATTCAGTAACCAACCCGGTCTGGCTGTGGACAATGAGTCTGCGTGAGAGTGCGTCTTTGACGGAAACAACGACACACCCAGAAGCCATGTATTCCAAAACCTTCAGTGGATATGTGCCGACGGTCACACTCGACGCCCGCAAAGGCCCGATTCCCACGTCTGATGAGGCCAAGTAATCGGGAACAAGATCTGGATTCACCGTACCCAGAAAATTGGCTGTATCGGCTATATGCAAATTCCTCGCAAGATGGAGGAGCCTGGTCAACTCTGGGCCATCTCCGAGGATGAGAACTTTCAGGTCAGCCACTCTTTCCCTAAGGAGCGGCACTGCATTCAACAGAACATCAACCCCTCGATTTGCATAGAGGGCGCCACTGAAAACCAGTATGTGCCGAGATCCAATTCCAGCGCGGAGGTCCTCGCTTCGTCTTTTCGGTGAAAATCTCTCGGTGTCGACTCCATTGCGCGAAACGCCAACCACGTCTTTGCTCAATCGGTACATTCGTTGGATTACCTCGACAAGTTCGTCTCCGTTGACGAGCACAAGTTGTGCCTTCTTGAGAGACCACTTGATACACACTCTCAATACAAAACCTGCAATGTTTTCTCTCGCACCCCTAGGCTTCCCTGCGACGATGTCATCGGCTCTTGCAACCATAGGTCTGTGCGACACTACCGATGTCACCGCTGCACAAAAGACGGCTAGGCGAGAGGGATGGTGATGGCTTAGAATTACATGAGCTCGAAAGGCCGCAGGAATGGCCTTGCGAAGTAGGAAAACGTAGCTTACAGTTTCAGCTAAGAATCTGGAAAGGCGTGGTCCATAATAGCTGGCAGCTATTCCGACCGGTCGCGTTGACGCTGACCGCAAAGCCATGTGCCCATAAACCGAGTTCGGTAAGAGGAGATTCACCGTGTTTCCCCTCATCGAAAGGCCTCTGGCCAGCTCAGTGGTTACGATTGCACTGCCGCCAATGTGTGGCCAGCAGCTTCTTGCAATATAGACTATGTTCAAGGAGGGTTCTTCCTTTCGGCTATCTACCTTGTAGACATAAATCGATATCCCCTGGCCAAGCTTTTCTGTAAGACTCCTTTGTGCCGCATCGCCGAGTGTGTCATCCTCCTGTTTCTATGTGAAGTGGGAAATTCTTCGCTGAAAAAGCAGACGTACGAACGAGGGCATACATAGAGGAAGCTTAGGTATGCGCAACTGAAGACCGCCCAAGCACGGAGCAGAACCAGCATTGCCTTACAGAAGCATCAGCTGACCCAACCAGTGGTAGCCGCGCTAATATGGATGGAAGTCTGGGCTGATGGATGGGTAGGTAGGACAGGGGCATGATAGGTTACCGGGGTAGGGATTCAATAACCGTTCGAGCCTAGTATAGGCTTGGCGCACGAGAAACGAGATCTGCTGAAATCCGGAAGGAACCAAATTGACCCGAATAATGCTAGTCGTGGGCACAAGACCGGAAGTGATCAAGATGGCTCCGGTTATGCGAGGTCTATGCAAAATCGGAGCCGACTTCACGTTCGTTCACACTGGTCAACACTATGACTACAACATGTCTAGGAAGATGATCGAGGACCTTCAACTGTCCTCGCCCGACTACTCATTCAAGCTACGGATCTCATCTCCAATTGAGCAAATGGCACAGATGATGCTGAACCTACGTAAAGTGATGTTGAACGAAGGAACAGGCCTCGTTCTTGTTGAAGGTGACACAAATACCATTGCTGCCGCAGCTTTGACAGCGCTCAAGACAGGAGTTAGCATTGGGCATGTGGAGTCGGGTCTGAGAAGCCGCGACTGGAGGATGCCCGAGGAACACAACAGAATCATGGTCGATCACATCTCTGATCTTCTCTTCGCTCCCACCCTTGACGCGAGGAACAATCTGAAGGGCGAACACGTACATGGGAGAGTATTCGTGACTGGCAACACAGTGATCGACGCAATCATACAGTACATGCCTTTGGCAGAAAAAACATCCAGGATACTTGAGACGATACGTTACAAGCGATTCATTCTAGCAACCGCCCATAGAGCTGAGAACGTGGATGATCCGGTCGTCTTGAAAGAGCTGGTCGAGACGCTCATCCGCGCTCCGTTTCCGGTAGTTTTCCCAGCCCATCCGAGAACCGTAAGGCGACTACGTGAGTTCGGTCTTCATTCGAAGATAACACGTTCCGCCAATGTGCAGGTTCTTCCCCCTGCCGGATATCTTGATTTGCTATTGCTGATGAAGAAATGCGAAGCGATTCTGACCGACTCGGGTGGCATTCAAGAGGAAGCGACCGCGCCACCTATCAGAAAGCCTGTGGTAGTCTTCAGAAAACGCACAGAGAGGCCTGAGGCAGTGAAAGCCGGATTCGCACGAGTTGCGGGCGTAACCAGAGCCAGCGCGTTGAGAGTGCTCGGCATGATGCTATCGCATAACAGAAGACTGCCCACAAGGTCTCCCTACGGAAATGGGAGAGCTGGTGACAAGATCGCGGGTAGGATAATCCCCAGCTAGAAAGGCGAAAGTGGTCGTGAAGAATTGTAGAGATGGATCCACGACCCGCCCTTGTGGAAGGAAGCGCTTTGACGACCCGCTCTGTCTTAGCCGCTTTTCTTATTCCCCACGAGCGTAGTCGATCCTCGAACCGTAGGTTTCAGGCGGAGACTCAGGTTTCAGTATAGCACAAGAGAAAAGTATAGAATGGACTCTGAGAGGTACTACTATCATAGTGCGCGAGTGCGGGCGTGCTTAGGGCTAGGTTCAAAGAATGAGTAGCTCTTGCCATCGCAGAATCCGGAATGCCGAACTCTAGCTGCCCTGCCGATGGATGAGTTGACGATTTATGCCTCTGCTTTTGTGATCTGCCTGCAGCTGTTAGGCGCGCCTTCGAAAGACCAACAAGAATGCCAATGAATATGATGATTCCATGGGATACCCAAAAGGGAACCCGCCTGATTCTCCCAGTCACTGTACTCTTTATGGTGAGACCGACGGTCGCCTCCAGGGGATCGGTGAATACGCGGATCGATTTGTACTTCAGACCGAATTGTGCATCGGCTAACCCGTACTTGAACCGTTGCGCAGCGAACGCGGAGAACTCCCGTCGGTGAAGGTGGTATGCGATCGCGTGGGCAGTCGACACCCCGACAATATGCATGTCCCTACCAAGACGATGACAAAGATCTCGATCCTCGCATGATTGCCCGAGATTCGAATCGAATGGGTACTTTAACAGTAGCGTGCGCCAGAAGAGGGCCGCCGCAGTAGGGATGAACCTCTTTGGACCCGCGCGGTTGAGGATTCAACGAAAGTTCTCATCCTCCGATTTCTGCCAATAGGTCAAGTTCTCACTGCTATGGATTACGGCGATGATACCTGCCCACCCCCGTTCTTCCAGCTCGAAGCGGAGTGCCTTGATGCAGCCGGGGTTCAACTCTACGTCGCTGTCAACGAACATTACAAAGTTTCCCTTTTGCGTCTTCAACACCAAGCTGCCGAGAGTATCCGAGGGAGTTTGATGGGTTGACCAGTACTCTGGTACCGTACCGTTTGAGGATGTTGAGCGTTTGATCTGTGGACTTTATATCAACGGCTAGAATCTCCTTGGGGCTTTCCCTAGTCACAGACTTCAGGCACCTCTCTAACGTCAGCGCAGAGTTCCTCGTGGGGATGATAACCGACACGTCGAGATTCTCTTCACAGGCAGTACTCGCAAAGCTAATCAGTGTCAGAAGTAGTGTTGTCATGCTGTCGTCGTGAGGATTCGGGGTGGATCCGATCAAGGGTATGAATTCAGCAGAGGGGTATGCGTGACCGCGTGTTCAGGGTGTCCACGGGGCGATCACTACGGGCACTGAACATTCGACAGCTCGTAACACGTATTCCCAACACTCACGAAAGAAACTCGTTTGGATAACGGATCTAGACTTGGACAGGCATGTACACAGAACGTCGCGTATGGAGATCTTAAGGCATCTGGCCGACCGAGGGTATGACGCGCACTTGATTGCTACATGCTCCAGAAGGAGTCATCGAAGAAAAGAGCCCAACATTGACATCCTGTGCATTCCTCTGAGATACGTGCGAGCAGTGCAAGGCCCGTTCTTCTCCATTGTCCTGCTCTTCCTGTTGCCGCTATATGCTGTGCTTACGAAGCCAGATTTCATCATCACGGAACCGGGTCCCTTGATTCTCGCGTTTGCATGGAAGCCGCTCTTGTCCTGTCTTGGGACGAAAGTGATCTTGGACATAAGGTCAACTCCTGTGGAGGTGAAGGGCCGAATAGCTTCTCTTCAGGCACTTCTCTTCAGGATCTCCGTCATACTAGCGAGTAGAATATTCGATGGGATGACCGCAATCACCCCTATGATGAAGGAAGATGTTGCGAGGCAGCATGGCATAAGTCCTAGGTTAATTGGGATTTGGACAGATGGCGTCTCCACAACACTATTCGATCCCGCCAGATATCGCAATGATCGACTTCAGCTGAGAAAGGAGAACAATCTTGGCAGTGCGTTCGTGGTCCTGTATCACGGAGCGATGGGTCTGAATCGAGGAATAATTGAGACTGTGGAGAGTATTGGACTGCTAAAGGCTCGGTATGACGACATTGTACTGTTTCTGCTTGGGGAAGGCCCGGCACTTTCACAAGTAAGGAGAATAGTCCGTGAGAGAGGGTTGGAGGACAAGGTCATATTGCATGATGTGGTAAGTTATTCGGATGTACCCAGGTACATCGCAATGAGTGAAGTGGGGATGGTCCCGTTGCCCGACATGCCAGACTGGCGATACCAGTGCCCCTTGAACCTCCTAGAATATCTTGCCATGGAGAAGCCTGTAGTCATGACAAATATACCGGGCAATCGCTTGGTGGTAGGCCATGGAAGATGTGGAATCTACGTTCCGACCGCTAGTCCAGAAGCGATCGCAGAAGGCATAGCATTCGCCCATGAACACAGGACGATGCTGGAGGAATGGGGACGCGAGGGGCGGGACATTATGAAGGAGAGATATGACTGGGCAAAGGTGGCAGAACAACTCGAGGGCTATCTCATGCGATGTTGACGGCCAGATTGAGTGGACGAAACGTTCCTGAAGAGATCGTCAATCAAATGTTCGCGAGCGTCCAAGCTTGAGTAATGGGGTAGGAGGAACGAAGAGCGCTGATGGAACAGTCTAGCCTGACGTGTATTCTCTATGGGATGAGAGTCTCTGGCGAATTATCCTCTCAATGCTTTGCCGAGGGCTTGTCAGCTTTCTTCCCAGTAGATCCCGAGCCTTCGAGATATCGGCTGTGAAGCGTTTCTTGTCTGTGGGAGTATAGGCTTCTTTCACACCTTTGTCAATCACCTGAATTGTCGCTTTGATCTGGCCGTGGGTAAGCCTAAAGAATTGCGTTCGGACAATTCTGGCTAGGTCAATTATCGTAATTGGCGTCGGCCAGACGAGGTTGACCACATTGACTGTTTCGTGTCTGCCACCAAGGATCTTTGTAGCCAGACGTTCGAAAGCCAGACAGACATCCTGAATGTCCACGTACAGCATCGGCCGGTATTGTGTGTGCCTGAACGGAGTCATGGGTTCTCCTTTCAACGCTTTTTCAATGAAAAGATTCGCGGCGGTCAGTTTCGGCATGCCCTCGCCGAGGACTGTTCCGAGTCGAATGATCCCATACGACTTGCTCGACATCGTGCTGGTTATTCGTATAATCGATTCCTGTGCGATCTTGCAGAAGGCGTAGAGTCTTGCTCTATCTTCTATCTTGTCTGGACGGAACCCGAATTCCTCATTTATCGTGCCACGAAGCCCGCTTTCGCCGAACACATGCCACGATCCGGTGTGGAGTAGTCCCTTTATCGAGCTCACGGACTCGACCGCTTCGCAGATGTTCTGCGTTCCAACTATATTGACCTCGTATCCGAGGCGTCTCTTCTCGTTTATCTCAGGAACCTGGATTATTGCTGTATTGATAGCCAGGTTGAAACCTTCGAGCGCACTGGCCAGGGATGCCTTCTCACGTATGTCGCATTCCCTAAATTGCCCATTGAAAGCCTTCGACGGCACACGATCGACGACGGTTACGTCGAATTGGTTCGAAAGGTGCACGGCAAGGGATGATCCCACGAATCCGCTTCCGCCAACTATCGCAATGGACTCTCTCGGCAAATCTCTAATCCGGCAGTCATGGTGGGTCGTTGGTGATTTAAGGTTTGCAGAGGCTTGTACGTATCTCTCCAGTCTCATATCAACAGAAGCCTGGTCTGCGAGGAACAATCAGTTCGGCCTGCAAGTCAAGCAATATCGCAATTTGTGTGTGTAAGGTCACGAAGCACAGTCAAGTAGAATGTGGAACAAGGATAGGGTTCTGCCGCAGCCCAGCTCGACATCATCAGGATGTGCGCCCACCGTTAAGATTCTCACAGTACTTCACTCGCTGACGCCCTATCAGCACCAAACGCAAGGCTCGTTGTTGGCAACACCCCCTTTCATAATGCTGTGGACTCATCTGCCGAAAATCCAGCTGGTAATCTTCTAGGACGACTATCGAACTCTTTCTGTAGAGTGTATCTCTCTATTGTATCTCACCATGCGCTGAGGGACAGGTTCCGAGTTGGATGAGAGTAATAAGACTCCGCAGAGCACTATACGAGTCTCCACAATGAAACTATACTAAGCGCCTGAATCCACGAGTTGAGAATCCATGCCCTCTGATGAGTTGACCACAATCGCTCAGAAGGCCGCTCGTGGAGGGCTGTTCCTATTCATCGGAAACGCATCCTCAACCGTGATCTTGGCGGTAGGTGCGATACTTGTTGCGCGTCTTCTCGGACCGTTCAATTATGGCCTCTACACCTTGAGCGTCGCGATTCCGGTACTCCTTGTGGCCCTCGCGGATGCGGGCATGAACTTTGCACTCATCAGGTTGCCAGCAAGGCTCCGATCCGAAGGCAACCACGCGCGAGCAAACAGGCTGGTCAAGCTAGGTTTTCTCCTCAAACTCGCGATCAGCACAGCGGCCTCAATCGTCTGCTATGTTGGCTCAACGGTCATCGCGTCCATCGTGTTGAATAGGCCAGAGCTAACGCAGTTCATACAGCTCGCTTCGCTGATGATCCTGTTCCAAGCCATCTATGACGCGACGAACAACGCATTCATCGGACAAGATCTCATGCAGTACAGCGCAAGCGTCCAGATCCTGCAGGCAACACTCAAGGGTGCGCTTGCACCTGTGCTTGTCTTTGTCGGCTTGGGTATCACTGGCGCGATCTGGGGTTACGTCTTGGCCCTGGCCGCCGCTGGACTGACAGGTGCAACGCTCCTCTTCACCAGACACGTCCGCTCCTCAGGTCAGACAACTAGTCTGGCGTCAACGGAGTTACGTACAATGCTCGGTTATGGTTTGCCGCTCTATGCTGCCGCGATCTTGTCCGTGTTCCTCACGCAATATCAGAACATAGTGCTCGCTCATTTGGCAAGCAACGTGGAGGTCGGCAATTTCGGCGCATCTTGGAACTTCACCGCATTCATGATCATTCTCGTCTATCCTATCACGACGGCGATGTTTCCGATGTTCTCGAAGATGGATCCGAAGAAACAAAGAGACGACCTTGCGAGGGGGTTTGTGCTGGCGGTCAAGTACACGTCGCTGCTAATGATTCCGGCATCGGTGGCGGTTATGGTCTTTTCGCGAGATCTCGTCTACCTAACTTTCGGCAGCGGCTACGCGCTCGCTCCTCAATACCTCGTGCTACTCGCTGCGCTCTATCTCCTGACGGCGATTAGTTACCTGGTGCTCGGAAGCTTCCTCAACGGCGTTGCTGACACAGGGACTGTTCTGAAGATGAGTGTCGTGACGTTGGCGGTTTACTTGCCGCTCGGTCCGGCTCTCGCCACGCTTTGGGGGCCATTCGGGCTCCTCATCGCATACATACTCTCCATCGTGACTTCAACCCTCTACGGACTCCGTCAGACTTCAGTGAAGCATGACGCTCGACCTGATCTAAGAGCGAGCGGAAGAATTATCCTCGCTGCGTTGGGGGCGGCTCTACCAACATTAGGGTTGATTCAGCTGGATGGTGCGGGAGTTGGCGCCGTCAACCTAGTCGTTGGGGGGCTCTTGTACTTGGGCGTCTATCTGACCTTAGTCCCGATCCTCGGCGCCGTAGAGAAACAAGACATCCTCAACTTGAGGACTCTACTAGGCGGAACACGGATAGTCGCGGTGGTGGTGAATCCAGTGTTCGACTACGAATCGAAGCTCCTCTCTGCCGTGAAACGAAAGTAGAAGATCTTTCCTGGAGCTACAGCAAGAGGTGCTCGCTAC
>Ga0315279_10005479_pt1 | contig 16440 bp, 27 predicted proteins | sample YL17G06_20_MG_FD_203694 | JGI IMG/M metagenome (GOLD analysis project Ga0315279, IMG submission 203694) | Sediment microbial communities from Yellowstone Lake, YNP, Wyoming, USA - YL17G06_20 | ecosystem: Environmental > Aquatic > Freshwater > Lake > Sediment | place: USA: Wyoming | collected...
AAAGGATAAAGTTTTATATCAATCATTAGCAAACAAATAATAACGATGATCAGAAAGGAAATTTTTTAATGACAACAAAACATATCCCCCCCGAATGGGCATTTGAATTTCACGCTCATGAATGTCCCTTCATGCCGATTGGTTACCGCATGGGTAAACTGGCGCTCGAATACCTGGGCGTCGAGAAGGAAGCCGACCACGGTTTCTTCATCTTCCCCGAATTGGGTGAAGGGCACCCGCAGACCTGCATGATGGATGGACTGCAAGCTGCCACTGGCGCCACCTACGGCAAGGTGCTCATGGCCAAGACATTCTACGGCAAACTGGCGGCCACGTTCTATTATCCACAAAAGGGTGCGGTACGCTATTCGCTCCTGCCCGATTTCGTTGATGTAATGGGCAAGTTCGAGTTCTTTGTCTACCGCAAGAAGGGCATTGAGCCTTCTCAAATCCCGCTGGAAGTACGGCGGGAGGTGATCCAGTGGGTGTATGACCAGCCGGATGAAGCCATCTTCAAAGTGGAAGCCAAGCCTGATTTCACATACAAACCTGTCAAGGGTTCGTTCAATAAGACCAAATGCAGCGTATGTGGTGAATATGTCTTTGACCGCTATGTGCGCATGAAAGATGGTCTGCCAGTTTGCATCCCGTGCTCTGGTTACGAAAAAACTGTTCTGATAGAGCGATAAAACCTTCTCTCCTGTCCGTATCCATTATGGATAGGGGAGAGAAATCACAAGGAGATTTTTTGAATGAATCGTAATGATGAAGTATATAAAGTAGGATTAGCCCTTCACGGACACAAATGCCCGGCCATGCCGCTCGGTTTGCGCGCTGGTGAAACGGCAATGCAGGTCCTGGGAGTACAGCACGCACCGGATGGTCAATTAACCGCCCTGGTGGAGATTGACCGCAACCATTGCTCCACTTGCTTTGCAGATGGCGTACAAGTCATTACCGGCTGTACCTTTGGCAAGGGCAACATTCGCAGTCTGGGCTATGGCAAGTTCGCCCTGACCCTGATCGACAACAAGACCGGGCGCAGTGTGCGCGTAGTCGTGACGCCCGAAGCCATGCGCCGCAGCCAGGAATCGGAATTCATCCAATACCGCAAGAAAGGTGTGCCTGCCTCGCAGGTGGACGAAAAATTGGTCGAGCCGCTGATTGACCAGGTACTGGGCGAAAAGGTGGATGTGCTCTTCAAGGTAGAGCCGATCAAGGAGATGAAACTGCCGCCCATGCAGCCGCATGCCTTCGATACCATTATTTGCGCTGAATGCGGTGAAGTGACGGTTGAGCGCTACGCACGTGTCAAGAACGGAAAAATCGTTTGCCAGCCTTGTGCTGAGAAAATCTAGAGGTGACTTATGAAAATCGCTGCTGTTTCTGAAGATGGTGTGACCATCAGCCAACACTTTGGCCGGGCCCCGTTTTATGTGGTGGTGACCGTTGAAGACGGAAAAATCGTCTCGCATGAGACCCGAGATAAGATGGGTCATGCCCAATTCGGTGGGGAGACTCACGAGGAAGCGCACGGGGCAGACCCGCGCGGTCATGGCTTTGACCCGGCTGCGCAGAACCGCCACGCGCGCATGGTTGGTGCCATCATGGATTGCGAAGTGCTGCTGGCGCGTGGCATGGGTGCAGGAGCTTACGAAAGCATGAAGCAGGCTAATATCCGCCCGGTGGTAACCGATATCGCCAATATCGACGAAGCGGTGAAAACTTACCTTTCAGGCACTCTGAAAGATCATGTGGAAATGCTGCACTAGGAAAGGAAGGATAAAAAATGGCAAAAGATGAAATGTGGCATGGGATTCCCCGCAAGGATATACCCTGGTTCCCAACTGTGGATGCCGAGACCTGCATCGGCTGCACGCTGTGCTACACAACCTGCGGACGCGGCGTCTACGAAATGCAAGACAACAAAGCCGTACCAGTCAACGCGATGAGCTGCATGGTGGGTTGCAGCACCTGCGGAACGGTCTGTCCGGTGGAAGCCATCAGCTTCCCTGACCGCGACCTGGTCTGGAAGCTGGAGCGCGAGCATAAGATTTTCAAGATCGTCCGCCAGGAAGCCAAAGAGAAGATGGCCAAGCAAGATGCGCTCAAAGCACGCGCGGCTGCCGAGGATGCGGTAGCCAAATTAACCACGCATGTACGATTTGAAGTGGCGGGTGAATTTGGTGAAAAACGTTTCCTGGTACAGATGGAAGAGTTGATCAAAGATCAACCGGATGACTTTGTCAACCTGCGCCTGGAAGTTCCAACGGTGAAAGGCGCATTGGAGAAAACGCCGTCATTCATGTCTTTCGAGCTCACTTCGACCGAACAGGAAGATATCCAAAGCTTCCTACCGGAAGTGCGCGACTTGATCCGCCGCAACGGATTGACATTGGTGAGTGAAAATAAACTATAGAGGATCCATGTTTCCGGGAATGCCCCAGGCGAGATGAGGGCATTTCCGGAAACGCAAGGAAAAATGAACACACGCACAAAAACATTCGATACGATCATCCACGCCAGCCTGGGGTTGGCAGCTGGTTTAAGTGCGGCATTCTTTGCCGTGCTGGCTGTACGCCTGGGGGCTTCTCCGTGGTTGCTGGCGGTGATTGCCAGTGCACCTTACCTGGCTAACCTGCTGGCTCCCTTATGGGTGAAACAGGCTCGAGAATGGGGGTCGCGCGGGTTGATGGTCGGCTCGCTGGCAGCTGCGGCGCTTGTCCTTATATTGCTGGGATTGGCGCATTCTGCCCTGGTTTTTGCACTGCTGGTGCTGCTTTATTATCTGTTCTATGGCATCGGTGATCCGCTGTACGTGGCTCTGGCTGAAATTGTCTATCCCGAACGAACTGGTTCCAGCCTGGGACGGGTGCAGGCAGTCTTCAATGGCATGCATGCACTCGCCAGCGCACTGGCTGGTTGGTTGATGGATACGGTGGGAGTTTTTATTACGCTAACTATGGCGGCCGTAAGCACTGGCGTCGCCGCAGTATCCTACCTGCCCTTCCCCAACCTCTCGAATACAACTCAGGAAGGTGCGGCATCGCCCTGGCAAATCTTGCGCCAGGACAGCTTGATTAGGCGCATGGTGCTGACCCTGATGGTTGCTGGAACCGGAATGGTGATGATGCTGCCCGCCCTCCCACTGATAGAAGTGAAACAATTGGGATTGGACAACACCCAGATTGGCATCCTGCTGGCGGTCAACAGCCTGACATTGGTGGCTGCCTCATGGCTGTGGGGACGACGCCTGAGCGATACACCAGCACACATCCTGAATGCCTTTCGGCTTGGAATGCTGGCCATTGTGGGCATGACAGTGCTGTATGCTATCGGTGGATCATTTTGGGAATTGCTGATCGCCAACATCCTGTGCGGGATTGGAGGATCTGCTATTTCCATCGGATGGCGTTTGTTTGCGATCAATTACCCCTATGGCACAGATGACTTATCTGGTCTGCATCTGCTGACCTGCGGTATTCGCGGCCTGTATGGTCCGGCTCTTGGGGCATTGTTGATTGATGTGTGGAATCCATCGATTGCTTTGTGGGCTGCTGGTGTTTTGGTGTTAGCTGGCATGCTGATGCTGCCGCCGACCCAAGCGCTGACCAGTTTCAATACACCAATGCCTGCATCTGTGTAAATATGATAAGGAACACTTAATGACCACTAAAATTATTGAAACTGAACCCCGCCCACAAATTTCTCTTTGGACTATCTTTACCTCATATTTTGTCGTTGGATTGACGGCCTTCGGCATGGCCATCCTGCAAAAGCTCAAGGCGCTGGTGATGGATAATCACTGGCTGGGCGAAGAAGAGATGAACGAAGGGCTGGCAATGGTGCAGCTTTATCCCGGCCCGTTGATGGTGGACTTCAGTGCTTATGTGGGCTACAAACTGCGCGGCGTGCTGGGCGCAACGCTGGCAACGATTGGATTTATCCTGCCTTCTTTTGTTTTGATGTCGGTTCTTTCAGCGATCTACTTTGCTGCCGGAAGTCTGCCATGGGTGCATGCGCTCTTTGTAGGGCTGGAAGCGCTGGTGGTGGGCGTGCTGTTCAACGTCACTCTGGAGATGGGCGATCGTAATATTCGGCAGCGTTCCCAGGCGGTCATCATGCTGCTGGCTTTTGGTGCCCTGCTGTTCAAGGTCAATGCAATTGTGATCGTGCTGGTGGCACTGGTGCTGGGCGCCTGGCTGATACGCCCGGCAGCCGGGAAAAATACCGCGGCAGGCCAACCCACTCCAAAGTTGGAGCCTGTCTCCATGAAGCGGTGGATAGGTACCGGGGTGGTTGTGGTGGTGATTTTGGCGGTTGTCGCCTTCTCCTGGAGTCTCAAATCTGAAATCGGAGGGTTGGCTTTATCCCTGTTCAAAATCGGCTCGGTGGCATTTGGCAACGGTTCGGCGATTATCCCACTGATCCAATATGAGGCGGTGGACTTGCATCATTGGATGTCGCTCAGTCAATTTGCGGATGGGATCGCACTCGGGCAGATTACACCTGGCCCCTTCCTGATCACGGCTACATTCATCGGCTACAAGCTGGCTGGCTTTTGGGGTGGACTGCTGGCAACCTTTGCTATCTTTTCACCTTCGTTTGCCATGACCCTGGTGTTCACCGAGATCTTTGCGCGGATCCGAAATTTGAAAGCCGTGCGCGGTGCACTGGCGGGCGTGATGGCATCGTTTGTTGGTCTGCTGGCGGTGGTTCTGCTCCAGCTGGGTGGCGTAGCGCTGACCGGTCCGGCGGCATTTACGCTGGCAGGCGCAGCCTTTGTGGCGGTGCGCTGGTTTAAGATTGACATTTTGTGGGTCTTCCTGGGCGGGCTGGCCGTGTGGGGCGGTTTGCTGGCTTTAGGATGGGTATAAGAATTATCGAATGAGGTTTATTGAATGGATCCAACCGTTTTACTGCTTCTCAAAGTTCTGGTGGCGAGCCTGATCGTGGGCTTTGTCACCGCTTCCATCCAATCGTGGGTGGACCGCTTTTTCCTGGTCATCCTACTCACCAGCCTGGTGGGGCTGCCCATCCAACGCTCCATCACCATCAACCTGGTGGTGGTGGCGCTGGCGTCCCTAATGCTGGCACTGCGCCAGGCCGAAGCGCTCAAATCAGTTCGTGAAGATTGGGCTATCCTGATCATTTCAGCCGTGTTAGGAGGCATCCTGGGACGACTGCTAGGCTTACAAACGCCCGCTCCCATTTTGATGGTCGTGCTGGGTGCATATGCCATCCTGGCAGGCCTGCGCATGGTTCTGATCAAGCCCCTGCCAGAAAAGGATGACAAGGCGCATACCGCTTGGCTGGCACCGGTGGCATTTCTATTTGGCGGTCTGAACGGGCTGCTATCGGCGGGCGGGAAACCCTTCAGCGTACCCATCTACAACTGGGCGATGGGTCACCACCCGCAGCGCGCTTATGCGATGGCCTCGGTGGGGGTCACCGCAGCCGCCTGGAGCGCAGTGGGCGCACAGGTAGCAACCGGAACACCATTTTCTCCGGCTGATATGGCATTGGCTGCATATGCATTTATCCTAATCACCCTGGTGGCATTGCTGGTGAGTCGCATCTGGTCACCGCGCCTGAACAAGGTAGTGACCTGGATCATTGCCCCGCTGCTAGTTTTAATTGGTATACGATTTCTTATGCTTGGAATACCCCTGATTATGAAAGGTTGAAAATTATGACAAAATCAACGGATGTAATGAATGCTTTGAAAAAGGTCATGGATCCCGAACTGAATCGCAGTGTGGTGGATCTAAACATGGTCCGTGACCTGGCTATAAAGGATGGCAAGGTGGCATTTACCCTGGCACTGACCATCCCTGAATGCCCGCTGAAGGATGAGCTGGAGCAGGATGCCCGCGCTGCCGTAATGGCCTTGCCGGGCGTTAAGCAAGTCCAGATTACGCAGGGGGCGATGACAGAAGAAGAACGGCAGGCTGTTTTGGGAGGCCAGGAGCAGCCGCCGTTAGCTGCAGGGCATAACCATATTGAGCGCGTGATTGCCGTCATGAGCGGTAAGGGCGGAGTAGGAAAATCATTGGTCACAGCCCTGCTGGCCACCGCACTGCAGCGCGCTGGTCACCGCGTAGGCATTCTGGACGCGGATATCACCGGCCCGAGCATTCCCAAGCTCTTCGGCGTATCAGGTCCATTAAAGGGAAGCAACATTGGTATTGAACCCGCCGAGAGCCGTATGGGGATCAAATTAATGTCGGTTAATTTCCTCCTTCCGGATGAAGGGGAGGCAGTCATCTGGCGCGGGCCGCTCATCTCTGGTGCCATCCGTCAATTCTGGGGTGACGTTCACTGGGGCACACTAGATGAATTATTGGTGGATTTGCCACCTGGGACTTCGGATGCCGCCCTGACCGTGATGCAGAGCTTGCCGATTAAAGGTATCCTGATGGTCACCACACCTCAGGAGCTAGCCTCCATGGTGGTGCGCAAATCGATCAAGATGGCGCAGGCGCTAAATATCCCCATCCTGGGTATCATTGAGAATATGGCTGGGTTTGTCGCCCCCGACACTGGCAAACGCTACGATATATTTGGACCCAGCCACGCTGATGAAGTAGCTACACTGGCGGGAGCACCAATTCTAGCACGATTGCCGATTGACCCGCAGGTAGCTGCGTTGTGCGATGAGGGAAAGATTGAGACGGTCAGCTTACCTGAAATGGATGCATGTGTCAAAGCGTTGAGGCTCAAACACCCCGAAACCGTTTAAAGTGAGGATTGAAGATAGAGTATGGAAAGAACAAGTCAAGCCATGCCTACGTCATCTAACCGTCAGCGCTTCGCCTGGGTAACTCTGGAAGCCCAGGAGATCATTGAGCTGAAACAGGCAATCATGGATCGTGATTCCCACGATGTAGTTGACTTTTTTTGGCGCGTGATCTTGCCTCGTGCGCAGGAGTCTGCCCAGATGAGAGGCATTTCATTGGAAGAAGAAAACGAGGAGAGCAATGAGCGTTTATCTGGATAATGCTGCCACAAGCTGGCCTAAACCTGAGACAGTTTATCAGGCGGTGGATCACTTTATGCGTGAGATAGGTGCCACACCCGGTCGAGGTGGGTACCAGCAGGAGGAAGATGCGCAGCAGATTGCTGATGAAACCCGATCCGCATTGGCGCAGCTCTTCAATGCCCCTGACCCACAGGATATAGCTTTTACACTTAATGCCACCCAGGCGATCAATATGGCTCTGAAGGGGTGGCTACGTCCAGGAGATCATGTTGTCACTTCCTCGATCGAGCATAATGCCATGTGGCGCCCGCTCAAGGCGTTGGAAAAGCATGGTGTGGAGATTACCGCTGTTTCTTGTGCGCCCGATGGCGTTTTAGATCCGGCTGATGTCGAGGCAGCGCTGCGTCCTGATACCCGATTGGTGGCGTTGCTGCATGCCTCCAACGTGCTGGGTACTATCCTGCCCATCGCTGAGATAGGGGAAATCGTCTACCATCACAAGGCACTCCTGCTTATAGATGCTGCCCAGACAGCTGGGAGTTATCCGATTGACATGCAGGCGATGAGGATCGATTTACTGGCCTTTGCCGGGCACAAGGGGACGTACGGCCCTCCAGGGACCGGTGGGCTGGTAGTGACGCCAGGTATTCAATTGGAGACGTGGGTCGAGGGTGGTTCAGGTGTCCTCTCGCGCCCTGAAACGATGCCGGATGAATTACCGATAAGGTTAGAAGCTGGCACCCAGAACTCAGCTGGTATAGCCGGTCTATTAGCGGGTGTGCAGTTCGTGTTGGAACAGGGTGTTGAGAAAATCCGAGTCCATGAAATGTCATTAGCCAACCGGCTGATCGGTCAGCTACAGGCGATAGCGGGTCTTAGTATCCTGGGACCAGCAAACCAAGAGCAACGCACCGCGGTGGTCTCGGTCACTGTGGATAATTACATCCCTGATCAATTATCCGCCGTGCTGGACAAGGTGTTCGGTGTGGCAACACGAGCTGGGTTGCACTGTGCTCCCCAGGCTCATATTGTAGCCGGAACGCTGGAAAATGGAGCGCTGCGCTTCAGCCCTGGATACTTCAATACAGCTGAAGAGATCGATTTTGCGGTCAATGCCTTGCAGGATATCTTATAGGCGGTAGGATGGCGAAACAACGGATAGAAAAGACTTTGGTTATTATGAATGAAGATGAGTTGCGTCAGGTGATGCGTCTGGCTCGACAAAATGATACGGATGCGATATACAAATTCGTGCGGGAAGTGATTGCCAAAAGAGTAGAAGAAGCGATACGTAGGCGTTGCGGATAGTCTATTGGAGGAGAAAGATGCTCAAAGTAAGCGTGGTGCTGGATGAGCAACAACAGGCAGAGCTCCAGATGATCCTGACTGACAGGGATGCTGAGGCGGCTCTGCGCTTCTTGAAAGAGGTAGTTTGGGCTCAGGTGCAGGCAACACACAAGAAGGAGCTGCGCAGCCACCTGGAAACAGGCAGAGGCGATTAATACCTTGATAATGAAAGAGAGTCGAATGTCATACCACGACCGCAGCTTTGACCCCCAAGAGCGTCATGCCTTACAAAGTGCCGAACGCGAAGCAAAATGGCATCCACGCAGCCTGCTCCAACAACTCGGTTTTCAGCTAGGTCAATCTGTGTTGGATTTGGGCTGCGGCACCGGTTTTTGGACACTACCGCTGGCTGAAATTGTCGGCGTGGTGGGCAAGGTTTGGGCATTGGATGTGAGCCCGGAGATGTTGGAGGCGTTGGTGGAACGTAAACCACCCACGCAGGTGCAGCCGTTGCTCTCGGAACTACCGCGAATTGACCTACCTGAGGCATCGGTGGATTCGATTTGGGGCGCGTTTGTCATTCATGAAGTCGAACCGCTGGAGGACTTGATAGTCGAGATGCAGCGTGTACTGCGCCCTGGTGGGTATTTGGCAATCTTGGATTGGCGTCCTGACGCAGCGCATGATGCCGGCCCACCGTTCGCTCATCGCCTGGCATCCGATGCGATCATCCGCCATCTCCAGGCAGCTGGTTTTCAGCAGGTTTCACAGACTTGGCAAAATGAGGATGCTTACCTGGTTGAAGCCAATTGCTACGGTGAGAAAGGTTCAGGAGAATAAAGTCTATGGTGATTGTTCAAATTATCGGTTCGCCTGAATGCCGTCGCTATCAGAAAATGCGCCAGCTCATAGTGAGCGAGGCTGCACGGCTCAACCTGCGAATCCAAATCGATGAAGTCACTCAGGTGGAGCAGTTGTGGCAATTTAATCCAATTAGCCTGCCCAGGCTATATATCAACGGTACTCTGGTTGCCTCCCAGAACCCACCCAGTGTTAAGCAAATTGCAAAATTTCTTAATCAGGAACAATCATGAACTATCACGTAGATGTCAGCATTCAAGATGACTCTCACGCTTTGGCTGAAACACGCGGCCACCAGCTCACACTTAACGTCAAGAAAGGCGCGGGTGAAGCGGGCTTTAACGCTGCAGAGACGCTGTTGGCTGCCCTGGGTGCCTGCATCCTAACCAATGTGAATGCCATCGGCGGCAAGATGCGCCTGAAAATTGATGGAGCGCGCATGGAATTCGAAGCCGAGCGAAGCGATGAACCGCCTGCCTTGACCGAAATCCACTATAAATTATTCCTCAAGAGTCCCGAACTTCCCGAAAAACTGGCCGAGCTGCATGACCTGTGCATCAAATGGGGTACAGTCACCAATACGGTCATCAATGGTCTTACGCCGCATGGTGAATTGGTCATTGAGCATGTTGATTATGAAGGCATCAAAAGTATGAGTTCAGTCAGTATTCAGGAGAAATAGAATATGTGTCATTGTATTCATAGAAAGCAATCCATGTGCTGTGGGCATCCATGTGGGCATGGCATTAGAAGAAAACGTTCGCCCCCAGGAAACGAGGTTTTCTGATCGCGTCAATTATTCTTAACACAAGAAAAGGAGCAACAATATGACCGATACCGAAGCCCTCAAGGATTTCTTGGGCATCCCCCGTAAGCTGATTCCATGGTTCCCAACCATTGATGAAGAGCTATGTAGTGATTGCGGTTTATGCGTGAAGGCCTGCAAGCATGGCACATATGAACTAAGAGATAACGGAGATGATGTATTCGTCGCCAATCCCTATCACTGTGAAGTGTACTGTGAAAGCTGCCGGTTCCAATGTCCGGTGGGTGCGATTTCATTTCCAGACCGTAAGGCGATCAAACTGCTATTCAAGGAATTACGCTTGCAGTATCCACCGGCCGCATAATTCATGATCTCAAGGAGTATCCTATGTCTGAAGAAAACTTACCTCGCTTTATACAATGCATGTGCCGGGGCGATTGCCCGGGCTTTACCCAGCTGAATGTCTGGAGCCTGCTCAATTACGTCCGCAATGAGCTGGATGTGGAGTACGCTATCGTCCACCCGCAATTGTGCGTGGACGACGGTGACCGCTTCTGGCAGGACCTGGCTAAACCTGGCGTAACTTACGTTGTCGGCGGATGTGACCCAAAAATGCAGCGCAAGATGTATAAAGACGCGCTGGCTGCAGTAGGCGCAGATTTTGACAAGCAAATCATCCCCCTCGACCTGCGCAATATGCCGACCGAGGAAGCTATGCAGAAGGTTGCAGCTGTATTTGAGAAACTCAGCGCTTCCCATGCCTGATCGTAACACCAGACCAGGCATGGGTGATCTGCCTACGCCTGGTCAGCTTACGGTCTGTTTTAATATAAGCAAATTTTCTGAGGAATTGATGACTCACGATCATACAAATGAAGTCAAAGAAAACCGTTTTGTGCTTGCACTCGCTCTCACCGGACTGATCTTCCTGGTGGAGATCATCGGCGGAATCTGGACACACAGCCTGGCGCTACTCTCTGATTCAGCACATGTCTTTATGGACGCTTTCGCCCTTGGCCTGAGCTATCTGGCCATCCGTGCTTCCAAACTGCCCGCTGACGAAAAACATACCTACGGTTACCACCGTATGCAAGTGCTGGCGGCCCTAACCAACGGTGCGCTGCTGTTTTTGATCGCTTTTGAGATTTTGCGCGAAGCCTGGAATCGTTTCCAAAACCCTGAAACCGTGCTGGCCGGTCCGATGCTGGTCATTGCCGTGATCGGTCTGATCGTAAACCTGATCGTGGCTTTCACATTGAGCGGGCACGATCGCGACGACCTGAACACCCGCTCTGCATTCCTGCACGTGCTGGGCGATGCACTGGCTTCGGTCGGTGTGATTGTGGTGGGAGTGATCCTGCTTTTCGTCAATCTGCCCTGGCTTGATCCAATGGTCAGTGTGCTGATTGGCCTGCTAATCCTATTCAGCTCCGGGAGGCTGCTTAAAGAGGCAGTCCACATCCTGGCTGAAGGCATGCCAGAAGGTATGACGGCTACTGACATTGCCGCTTCTATTCTCAAGGTGCCGGGTGTTAGCCAGGTGCACGATCTGCACGTGTGGACGGTGGCTCCAGGCTACATTGCCCTCAGCGCTCACGTTACGGTTTGTGATCAGGTCCTCAGCCAGACAACAGAGATCATGACTGCGCTCAAAGAAGCCTTACACAAGGGTTTTGACATTCAGCACACCACCATCCAATTTGAATGTGAGAACTGTGGGCAGGGGATGATTGCCTGCCTGGACCTGGCTGAAGCAGGTGAAAACCAGGGATAACATAAGCGGAAGGAAGCAGAACGAATGGACCTGATAGAAAAACGACTGGTTGTAATCGGAGCGGGAAATATCGGCAAAATCCTGCTGGAACGCTTGCAAGCTGTAGGCGTCCCGGCTGATCAGATTGTTGTGTGCGACAGCGACGCGGAGCGGGCACAAACTGCCGCGGTTAAGTATGGCACACGAGCGGTAATCCTGACCGAGAAGACGATCTGCGAAGCCGATGCCATCCTGGTCGCCGTTTCCCCCAAGTCAGTAGCGTATGTGATCCACACCATTGCAGGCCTTCTCGTTCCTGATTGTTTAGTGATTTCATTTGCTGCAGCGGTTCCATTGGCACACATAGAAGCCATGCTGCACCCAGGTATACCGGTTGTGCGCATCATGCCAAACGCCCCGTCGCTGATCGGTCAGGGGATGAACCCGGTGGCGTATGGTGCTTCGGTGACACCCGAAGCGCGGGAACTGGTCGAAGCCATCCTGGCAGCGTTGGGTGAGACATTGGTCGTAAATGACGAGCAGATGAACTGGTGTGTCGGGTTAAGTGGGGCAACCATGCGGTCACTTCTGCCAGCGCTCGAGGGCATGACCCGCGCCGGAGTAGAAGCCGGTTTGCCTGAGAAAGACGCCCGTCGTGTTGCCGCCCAGGTCATGGTGGGAACGGCAGCGCTGGCCTTGAAAACAGACCTGACCTTCGAGCAGATCAAGGCTCTGACTCCTATGGAAACGGTAGATGAAGCAGCGCTGGAGCAATTGTTCTTCGATGCGGCTCAGGCCGCACAAGAGAAAATCACATCAGCACAGGGCAAGCTGTGGCCTGAGCTGACCGGTTAATTGGATTAGAAAAGTAGGTGTCTCATGAATACCAGACAACGACAGGCAGTGCTCTTTCAAATGCTGGGCCATCCAGTACGGTTGCAAATCCTTGAAATCTTATCTCAAGGATCAAGTTGTGTTTGCGATCTGGTTGAGCGTACCGGCAAACGCCAGCCGTATATCTCACAACATCTATCCACCTTGCGCGATGCTGGTCTGGTGACCACCGAGCGGCAGGGTTGGAACATTTTCTATCGACTTAACTATTCGAAGTTAACCACTTTGCAAGCAGCTATTGCTGCATTATCACAACCCAACCGAGATCGTACAGAAGACGAAATGCTCACGCCATTGGATAATATCATCTGTCACGGCATCCCACGGGGTGAAGTACCCTGGCGCCCGAGCATAAACCCGAAGCTGTGTAACGGATGCCAGTCCTGTGTGGATGCCTGCCCTGGCGATGTCTATGAATGGGACGGTGCTTTGGGTCGTCCCATCGTGGCACGCCTGGAAAGCTGTGTTGTTTTTTGCATGGACTGCGCCAAAGCCTGCCCGGAAGATGCCATCACCTTCCCAAACAAGGACGAGGTGGTGGAACAGGTTAAGCAGTTACACGTCAAGTACGGTACACAATAATGATAGCACAGATGCAACGCAAAGTTCACAATTCTATGGATGGAGGCTCGAATGTTACAAAAACTTTATGAAGAGATTATGACATCTATCCGCCCCAAGACCTTTCCGTTCGGTGTTAAATTCTATGATAACCTGGATGAACGTCCGCCAAAAGTCATGAGACCGGCTAACCCGATGAATGTTTGCCAGGTGACCGCGCTCACCCGATACTATGGGCGTTCCATGTACTTCACGTTGGAAGATATGGCCTGCATTGTTGGAGCAGTGGCGGTGGGAATGATGGAACCTCCCGAAAACATGCGCTCCGGTAAAATTGCCGCCATGTTACACGCTGACCTGGAATCAGCCAAACGCTTCACCGACCTGGTGCCGCGCATCCCGCCCAGGAAAATAAAAGCGATTGCATCAGCACCGCTCAACCAACTGACCTTCGAACCAGATATTGTGGTGGTGTACGGGAACACCAGCCAGATCATGCGCATTGTTCAATCCTACCTTTGGAAACGCGGCGGTCGCGCAGGATTTTCTACTGGCGGTGAATACAGTCTATGCGCAGATACATTAGCGGAGACTTATAACAAACAGGATCTCTCACTGGCTATCCCTTGCTTTGGTGATCGTAAAACAGGACTGGCGCAGGATGACGAACTCACGGTGGGCTTCCCGGTCTCGCTCGTCCCTGAAATCCTGGAAGGGCTGCGCGGCACGACCAAGACCGCAGCCTACCCGACACCGTTCGACATCGGCTTCCCTCAGATGCCCGATTACACCCTCACCGATTGGGCAGTGGAATTTCGTCGCCAACGCAAAAGCGGTGTCAAGATGTCGGAATAGGAGGTGTTATGAGCTTCGTAGAAGAAATCCTCTCAACTCCACACAAGGTTGCCATTGTCGGGGTTTCACAAGACCCTAGCAAATATGGTCACGAAGTGTTCGAAGCATTGCTTGAAAATGGACAGCATGTCTACCCCATCAACCCCAAATATCAAGACATCGATGGACATCCATGTTACCCGTCTTTAGACAGGCTTCCCGAAATACCCGACCTGGTCGTGACCGCGGTTCCTCCGGCGGTCACCGAAAAAGTCGCCGAAATGTGCGCCCAATTGCATATCGATGCATTATGGATGACCCCTGGTACGGATTCAGACGAAGCCCTGGAGATATGCCGGAAGAATAATGTGAATGCCATCCATGGTTTTTGCCCAGTTTTTGTGTTGAAACTACCCCGGGAGCGCTGGCATGAATTACCCTGACATTACCATCCTGCCCGCGCCAGGCAGCCGACGCAGTCGAAAGATCCTGGAATACCTGAACAAACATGGCATTCCTTTCCGTCGCGTCGAACTAGATTCAGCGGAAGGGCAGGAACTGGCCGCCCGCTATGACTTCCGTGCCTCGCCTGGCATCCTGGTCGATGGTGTGAGCGTTAATCCTTACGAGATGCTGATCCAGCCCGCCTGCCGCGTGGACGAGGAAAAAGCGCAAGCCATATTTTTGTCAGATAACATGGGTAAGACGACATGAGCGGTAAAGTGATCCAAATGTTGCGAGCCAGCCCACTGGCGAGCTTATTGAGTGAAGCCGAATTGAGAATGCTGGCAAATTGCGGAAGCATTCATGAATATATCCCAGGCCAGTCCATCGTTTCAGCTGATGGCGAGGATGAACGCCTTTTTCTATTGCGCCAGGGGCAGGTGGCTTTACATTTGACTATGAACACAGAAACCGGGAAATGTGACGGCGAAATCACCACCGAGTTAAATTTGCCTGCCGAGTTTTTTGGGTGGGCGGGTTGGATGCGTCCAGACCGTTTAGGTGTATCCGCCTTAGCTTTGGGGGTAGTGTCGGTGGTAGCCTTCGATTTGACAAGGTTGAATGATACCGGGACCTTTCTCAAAGTGAGTCGGCGGGTGCTACAGCTTTTATATGCCCGCTTGCAAGAATACGGCCTCTGTCCGCCAAACGTTCAGGCGCTTATGAAATTGAAATGCCTACAAGTTTAAGGAGATTTTTATGAGCATGATCTGGGTCAAAGCCGGACAATGCAATCAGGAAACTACCATCGAAGCGCGCCGCACGGATATGACGCACGTGGCAGTCGAGTTCGTCACCACCTGCGAGCACATTCAGAAGCTGGCCGATGTACTTAAGACGCTCGACATCGCCCATGAAATGAGCACCTCACTCTTGGAAACTGATGTGTACCGTTTAGCAAGTGAACACGTCTGCCGCAACAGCTGCGTCATTCCGGCGGCGATTTTGAAAGCCCTGGAGGTGGAGGCTAACATCTTCCTCCCGGCCGAAAGCCAGTTTGTATTCCTGGATTCTGCCCATCCAACTGATTGATCAGACGGAGTAGACGATGAACCTGCAAACATCAATCACCACAAGTGCAGAAATAAATACCGCAGCTAACCAGGCTGCTCGAGAGTTAGGCGAACTTTTGCTGCACACGCCCGAATATGAGGTTTTCTTGAAGGCGCTCAATGCCGTAAATAACGACCTTGAGGTAAAGAATATCTCGGCAGAGATACACACTCACCAAAATACCTTGCGTTGGTCTCCAACGAATTCCAGTGAGCTCGAAGCAGAACTGACCCGCTTGGAGACAGAATTGGAAGGTATACAGGCCGTTCAGGAATACCGACTGGCAGAGGAAGCTACCTGCCGGTTGTTCGCCGAGGTCGATTCAATCATCAGTCAGGAGACTGGTGTTCCCTTTGCTACCAACGCCAAGCGCAGCGGGTGTGGCTGTAGCGGTTAATTCCACGAGATAGGAGAGAAAATCATGTTGACTGATGAACTACAAAACGCTGCACGCGATCTGGGTGAAGCCTTGCGTGCCAGCTCATCTGTGCAAGCTTACCTCAAGGCAGAAGCCGGTTGTGAAGCTGACCCTGAAGCCTCTGAGCTGGAAAAACGACTGCTGGCTTTGCATCAGGAGCTTTTGGGCCGACAGCAGCGCGGTGAAGCGTTGCAGCGCAGCGAGATCGGCGCGTATAACGTATTAAAGGATCGGGTGCATTATAACCCGCGGATCCAGGAGCGCGATGCTGCGCTAAGCGAGGTTAAACAAACCTTTACAGCGATCGCGGATGAGCTCAGCTTCCCCTTGGGCATAAAGTTTGCCTCTCTGGCTAAAGCGGGTAATGTATAGCAAAAGGTATGAGCATGAAAGCATTCGTCAACGAAAGAAAATGCCCGGCCCAAGATAAAATCTGCCTCATTCTAAACTCCTGCCCACAAAATGCGGTCGCTTATCAGGCTGATCCGTCAGCCCGGTTAGGAGGACGGATCGTGATTGATCTGGAT
>Ga0315279_10005480_pt1 | contig 16440 bp, 17 predicted proteins | sample YL17G06_20_MG_FD_203694 | JGI IMG/M metagenome (GOLD analysis project Ga0315279, IMG submission 203694) | Sediment microbial communities from Yellowstone Lake, YNP, Wyoming, USA - YL17G06_20 | ecosystem: Environmental > Aquatic > Freshwater > Lake > Sediment | place: USA: Wyoming | collected...
ACTCTTTGTTGTTCTCCACCACTCAACTCATCGGGTTTATGATATATTCGATTTTTCAAACCAACTAATTCTAATAATTCCATAGATCTTCTTTCCTTCTTTTCCCGACCTACCCCAGCTAATAGCATCGGTAGACCGACATTATCCAAGGCTGTTAAAGTAGGAATTAAGTTGTAGAATTGGAAAATATAACCAATAGTTCTTCGTCTTAAATTAACCAATTCACTTTCACGTAATGCGATCGTGTCTATCCCTTCAATAAATATCTTACCTGTATCGGGCTTATCTAAGGTTCCAATGAGATTTAATAATGTCGTTTTTCCACTACCAGAAGGTCCCATAATTCCAAGCATTTCACCCCGATAAATTTTCAAGTTAACTTTCCGTAGAGCATTAACCTCAATCTCCCCTAAAATATATGTTTTTGACACATTAACAAGTTCAATGATAGTTTCCATTTAAATTAGACACCAGATTTTGAGTTTATTGAAATTAATAAAATCTATTTAATAACAATTATTTGTATAAAAATAATTTTAATAGATATCTTAAATCCTTTTTAAAAATAGAGAGATAAAATGAGGAGATAAAAATGGCAGTAATTACTTCCACAATTGAATTTTCGGACAAAGGCGAAAACGATATGGTTGATATAACCCCAGAAGTGGAAACAGAAATCAAAGAATCTGGTCTTAAAAATGGTATTTGTAATATTTTTATCGCCGGAGCTACTGGAGGAATATTCACAATCGAATTTGAGCCAGGGCTTATGAAGGATTTTCCCGCCATGTTAGAAAGAATTGCTCCAAAGGATGTTAATTACGCACATCATATGACTTGGGGCGATTATAATGGACATTCTCATGTCAGAGCCTCTTTAATTGGATCGTCTTTAACAGTTCCATTTAAAAATGGAATCCTTATCCATGGAACATGGCAACAATTAGTATTTTATGAGTTTGATACTCAGAAGAGAAGTAGAATTCTTTATTTGACCATAATAGGTGAATAAAAGGGCTAATTAGTATGGAAAGTAGAAGTTAGATTCTGTTAATCAATTATAATTTTATTTTAAAAATTAATTATCTATTGCTTCTATTATTTGAAGGATATCCAATAAATTTTCAATAGTGTAATTTGCTCCAGAATTTAATAATTCATCTTTTGTATGGCGATCGTTCAATAGCGCGACTGTCAAGGCATTTAATTGTTTTGCACATTCAAAATCTATTGGGTTATCCCCAACAACGATTATTTTATCTGAGGTAACCTTCAACTGATCAAGGGCTAATTTTAAGTGATCTGGATGTGGTTTAGGATTGTTGACATCATCACGGGTTATAATTGAATTAAAATAAGGTATTATTGAAAATTTCTTTAAAATATAATTTGTAATTTTTCTATTTTCTAATGTGAATAATCCTATTTTATATTTTCTCTCTTTTAAAATCATTAATAAGTCTTTAGCGCCTGGTATTAAATCTGTTTTTTTGGCTGCATCCATTTCATACTTTGTGACTATGTCATTGATTTCCTTTTTAATGGTTGGTAATTTATCCGGTATTTTAACTATTTCATTAAAATAATTTTCAACAATCTTAATTATATCCATGATTCTTTGGTTTTCAGAAATGAGCGAATCAGGTATTCCTGATAAAACTAACTTATTAATAATTTCTCGTCTTGCAGACAAGTAGTCTATTTTAAAATATATTAAGGTCCCATCTAAATCAAAAATAATTGCATTAATATTTTTACTTTTACTCATTGAAATAAAATAAAGAACTTACATTTAAAAAAATGTTCCTCGAAGGGATTCTAAACCAGATTCAATTCTTTGAATCAATTGATTTTCATCTAATTTTGGATGAACAGATAGAAAATATTTTTTATTTTCCACCTGTTTTTCAATAATTAAATCCTTATTGTGTATTATAGCCGATTTAAAATCATTTACTGCCTTTAATATATCAAGTACATTCATTAAATTGGTTTCATGAGTCATTAAATTAGGATAATAGGCATTACGATTATGTTTTTCTGTGGAAAATTTTAAATAATCATTAAATGACGAAAACCTCATCTTAACTTCATAATCTTTTGAGTTATTAAAGAGTTGAGTTTTTGGCAAAACGCAAAGTGGTGTAACCCATTTCGGAATTGCCCCCATTTCAATGGTTGATTTTAAGAATTTTATATTAGTAGTTAAGTCATCTTGTCTTTCAAAGCCGGTAATCATCCAGAAAGTTTTAGGAATAATTCCACATCTAATGGCATTACTAATGAAATCAGAAGCCTGTTGAGAATTATATGGCCTTTTTAAAATTGAAAGAATATGATTAGATCCGGATTCTATTCCAATATCAACATTATCAACACCTGCCTTTGCTAAGTCATTCATTATCCTGCGATTTATTTTAGGGGTTGGCACTAATGCAAAATTGAAAAATTCTATTGAATCACGCAAATTTTCTTTTTGAATTGCTTTTGCTAGGTCGCTAATGAACTGAGGATTACTATAACAATAATCTTGAATTCCAATTCGCTTTAAACCAAGGTCTAAAAGTTGCTGAATTTGCTCAACTACCCAAGAGGTAGAATGAAATATTATTTTTGAACGAGGTGATAGGGAATAGCAGACATTACTCCCCAAACAATGTATGCAATTATAAACACATGGACCACGACAAGTGTTTACCATTGCTAGATCAACTGAGTTTAGATTTTTTGGTCTTAAAAAATCTATTGAGTAGGGCGGGATTAAATCAATATCTTCAAAAATATTTTTTCCTTGGTTATTAGTTATTTTTCCGTCTTTTTTTGTAATGGTACCAGAAATTCCATTAAATTCTTGATTTTTTTCTAGCTTATTGAGTATATCTTCCATTATTTTTTCGGCTTCACCTTTTACGATGATATCTATCGAATTATCTGATTGAATTAATTCTTCAGCAAAAATAGTAGCATGAACACCTCCTATTACAATTGGAACATTAATAAATATACTTTTTAAAAATTCAACTAAATCTAAGGCGCCTTTACTTAAATGGAGCCAATTTAGCTCAATTCCTATAAGAATTGGATTCTTTTTTTTGAGAATTTGTGTGATTTGATCATTGTTATAGCCTTGATAATAAGCTAATGGAATATTCCAGCATTCAACCTCGTAACCAAGAGTTTTCAAATAAGTTCCAATATGTAATAATCCATATCCACTCATTAAGGGATACATAACAGCTTTTTTTAATGCCTTTGGATCCAATATATTTGGGGGATGAAATAATAGAACTTCAGGTTTCACCTTAACGTCTCCTAAAAAGGTTCTTTATTTAAAACCATCAATTTTGTTCTAGAAAATCTAAATAAAGACCACGATTTATTTTAAAGAAAAATCTACAACAATTCAATAAATTAATTAGAAGCCACAGTGCCAGATAGATTAAAAAATCGAAGAAAATCTAAGGATCGGGATAAAATTATAATAGAAAATATCAAATTACTTTTAAACTGAGATATTATAAATCTTCTAACTCAGTAAATGATTTAAATAAAGAATAGAAACAAAATATTGAGAATATACACATAGATTTTTAGCATTATTTATAAAAAAAAATTCAGACTATTCAATTTCAATAAACGAAAATTTTTTTAATGAAATATGAATAATAATTGCAACTGAAAAATTTGTGTGATACTAAGATGTGTGGCAAAGTTCGGACAGAGACAATAAAAAGATTGGCATATGATATTTATCATCGATTTGGGAATCATTTTGGTAAAGATTTTGATCATAATAAAGAGGTATTAGCAAAAATTTCAACGACTCCATCAAAGCACTTTAGAAACAAAATTGCAGGATATATAACCCGATTAGCTGCTATAGAGCACAATAGGGAGCAAATGGACGAAAATAAATCCTTTAATGCATAATCTTTGACATTCAACTTCGATGGTTTTGAGATGATTTTTGACGTTTATAATCCTTGATCCTTTGATACAAGGATGGATCATTCGATTTTTTAGAGAAGCAACAGCAGATATAAGCGCTTCATATCACACTGAAGAACCACTTCTTTCCGCAAATTTAGTTCTGCAAGCAATGGAAAAATTTCAAAAAGCGATTCATTTATGCTTAGGCGATCCTAACGATATACAAGAATTACTTTATTATAAGATAAATTCCTCTAATCCATTTTATGATCTCTTATTTCCGATTCAGAAAATAATCCAATACTGGTTACAAAAGATCTTATACTTTGAAATTTTTAATATAGAAGAATTACGCACAGATGCGAAACGAATTTTTAATATTGCCAGAATCTTCGTCATTAATTTTAGTGGGGATAAAATTCCCTCTCAAATTGAAATATATCCTGAAAATTCTTAGATTTAATAAATTCGAGAGTCGAAAATGAATATTCATCTCCAAATTCGATTTCTAGCTGCCTTAAAGTCAGTTGTTGGAAAAGATCAAATAAATTTGACAATTAAGTCATCAAGTTTCACCTTAGAAGATTTAATCGTTAAATTAACCAGTGAAATAGGGAATGAATTTAATGATTTAATAATTAATAAGAAAACTAAAGAAATTAATCCTGATATTTTAATTTTTATAAATAATGCTGAAGTTCAAACATTGCAAAAATTGAAAACTCCTTTTTCTGATGGAGATCAAATTACTTTTCTCTCTTCCATACACGGCGGATAGTATGGAATACTTATCATACTTCGCTGTCCGCCCGTCGCTCCACCACTACTTCCAAACTTTTATAAGTTTGAAAGATAATCAAATATAAAAATAATTGAAAAAAAACAAAATATGCCCCCATAGCTCAGCCGGCCAGAGCGCTACATCGGTAATGTGGAGGTCGCGGGTTCAATCCCCGCTGGGGGCTTACCATAAAAAGCAATTTTTTTATAATTTAAAAAGGTAAAAAATCATCCAAATAATTCTTAAAGTCATGCTTTAATTTTTAAGATATATAACGAACCAGATGCGATTGAAATGAGTAGTGATGAACTGCCTACCTTCACAGGAACTTCAGAACAAATTCCTTCTACAATAATAAAATTGTTTGGTTTAAGTCCGCCCGATAATATCCCATCACCTATTGAGGGAATTTCGATAGATCCTATTGATCAAGTAGTTCTTGTAATCTTAGATAACTTCGGTTTGTTTGAAATAACGATATATAAACCAGAATTTGTAATCAGAGAATCCCAATATCTTTTATTATTTGAAACTACCAATCCCTATACGCCTTCTATGCTCAATGCACTCATTTTGGGTGGCTCGGAGGAGAGTAATTTTCATTTAATAAAATTCCTTCAAGATAATGGCAAAACAGTTACGATGATAGGGCAAGAAAGTGATCTTCAAAGATTTTCTGGACCTGCTGAAAGAATATCGACAGCAAATGATATGAATACCTGGGTTCAAGGATCCAAACTACTCAATCGTGTTAGTTTTCTTTCACTCCATTTTCTTGATTTTGAAAACTTATATAAACGTTCAATGCAATTTCAAAAAACACCACCAGAAGATCTTATTTCTAAACTTATTTTAAGAACTTCAAAATGGTTAACAGGAATGTTTAAACAATTAAAAAAGAATTCAGTGATGTTCATTTTAGGAACACATGGTAGAACTCAAATTGAAACGAGTTATACAGGAAAGATTGCCGAATGGCGTAAAGCAAGTCTTCCTATCGGAGTTTTAATGACCAAATAGAAAAAGGATTGCATTTAGAAAGGTAATTATAAAAAAAAATAGTTGAATATAAAATTAGTACGACATTTGCCTTGTAAAACCAACCAGCATTATTGTATAACAAATAATGTCTATAAAGAGAGCTATCCAATGCAAGTCTGTAAAAACATAGCCAATAGGATTTCCAATTGTTGTAAAAACAGCTTTAAGTAGAGTCGAGAAAATAAGACCGGTAGTTCCAATCGCTACGAGAAGCGGATTGATTATGGACAATCGCTTCTGGAAATAACAGAAAAACCAAGTAATCGCCATTAATATCAAGGTTGGAAGTGACATCAGGAACAGAATTGAATGAATAGTATCAGGCGTTTCTATGAAAATGATTATCATGAAAATCCATAGACAAAGCCAAGCGATCATAAAAATCGCTCTGATTCGCTTCTTTTCAGGGATCCAAATGGTCAACATAATGAGTAAATTTATTCCGAGAATTGCTGCAAATCCGATTATATTGATAAGTTGACTTATTTCGGTTATTGGCATAATACCGCTTAATCCTAATATACTATCTAATCGATCACTAATTAAAAATATATAGGTTAAGGCCAGAATAAAAGGAAGGTCCGAGATGTATCTTGGAGATGCTTGATGCCATTTGCGAAATAAAACATAGAAGGATAGCGCGAAAATTCCGATATTTACTAGAAACTGGCAAATCGTTGTCCAATATATTATGGTTTGAATTTTTATTTACCTCCTTTGAACCTAGATTATACTTTTTTTGAATTTGGTTGATGGGATGGTTTTGTTAGTTAATTCGAAAAAATACTTAAAAGAACCACACAAACAAAAAATAGTGAGATTTAATTACAAATGCAGTTTTCAAGCCTAAATGCATTTAATTATTAAGAAATGCATCGAATTTTATTTTTAAGAGGATTCAGCTGCTTTTCAAAACTTCTGATGCCGTTTTCGAGATTTATTCGAATTTTTTTCCTGTAGAGATTAGTGTTAATTTTGTCTCTTTTATTTCAGGTTTTTTTTGTAATTCCATCGTTAAATTTAGGATTTCTTCTGCGGCACCACGGACAGTTAATACCATCATGCAATTGCGTTCATCTAAATGAATATGGAGAGATGCAGTAATGACATTAAGATAATGATGTTCCAATTCGTTTAACTCATCCATTATTCCTTGCTTTTGTTCGTGATCTAAAATTAATGTAACGGATCCTACAATAATTCCTTCTTTTGGAGTTAATTGCCATCTAATTCCAGTAATATAATCGCGCATCGCCTTTCTGATTGCATCAGAACGCGACATTCCAACTAGATTAAGAACAGAATCGAAATCTTCTAAGAGATCTTTTGGTAATGAAACACTAAATCTTTGATATTTTTCATTCATCTGAAAATTTCACCGAATTTATTTTGTTTCGGAATTTGGAAACTCTATTTGCAATCTTACTTGCAATAACACCCGCTCCAAACCCATTATCAATATTTACTGTTACCAATGGTGAGCAAGAATTGAGCATCGTAGAAAGCGCGCTTATACCTTTCTCCCCAAAGCCATATCCAATAGATCGTGGAACTCCAATTACAGGAACATCTACTAGAGATGCCACGATACCTGCTAATGTACCTTCCATTCCAGCCACAACAATTATGCAATCAACATCTGCTTTTTGCATTTCACTTAAAGGTGGAAATACTCTATGTAATCCTGCCACCCCAACGTCATAAGCTTTTAATACGGTGCATCCCATTGCTTCAGCAATGACCCTTGCTTCTTCAGCAACTGGAATGTCACTCGTGCCTGCAGTAATGATTCCAACGAGTCCATCTGTTTTTTCAAAGATAAATCCTTGCTTTTTAATAACAATTATCCTAGCCCGTTCATTATATTCAAATTCAAATCTATTATCAATAAATTTTCTTATTTGAGAGAGCTGATTTTCATTAATCCTTGTTACAATAGAAAAATTATTCCTTTCCGCCATTTTCATTGAAATAATTGCAATATCTTTCGGATCCTTCCCTTCGGCAAAAATCATCTCAGGGATCCCAGTTCTTATATCTCTCTGGAAATCAATCCGGACAAACTCATCAATAATTTCCACTCGATTTGCTTTTAACTCCTTTTCGGCCTCTTCAAGCGAAATGGATCCATCCAGAAGGTTTTTCAGGATCTCCCGTGTCTTCTCCATTACTTTCCATTCCTCAATTTTTACTTTTAATTTGAGAATTTAAAAAATACCATATTTAAGATATTAATTATTTAAATAATGAATCCTAATAGAATTTTTAGAATTTTTTCTTTAATTCATTTACCCAAAAATAAATAAACTTGCTATAAAATCAAAAAAATGAGATTAAAGAATAATGTGAAAGATTTCTATGGAAGAAAATGCAGATTTCAAATGGAAAATCGTAGTTATTGGAGACCCTGCAGTAGGAAAAACCAGTTTAATGCTGCGATATACCCAAAAAACGTTTAGAGAATTATATATTCCAACAGTGGGTGTTCAAGTTTCTATTAAAACATTAAAAATTGACAATCATTTATGTGCGTTAAATATTTGGGATATCGCAGGGCAACAAAAATTTTCAAACATTCGTCGATTATTCTATGAAGGAACTGATGCAACAATCATCGTTTTTGATATAACAGACCAACAATCTTTCATAAATTCTTCAAAATGGCACAACGACCTACCTCCAATTAATAAAAAAGTTGGAGCTTTGATCGGAAACAAGGTTGATTTAGAAGATAAACGAGTTATTTCAGAGGACTGGGGGAAAACTTTATCTGAAAAAATGGGGTTTCAATATTTTGAAATCTCTGCTAAAAATGGACATAATGTTGAAAATCTTTTCCATTATTTAGCTCAAAATCTTTATCAAAAAAGTTTTGAATAGGTGAGATGATGCCTCGTGCAATAATCCTGCTTGATTGGGATAGAATAAAAGGACCCGTTATAAGAGCGAAATATCCTGAAATTGATTTTGATCTTGATCTTCCAATGAAAATTTTCATGACACACACTGCGCAAGAACCAGTTGAAACTCAATTAGCGCTCCAATTTGGAAATGCTAATATCGCTTCCAGATTAGCTCAATTCGAAGAAAGAGGAATTATGAGACGAATTTTATTCATATTTTTACTAAATTCGGAAGAGAATCCAAGGGATTATTTTGAAACGCTGGAAGAACTTGAAGCAACTCTCATAAACGAAATAGATGCTTCATATTTGCCCGAACTTTTAAAAAATTTTTATCTTCAAAAAACTTCCGGGGAAATATTAACTGAATTTAATGCCGAACAGTTATCTGCTAAACTGATTAACCGCTCTAAGCAACTATTAGATGCCGGTGAAATTCAAAAAGCACAAATTCTTATCTCCAGAGCGAAAGGTTATCCCCAACAGATTGCAGAATCCCTTCAATTAGCTGAAACAGCATTAAATGAGAAAAAATATGTCATCGCTGGAACGCATTATGAGACCGCCTCAAATCTTTTGCTTGAAATCGATGAAACTACTTTAATGCAACAATATGCTGAAAAAGCTGAAAAATTGAAAAAAATCCCCATTTTACAAAAAGAACGAAAAGAATACATTGAAAGCGCCCTGAAAGCCCTGAAAAAAGTCGATTTTTCAGAAGCCATTGAATGGTTTAACGCCGCCGCAATTAAATCGCAAGAATTAGAAGATGAAGTGAAAGTAAAAGAATATTCAGTAAAAGCAAAGGCATTAACCGCCTTTTTAGAAGCTGAAAGGCAGGGTAGACTTCAAGAAACTTCAGAAGATGAAGAATAACATTTTTCTGAGGGAAGAGTATCGCTGAATAACTTAAAAGCGAATATTGTTCTAGTCGATTGTCAATTGGCCGGTCTCTCTGGGGATATGCTATTAGCGGGTCTTATTGATCTGGGAGCAAATTTTCAATTTATTGAACATACTTTGATGAATGCTTCAAAACTTGTTTCTGATGTCAGCAACTTCAATATAAATTGTGAAAAAGTCCTTAAAAATGGAATAAGCGCGACTCAAATTTATTTTTCATTCGACGGAGATTTGCCCCACAAACATGGAGAAGATTTACACTATATAATGAATGAAATCCTCACGGATTTAAATTGGAGTACCTCAGAAAAAACACTTACCAGAAATATTTTACAAACGCTCGTAAGAGCAGAAGCGAAAGTTCATGGGACATCAGAAGAGGAAGTCCATCTTCATGAGGCGGGTTCTATTGATACTTTAATGGATATCATTGGATTTATTGCTGCTTGTAAGGAACTGAATTTATTGGAAAATTGCTCCTGGATCTCAACACCTGTTGCTGTCGGAGGGGGTCTCTTAGAATTTTCCCACGGGCAGGTTGCTAATCCTGCTCCCGCTACATTGGAAATACTTAAAGATGCAAATTTTGAAATTTCAGGGGGCCCTGTCGATTCGGAATTGACAACCCCCACGGGTGCCTCCATACTTGTAAATATGGTCGAAAGAACTTCTCGATTCTATCCTTTATTCTCAGTAAAAGCGATTGGATATGGGGCCGGAATGAAAGACTTTTCCAGTATTCCAAATGTTTTGAGAATAGTGCATGGAATAAATACCAATCAGGCTCCGTATAATTTTGAACAAATTATTACCATAGAAACAAATGTAGATGACGTTACAGGAGAACTATTAAGCAATACTACTAATAAAATTATGGAAACTGGCTTTGCTAAAGATATTTCAATCATTTCGGTAAGTTCCAAGAAACGACCTGGTTATCTTATTCAAATTCTAACGACTTTTGAACATTTATTGCCCATTGTGGATATTCTAATTCATGAATTGGGAACTTTAGGCGTTCGATTCTTTCCTACGATGCGATATACCCTAAATCGAAAGACTATTTCATTTCCTTTTCAAATATCAGATAAAAATTATACAATTTCTGTTAAAATTTCATGGGATTCCAACGGTAATATCATGCAAACTAAACCGGAATCGGATGAAGTCCTGCAACTCTCTAAGGAAACCAGAATCCCAATGAAACAACTCTTACGCATCATAAATACTGAATTAGAGAAGAAATTCCCCCTTGGAGAAAAAATCAACGATAAGAGTGAATTTTAAACCTGTTTTATTTGTTGCTTATACATCTCTACTACTTCTTCCGCGGTAGTGATGTCCTCAATACTTTTATCTTCCCTCCAACGAACAAATCTTGGAAATCGAATTGATAAGCCTGAATTTTCCCTTATTGCACCGTATCCGGTTGGATGCACATTGGAGAGCGTTATTTCGTCCCCTATAATCTCCGCAATGAATTGTAAATCAAACCAAATGTCAGGTTCCGGTTTGATAAAGGACGTTACTTGGGGGGGTTTAGTCTCTCGCTTTGATTCCTCGAATTTCGGAATGAATTGCGCAAGATTTTCATCAGTAAAGCCTGACCCTACTTTACAAATTGTCTCATAGTTGCCTTCATTTTTGTTAAAAACTGCACATAAGAGGGCTCCATAGCTCTTGGCCCGTTTACCCCGTCCCATATAAGCTCCTACAATTACCACATCAATGGAATCCTCCATCTTACTTTGGTATCCTTTTTTAAATTTTATCCAGATCCACCCCCTTGCGCCAGCTTGATAGATCGAATCTGGTTGGACAGATTTTGCCATAATCCCTTCACAACCCGCTTCAATCGCAGAATCGAAAAAAGCCTGAATTTCCGAGGGATTATTCGAAATGATGCTCGTGGCTAATCTGATTTGGTCTGTCTCTTTGATAATCTCTTCCAATTGCTTTCTTCGGAGTTTATATTCAGTATCAAGGAGATCTTGCTCACCGATTTTCAGAATATCAAACACGTAAAGGCAAATTGGGTACTTCTCTTGGGCTTGCTTTACGCCATATTTGCGCCTCCTATGCATAAGCTCCTGAAAGGGCATGAGGTCGCCCGTTTCTGTATCAATGGCTACGCATTCTCCCTCAATCACCGCGTTTTCAGCTCCTATCATCCGGACCAAATCGCAAACATCTGGATATTGAGAGGTTAAATTTTCTAAATTTCTTGAAAACAGCCTCACCTCCTTCCCAACCTTATGGGCTTGGATTCGTTCGCCGTCATATTTGTATTCACAGGCGCATTCTCCTCCAAGCTTCTCCAAAATTTCTTCTAAGGACGGTAATCTTTGAGCCAACATCATTCTAACCGGAGTAAAGTATTCTATTTTCATTTCCTTAATAGATTCTAACCCTTCGCTTGCTAATTTCCTCGCAATCTCTCCTAAATTAGGGTGGATATTATAGCCATACTCAATATATTGTTTATTACTTTTATCCCCTGTAAAAGCGATTGCTAACGCCTCCATTATAGTTTGATCAGCAACCCCTATCCGTAATTTGCCTAATACGGTTCGCAGTATCCATTTTCCGTCCGTCCCATCAACATTTGCTAATAATCCTGCTAAATTCCGTACTTTGAAATCTGCTGAACCAGTACCTGAGGCCTGAGCAATCTTATCAAGGGAAGAATAGACTTTATCTACCGTTAATGAACTAGTAATGAGCGTTTTTTGCTTCTTCTTCATGAAGGATTTTTCTATAGCGGTTCCTAAATCGCCTAATTCTTTGACTTTTTCCTCAATTTCATTAATACTGCTTCCCGTAGCAATCGATACTGCTTTAATCGCGGATTTTTCTGCAATCCCTGTTTCAGGCAGCTCAAACCAACTGGGATGCAGTTTACCCTGGGTTAAAAAAATGACTTTATCAATAATTTCGGAGGGGGTACTCTTAAATAACTCAACTAATATATCCGTCATTTCCAATCGCTTTGAAGTCGAGGCTAGTTCTTCATATGTCTTTGTTAAGGTTCTATATTGCATTAAAAACCCTCTTTCTAGGTGAATTTTGAAATAAAAAACACAATAAATTTTTAGTATTTGTGTTTTTTAACATATACGATATTTTATTGTCTTACTATTAATTCAATTTAAAATGATTAATATGGCAACATTAATTATTACCGAGAAACCCACGGCAATGAAGAAGATCTCGGAAATCTTAGATGAAAAGGGGAAGCCAAAAAAGAATCTCGTCAATGGAACTTCATACTATCTGGCGAAGCGAGATTCCACAGAATTGATAATTGTTTCTGCTCTGGGACATTTATTTACTGTGGAAGAAGAAAAAACAGATTCGAGCCAGAAGGGCTGGCAGTATCCCATATTTGATATGAAATGGGTTCCAGCCAGTGAAGCATTAAGGAGAGCGAGAAGCAAGAAACAGAAGAAGAAAGCAGAAGATATTGATAAATTAATCAATGTTATAAAGGACATTTCATCGAAATGTGATCAATTCATTAACGCTTGTGACTATGATTTAGAAGGATCTACCATTGGATACAATGTATTATTATTCTGTTGTAGTCCTGATGCAATCAAACAAGCCAAAAGAATGAAATATTCAACTTTAACTAAAAAGGATATTCTGGAATCATATAATAATCCTCAAAGCTCGCTTGATTTTAGCTTAATAGATGCTGGACTTTGCAGACATGAAGTTGATTACATTTACGGAATAAATTTAACCCACGCTTTAACTTTGGCAGCTAAAACCACAGAAGAAGTCCGTTATTATTTACTGAGTATTGGCCGAGTGCAAGGGCCAACATTAGCTACCATTTTTGAACGAGAAAAGAAAATTAACGTGTTTGTTCCTACACCCTATTGGCAAATTAAGGCATTTACTGAATTAGATGGAAAACAATATGCAATTGATTATTCAAATTTAAAAATTAAATATAAGAAAGAGGCGGAACAAGTTCTACAAGATTGTGAAAATAAGGACGGGATAGTAAAAGATATTACTACGAAAGATTCAAAAAATGCACCGCCCATTCCTTTCAGCTTGAGTAGCCTTCAATCGGAAAGTTATCGATATTTTGGATATACGCCAACCCAAACCTTGGATATAGCCGAACGACTGTATCTCAGCGCTTATATTAGCTATCCACGAACCTCAAGTGAGATTATCCCAGATACCATTAATCTCACTGAGATTTTAACCCAATTAAAATCGATAAACGAATATATGAAAATTGCTGAAGAATTATTAGGTAAATCGGAATTAACTCCAACAAAAGGGGAAAAAATTGATCCTGCCCATCCGCCTATTTTACCCACAGGCGAAGTGCCAAAGAAGAAATTATCGAATTTTGAAGAAAATATTTATGATTTGATTGTTCGTAGATTCTTTGCTCTTTTTGGAGATCCCGCAATTGTCACATCAATAAAGGTATTATTAGAAGTAGATAGTTACAATTTTTATTTGAGAGGACGAAGAATCAAGACAGCAGGCTGGATGGAATATTATCCCTTTGCAAGAACCAAAGAAGTGATTCTTCCCGAAATTGAAATTGGGCAAAAAATGAAAATTAATATGGAATTAATTGACAAATATAGTTCCCCACCACCTCGATTTAATCAAAACTCTTTACGAAAATTTATGGAGAATGAAGAAATCGGCACAAAGGCAACCCGCGCGAGTATAATCGATAAATTATTTGATAGAGGCTATCTTTTTGAAAAAAGCATTCACATCTCAGATATTGGAGCTGCAGTTTCCGAGGTCTTAGCTCAACATTGTCCGGAAGTCCTTTCCATTGAAATGACTAGGGAATTGGAGAAAAAGATGAACCAAATTGAAAAAGGTCTTTTAACAAAGACTCAAGTGTTGGAAGATGCTAAAAATACTTTGGAACCTATTTTAATGACCATTAAAGATGAGGAACGGATTATTGGAACCGATCTCGTCACTTCAATTAAAAAAACTTGGGAAAAACAGAGCTTTATTGGAAAATGTGACAAATGCGCGGATGGTTATTTAAGAATAATTCGTTCTAAGGCCACCAAAAAGCGTTTTATAGGTTGTACTAATTATCCTAATTGCCAAAACTCTTTTCCAATCTCACAGCGGGGTAAAATTAATCCGATCCCTGAGAAAATCTGTGCTTATTGCCAAGACAACTATGGAAAATCTTATCCCATGGTCACTGTTAAAATTTATGGCAGCCGACCTTTCACAAGTTGTATAAATTGGGTTAATCACGAAGATATCCAAAGAAAATATCAAAAGAAAAAAGAAAGAGAACAGGAAAAGAAAAAAGAAGAAATGGAGAACGAAGAAAAAGAGGAAAAAGAAAAAAAAGGAAGAAAAGGAAAAAAGCGAAAAAAAGCTGAATCTTAATTTAAAATCTTTAGTTAAAATTAAGTCCTTTGAGTAAACTCTCTTATCCTTTGTTCTTTTTTAAGAGCGTATCCTTTTTTTTAAATTTTTCAAAACAATATAGGTAAAAAACAATTTATTAAAATATAGATTTACTGAAAATAGAAAAGGTTAAAAGATGGATGTGAAATAAATATAGAGTCAGTAAATTCGAGAGATTTTTTAATCAGGAGGACAAATTATGGATGCCTATGAACAAATAAATCCGAAACGACTTAAACGAATTTTGATCGCAGTTTTAATTGGTTTTTTCTTATCATTAGGCTTAGGAATTCTATTATTCATGGCATTAGTTTCTAATTGGCAATTTTACTTTAATACAATAATTTCCACAGCGCAAGAATACATTGGTATTAATGCACCGTTAGCATATATTTTGGGATCTGGACTGTATAGTTTAAATGCGGCATCTCCGTTTTTTTTGGATATATTCGGGGCAATTGGGCCCGAAGTCCAAACAGGGATCCAGAGTGCAATTTTACCGGCAATTCTAACTTGGTTCATTACAGGTCTTGTGATGGGCTTTTTAGTCAAGCGATGGGATGATGGCTTTTTCAGCGGGCTGCTTTGTAGCTTGTGCGTTTGGGTTTTTGTAATTATCGCATCAAGAATAGCAATATTAGGCACCACACAATTGGGTATCCTCGAAATCGGTTATGTATTAATTGTTTTCATGATGTTGGTGAATAGTGCGGCAGCAATCCTCATTTGTATGGGCGGCGGAGTCGTTGGTGGGTTGATTTATAGCAAAGTTCTTTTCAGAAAACAGGCTATGATTGAACAATATATGTAATTTTTAAATTGTTTAACTCACTTGGATTATCGCAATTGCTTGGTGTTCCAGCAACATTTCCACATTTTTTTTAGGAAGTACTGCAATATCATCAATCTCAAAAGGACCATATCGCTTCAGATCTACTCCGTAAATTTCTGGAACTTTTGTCAAAAAGCGAACCACAAAATAATCGCCATTTAATAAGTTGGAAGCTAATTTTTGAAGCGATTCGCCTCTTAAAGTTAAATCTATATTTTTTAAAAAATTAGTTAGCCCGTTGTTAATTAGATTGAAAATTTTCAGTTCTTCTATGTCTAGCAGGTCTTTTTGAAGCGATTTTTCGTTCAAAATCAGAGTCATAACTTTTTTAAATCGATTTTTATAAATTTCCTTTATCATATACGATATATTACTCGTTTTTTGCTCAATTAAACTTAAATTCAGCTTATTTTTCATATTTTTTTGATTCTGCTGTAATTTTTTAATATATTCTCCAATTTGTTTTAAAAAATCGTTCTCAATTTTAGTTAATTCATCAGAATTAGTTTCTTTTTTCCATAAGTCATATATTTTAGAATAAATCAGAATCACACCCTATTCCAGCCGTCTCTCTTTAAAATATTAATTCTTTTAGTGATCCCTTTTGTCATTTTTTGTTTATTTAC
>Ga0315279_10005483_pt1 | contig 16434 bp, 19 predicted proteins | sample YL17G06_20_MG_FD_203694 | JGI IMG/M metagenome (GOLD analysis project Ga0315279, IMG submission 203694) | Sediment microbial communities from Yellowstone Lake, YNP, Wyoming, USA - YL17G06_20 | ecosystem: Environmental > Aquatic > Freshwater > Lake > Sediment | place: USA: Wyoming | collected...
GTCATGGATGTTTCCCACCCACGGGAGCTTTGTATGTTACTGGAACTATGAGCGTCCGCATCAGGGGATCGGTTATCTCTATCCCGCTGACGTATACTTCCGGGACAGATGTGGGTAGTTAGAACACTGTTCCATGAGGCATGAAAACGGTTAAGTACAGATTGCTGTGGCATTAGCCGCCTATGAAAGCTGTTGTGTTCTACTCGCACGGAGACGTTGATGTTCTCAAGTACGAAGATATCCCGGTCCCGACTTTGGGGTCGCATGACGTTCTCGTCAAAGTCAAGGCGGCGGGCTGCAACCACAACGATATTTTTGCCCGCCGCGGAATGCCCGGGATCAAAGTGATCTTCCCCCACATATCAGGGAGCGACTTGTCGGGAGAAGTTTCTGAAATAGGCGCAGATGTCACGAGCGTTCAGCGCGGTGACAAGGTTGTCCTTCACCCCGGTGTGAGCTGCAGAACCTGTGAATATTGCACTAACGGTCAGGAGTACTTCTGCAGAGGGTTCATGATCTACGGGTTTCAGACCGGTCCTCTCCAAGGAGCACATGCCGAGTACGCGAAGGTTCCCGATGTGAACCTAATACCCATGCCGTCTCGTCTCAGCTTTGAGGAGGCAGCTTCCGTCCCACTCGTTTTTCTCACTGCCTGGCACATGCTGGTTACTCGGGCGGGCGTGAAGGCAGGGGAGGATGTGCTCGTGCTGGGAGCAGGAGGTGGCGTGGGGTCGGCAGCCGTCCAGATTGCAAAGATGTTTGGCGCAAGAGTCATCGCAACCGCAGGGAACGACAAGAAACTACAGAAAGCAAAGGAGCTGGGCGCCGATGAATTGATCAATCACAACAGTCAGGACATCGCCGCCGAAGTGAAGCGTCTCACAAACAAGAGAGGAGTCGATCTAGTCTTCGAGCATGTTGGGAAAGCCACATGGGAGAAGAGCATCTCGAGTCTGGGATATGGAGGTAGGATTGTAACCTGCGGAGCCACAACCGGATACGACGCGATGACAGATCTGAGGCATGTGTTCTGGAAACAGCTCACGGTATTAGGCTCGCACCAGGGAAGCAAAGCGGAGACCGTCAAGGTACTCAACCATGTACAGGCGGGAAGGTTGCGCCCCGTCGTAGATCGGGTCATGCCCCTTCGCGAAGCCGCGGAGGCACAACGGCTCATGGAGCAGCGAGAGCAATTCGGAAAGATCGTCCTAACCCCGTGAAGCAAACCGAAGCGCACAGGTGGATGGATCTCAGGCCCAGTTGAAGGCGGGATCTTGGATTTCGTTCCCGCACTGTTGCTGGTGATTGTTGGAGTTTTTTCCGGCTTCTTGGGTGGAATGTTAGGGGTAGGAGGTGGAGTAGTCGTTGTCCCAATACTTGTGCTCTTCTTCAGCTTGGACACCCACCAAGCAGTTGGAACGAGTCTGGTCATGGTCGTTTTCACAGCCCTCTCCGCCACGCTAGCTTACTACCGCCAGAAGAGGATCGATTGGAAGATCGGGATCTTCGGCGCGTTCACAACTGTCCCAGGCGCGGCCATAGGCGCATATGCGACAACGTTCTTCTCATCAAAGAGTCTTGCGATCATATTTGGCGCGACATTGTTCTTTATCGCCGCAGCCATGGTTCGGCGCTCATTTCGCAGCGCGGCGGAACAAAATAGGGAGATCACGACCGAGACTGCGAATGAGTCCTTGCTAAGGAAACAGACTTGGAGAAGAAGGATCGTAGACGCGAATGGGAGGATCTTCGAGTATAACGCAAATATCTACACCGGCTTAGCCCTTCTCTTCTTAGGAGGACTCGCGTCGGGATTCTTGGGGATCGGAGGAGGTCTAGTAGTCGTCCCTATTCTCGCTGCCATCGTAGGCTTGCCAATGCACTTGGCCGTGGCAACGTCGATGCTCACAATGATCTTCACGTCTATCTCAGGTGTTTCCACCCACATTATCCTTGGAAATGTGCTCATCGCCTATGCAGTACCTCTCGTGATTGGGATAGTAGTGGGTGCGCAACTGGGCGCCCGAGCGGCGAAGCGCCTCAAGTCCGTCTCTCTCGAGAGGGCCTTCACCGTAGCTCTTCTAGGCATAGGAATTCTGTTGATAGTTACTCGTCTCTAGTCGAGCATGGCAGGAAGACGGTGCATCAAACAAATGTCAGGTAGGCTGGTGCGCACACGCACAGAACTAAATGAACGACGACGGACGACGTTTGAGGCCACGTACTACGAGCCCCTCTCTAGTTCTCTAGGCGGTCTCGATAGATGGTGCGCACCACGACCACGAGATGACACGTGCTCCTCCTGAACGCTGAGGGCTCTTGTAGTGGTCGAGGGTTTTCGAAACTCGCCTGTCTTCCCGTGTAGGAGAGGGGGCCCGCGTAGATTGTCCAGTGTATCAATAGGTCCCGCACTATGCGAGAGTGAGCCGCATCAACAGGCTGTGACACGCTGGCGCCAGCGGTTGTTAGACCCCGTCAAGGGAGGAGCTCTTCTCGGAATTCACACGAACAGACTAGAGAGGTATTAAATATCTTTGGATTCTACGGGCATGGTAATTTAGGAGGAGAAACGTTGAGGGTCGTTCACTCCGAGCAAGTAGATCGAGAATCCCCTTTCCCCGGAAGCACTAGAAGGATTCTCTTCGTAGATGAGAAGGTAATGGTGAGTCTGTTTGAGGCATCCCCCGGCTCGAGAGTTGCAGCTCACCGGCACTCCAATGTGCAGATGGGCTATGTTCTTCAGGGCAAAGCAGAATATGTCGCGTCTGGCAAGACCCAGATCCTTGAACCTGGTGCATTCTACTACTTTTCTGGCAATGAGGAGCACGAAGTGAGAAATGTGGGAAACGAGAATGCTATGAGCCTTGACATCTTCATTCCTCCGTTGGAGCAGGTCCTGAGTGCTTGGCGGGCGAGAAAAGACAAGCTATAGGTTCCGTCGTGCCTCTGCCGTTCGATACTGAGACCCAGAATTTACCTCTTGGGGACAGGGGCTCCAGAGACTCTTTCCAGGCGTGCTACGTTTCCGAAAGACTGTTATCACAGTTAGATTGACCAAAGCGACGACTACGAAATGCAGTACTCAAGAGAATCAGAAGTTGAGGGCTTCGAAGGTCTCCCCCCGTACAAGAGAACGCTCAAAGTCCTGCTGAGCCAGCAAATCAATCACACAAAGAACAAGTAGCCCCCACAGCCATGAAATAGAGGAAGAGATCTGGTTTGTGCTAAGCGGGACGGGGCAGGCCAAGGTGGGTGAAGAAACTACTAGGGTTTTGGTGGCAAGAGAAGCTGTGATAAACCAGGAAACGGTTTCCGCGATTACGCGCGAACTTCTGCACAGAGCGACGGTTAAGCTTCCTCTGTATGTGAAGGAAGCAATCCTACAGGCTTACGAAAGAGAGACTTCGCAGCGAGCGAGAGATCAGCTCCGAATAATCTTGGACAACATATCAATCGCAGAAGAATACAATCTATGCGTTTGCCAAGATACTGGCGTTCCACTCTTCTATGTCAAGGTAGGCAGCGCAGTGTCAGTGGAAGGAGACATACGCGAAGCAATAGCACGAGGCACGAAGCTTGCAACTGAGGAAATCCCTCTTCGACAGAACGTCATTCATCCTTTGACAAAGAAGAACTCCGGCACAAATACGGGCTGGGGGATGCCCTACGTGCATTTTGATGTCGAGCCTGACGTGGATTACATGGAGATTACTGTGCTTCCCAAGGGGTTTGGGTCAGAAGCTAAGACTTCTCTGCTGTACATCGCAACGAGTGAGGATATTGCGCTCGGCCTAACAAAATGCGTGCTTGACACCGTCCTCTCTGCACTAGGTGACCCATGCCCCCCGTATATCATCGGTATAGGCCTGGGGGGAACAGCAGAGATCGCAACATGGCTGGCCAAGAAGGCTTTTCTGAGGCCTCTAGGGACTTCGAACCCCGATCCACTCGTTGCCAAGTTGGAAGCGGACCTCCTGCAGGCAGTCAACAAAACTGGCATTGGAGCAATGGGGGTGGGAGGTTCTGTCACGGCATTGGGGGTTCATATTGAATTCTGCGGAACGCACACCGCCGCCGTACCAGTGGCGATTTCGTTTCAGTGCTGGGCGGCTCGGTCTTCGACCGCCCGTATCTACTCGAATGACAGAGTCGAGTACCTAACAAAACACTGACAGGCGTGGGGCTGAACCATGACATCACGAGAAGTAAGCGTGCCGATATCTGAGCAGACTGTGAGGAGCCTTGCAGCAGGAGACATGGTGTTCCTGACGGGTACCGTCTACACACTGCGCGATTCGGCGTATGAACGGACTCTGACATCTCTCAGAGAAGGAAAAGCAGTACCGTTCTCTTTCAAGGATGGCGCAATCTGGCACTGTGGTCCAATTGTACGAAAGACCGATCTAGGGTGGCAGGTGACGGCGGCAGGTTCTACGACAAGCTCCAGGTTTACTCAGCCGGCAACCGAGCTGCTGCCGAAGTTGGGCATACGAGCAATCATTGGCAAGGGTTTGATGGGTCAAGGCATCATCCCCTCCATGCGAAAATGGGGAGCTTGCTATCTGATGACGACAGGTGGGGCAGCAGCTTACTATGCAAGGGAGATTACGAGGGTGGTGGACGTTCACTGGCTTGACCTCGGCATGCCAGCCGCTGTCTGGGTCTTTAGCGTTGAAAGACTCGGTCCACTTCTTGTGGGCATTGACTCACAAGGTCGCAACGTTTTTGATTCAGTTAGATCAGCTGCGCAAGGGAACATCGCAGAAGTCTTCAAGAAGTTGGGAATTGACCCGTTTCACGAGTATGTTTGGTGGCCCAGGTCCAAGGAGAAAAGCGACTAGTTCGTGGACCTCCATTTGCTCCTGCTACACTCGACACATCTTGATCGCCTTATCTGACGGTGGGTAATGTGTTGTTTCCGTCACCGAGAACTGTTATCCCCGAATCATTTCCCATGAGTTTCAAGACATCATCTGTTTATTTGCGCCCACCATTATCAGTACGATGTCGCGCGCTTTCAGTTCGTAGTTGATTTTCTTCACCTCGCTCTTGATGTCAGCCAAGGCTATGTATCCACCAGGACAATCCAAATAGCACAGATTAAGTAGGTCGATGTGCATTTTGCCGACGAGTGACATGTTTGGCACTTGCAGCACATGCCATAGGTCCCAAGACGTGCACTGGAGAGGCGAATATGTCTAGAACGATCGTTTATGAGTGTGACTGGGCGGCTGTACTTGGATGGTGTCCCTTGAGGCGCGATCCTTTTTCAAAATCTCGGCGCCACCGTTCCATCTCCTAGCCGATGCCATCGTGCTCAGGAGAAACGTGTGATGGTTCGTCTGCTCGAATATCAAGGGAAAGCGTTGCTCAAAACCGTCGCAGTTTTGGTTCCCAAGGGTGAAGTGGCAAGCACTGCGCAGGAAGCCAAAGCAATAGCGGGTAGACTCGGCAAAGCCGTGATGGTCAAGGCGCAGGTCCCAGTCACAGGCCGCTACAAGGAGGGAGGAATAGGTTCCGCTGACACTCCAGCCGAGGCTGAAGATGTTGCTGGAAGAATCTTGACTAGCAACATCAAGGGCTTCGCTGTTCGCAAAATCCTAGTTGAGGAGAAACTCGACGCGATAAGTCAGTTCTATACAGGGATCATAGTTGATGATTCCTACAAAGTGAAAGCCCCGGTCCTCATGTTCGCTACCGAGGGTGGCGTGGACGTAGAGCAGGTGGCTGCTGAGCATCCTGAGAGAGTTCGTCGAGCCGCTATAGATCCTCTTGCCCAGCCAAGTCTTGACGACATCAAGAAGGAGGTTGCATCGCTCGCGATATCCTCAGCTCTCACTGATCGTTTAGGCCAGATCGTTTTTGGGGTCTACCAGATATTCCGCGAATACGATGCGAGGAGTGTCGAAGTGAATCCGATAGTAGTGACATCGAGCGGGATGGCGTATGCGGCAGATTGCCGTATCGTCTTGGACGAGGCTGCCGTAATGAGACATCCAGAGTTCGGAATAGATTTCCCTCGTGAAATCGGCAGAGCTCCGACGGACCTTGAGAAGAGGGCGTGGAAGATCGAAGAGAAGGATTTCAGAGGCATAGCATACTTCATTCAGATGGCGACTGAGATCAACCCAGGGGAGGGTTACGTCGGCTTTCACGGCATTGGGGGCGGTGGAGCCATGATCGGCGCCGACGCCCTCATACGTCATGGGCTTAAGCTCGCAAACTACGCTGACACAAGTGGGAACCCGACAGCGTCAAAGGTATATCGCATTATCAAGACGATTTTTTCCCAACCCAACATAGATGGCTACGTTTTGATGGGTCCAGTTATCGCAAACCAGGAGCAATGGCATCACGCGCATGCTCTCGTCCGAGCGCTGAGAGAAGAGCTTACAAGCAGACCAGATTTTCCTGTTGTGATACTGATAGCTGGAAACAAAGAGCATGAGTCGATAGAGATCATCAAGCAAGGCTTGAGCGGTCTTCCGGCCAGGGTGGAAATATTCGGACGCGACTATGTCTACAATGTTGACTATGTAGCGCAACGGATGAAGACGCTTGTGACCGAATACAACGCTCTGGAACGCAGAAATGTTGGTGGGTAGCGGATGAAATCGGACATCTACAGATTTCGATTCAGAACGGGCGAAGTAGTGATTGACCACAACAAGTGTGTTCAATGCGCGAACTACGCGTGCCTCAAGGCGGATAGCCTTTTCGGGACAGGTGTGCTGAGAATCCGACATGGAAGACCGGTACTGACAACCACGCTTGATGATGCTAAGAGGCTCTGCAACGAGTGCCTGACTTGCGAGCTGTACTGCCAGGCTTACGGAAATGGAGGAGTACGAATAGTGCTCGATCAATTTGCCGATTGAAGGAGCTGATTTGGAACGGCCATACTGATTGACCAGAACACCAGAGTCCTCGTGCAAGGCATAACTGGCAGGGAGGGCACCGCGCGAACCCGGGCGATGGTCGACTACGGCACGAAGATTCTGTGCGGTGTTACACCAGGCCGTGGGGGTAGCAATGTCTGGGCTGTCCCGGTATACAATACCGTCGCAGAGGCTGTTCAGGCGCATGGTCCCCCCCTGGATGCCAGTGTAGTTTTCGTTCCAGGACCACAGGTCAAGGATGCTGTGTTTGAAGCTCTTGAAGCTGGGATCAAGTTTCTAGTGATCCCAGCTGAGAGAGTACCGCTGCATGACAGCCTCAAGATCATTGCTCTCGCGCGCAGGAAGAATGCGAGGATTCTCGGACCCGGTTCCTTGGGCATAGTAAGCGCCGGGAAGGCGCTGCTGGGATGGATAGGAGGAACAGAAGAATTCGCGAGGGAGGTCTTCAAGCCCGGACCCCTTGGAGTCATGTCACGCAGCGGTGGTCAAACAACAACTGTTGCCTGGAGTATCGCGCAGAGTGGATCAGGGATCACAACGGCGGTTCATGTGGGAGCTGAACCTGTGGTCGGGTTATCCTTCGCGGAAATACTGCCTCTATTCGAGAAAGATCCGCAAACCGAAGTGGTCGTAATGTTTGGAGAAATCGGGACAGTTGCCGAGGAAGAAGCTGCCGAAGTGGTCAAGGAAGGTGGATTTACGAAGCCTCTTGTGGCGTACATAGCAGGTCGATCTTTGCCCGCAGGAGTAAGGTTCTCCCACGCCAGTGCAATAATCGAACGGGGCAGAGGAACTGCGGAAAGCAAAATCAGAGCCCTTCAGGAAGTCAGCGCACATGTTGTGGACAGTCCTCAAGATATCGCGGCAACCGTACTCAAGATTCTGAAGAGATGAAAGATGATCCTCCTCAGGTCGATGCTCTATTTTCCAGCGAACAACGTGCGAGCGGCCGTTAAAGCTGCGACGCTTCTCACGGACGCAGTAATATTCGACTTGGAGGACGCCGTGTCAATTGACGACAAGGAAAGCGGAAGGATCCTTGCCGGATCTCTCATCAAGCTCGTGAAGAGACGCGGGATACATACGTTTGTACGCGTGAACGATCTAGGCACGGGTCTCACGACAGACGACCTCAACTTTACGGTCACCGACGGTCTGGATGGAGTGGTGCTACCCAAGACGGAAAGGAGGTCAGATGTAGCCGAGGTTAGCGGAATGCTTGATAGGGTTGAGAAAAAGGGGACGTTAGCGTCCGAGAGCGTCAAATTGGTCCCTCTGATAGAGAGTGCAAAAGGAGTTGTGAACGCCTGCGAGATAGCCTCGGGTAGCGATAGGATTGTTGCCGTTGCGTTCGGAGCAGGAGACTATTGTAGAGATCTCGGGAGAGACATTAGCTCAGTCTCTCCAGAAGAGATCGAGCTGCTGTACGCACGCTCTCACATAGTCAACGCTAGCAGAGCTGCCGGCGTCATGGCAATAGACACGCCATTTCTAGGCTCGTTGACCGATAGAGAGGCATTCCTCAAAGAGATCGATCTTGCCGTCCGGCTGGGCTTCAAAGGGAAACAGTGCATCCATCCGTCCCAGACCGAACCCGTAAACAAGATGTTTTCGCCATCACCCGAAGAGGTCAGCCGCGCCAGTAGGATCGTAGACGCGTTTGACCAAGCTCAAGCCAGGAAAATTGGGGTCGTAGCCTTTGAGGGCAAGATGGTAGACCTGATGACATATCGCCAAGCAAAATACGTGCTTGAAACCTATGAGAGGACCGCGCATAGGACGGCGGCTCGTAAGGCGTTGTCCGTGGACTTGTCGGAGATATTCTCGGCTTCCAGATAAGAGCTTGCGGACAGTCTGATTGGAGTGGATCCCGTTGTCATTTCCTCGAGATACCGCCCTAATTGTGCTGAAGAAGCCACGCCACAACTTTCGCAACGGACGCTCGGCTGTTTTGACCAGTGTGAAACCATGCTTTACATCGTCTGTTCAGACGGTGGCGATTCAGCGTCATAAGAACCTCATGAAATTAAACCATATATTCGACGGCCTAGCTCATACGACCACCAGGTTGAAGTTGCGTTGACAAAGACAACAATAATCGACTTGAGTCTGCCACTCGTGAGCTTTGGGTGGGAGCCTCTCCCGGTGAAGATCTTCAGGTATGACCATGCCGAAGGTACCCGATACGTCGGAGGCCCTCTTGGGCTTTCACCGGATGACTTCCCAAACAAGTCCGGACCTGCGATCGAGGAGATGGAACTACACTCGCACGCTGGGACGCACCTAGATGCTCCTTGGCATTACGGGCCGACAGTGGCGGGCAAACCTGCAAAGACCATCGATGAAATACCTCTCGAGTGGTGCTACGGTGACGGAGTGGTCATTGATGTTAGACACAGAAAACCGGGAGAATACATAACCCTAGATGACGTTAAGAATGGACTGAGGAAGATCAACTACATAGTTAAGCCAAGCGACATTGTGCTCATAATGACTGGCGGAGACAAGAGATGGGAATTCTCTGACTACCCTGATGCTTCTCCGGGCATGAGCCCGGAGGCAACGGAGTGGATTATTGATCAGGGCGTGAAGGTGATAGGCATCGATGGTTTTGGTTTCGATAGGCCATTCAAGAAAATGGCTGAAGATTTCAAGAAGGGTGTGAAGGGCGCTCTCTGGCCATCACATCATGATGTGGGTCGCAAGAAAGAGTACTGCCACATAGAGAAGATGGCTAACCTGGACAAGGTACCAAAGCCCTTTGGTTTCAAGGTTGCGTGCTTTCCGGTGAAGATTTCCAAGGCTGGAGCCGGCTGGTGCCGCGCTGTAGCAATTCTTGAGCAGTAGTTCCACCGCTCTGTCGGAGGAGAAAACAAGTGGCTTCTGCAAGAGAAGAGAAATGGCTCACTGACAAGTACTGGTTGAGTCCCTACAACTGGCTAGACGAGGTCAGATCCACCTTCGATCTCCCGAAAAGGGTTCGAATTCACGAGGTGACCCTCAGGGAAGCAGATCAGCAGCCGTACGTATCGCTTAGGCGTGACGAGAAGGTTCGAATAGCGAGAGCGCTGGACGAGTTGGGTGTCTGGAGTATAGAGATAGCGCCAGCTATCTCCAGAGACGATGAGCTGGCGACCAAGGAGATTTCAGGACTTGGTTTGAAGGCGAAGGTCATAGCGTTCGTGAGCTGGAGGAAGGAAGATGTCGACCTGGCTCTCAAATGTGATGTAGACGGCGTCATAGTAGACTTTGTCGGCAACCCCTGGCAGGGCAAGACGTTCTGGGGGTTGTCTCCCGAAGAGCAGATACAGAGAGGCGTTGATCAGATGCTGTACGCGAAACAACATGGACTCCACGTGATCGCCCTGCCTTGGGACAACTATAGGGCACCGCTTGATTTTCTTGAGAAACTGTACAAGAGGAGTGTTGCGGACGGGAAGGCTGACGAAGTCAGCATCTCAGAGACCTATGGCTTCGCTCTGCCATGGACGACAGTTCACTTGATCAAGAAAGTCAGAAGTTGGATTCCAGGAGTGCCAATACAGAAACACGGCCACAACGATTTTGGGCTGGCGACCGGCGACATGTTAGCTGCGGTATGTGGTGGAGCCGAGGTTCTTCACACAACCATGTGCAGCCTAGGCGAAAGAGCCGGCAACGCCGCAACCGAAGAAGCGGCAGTGGCCGTGGAGCTTCTTCTCGGCGTTGACACAGGAATAGATCTGGAAAAACTTCACTACACGGCGGAACTTGTCCAAGAACTCACCAAGTTCAGGGTAGCCCCTAACAAGCCCATCGTGGGAAGCAACATGTTCAGTACGGGTTCAGGCTGGGTCGTGTGGATGCGAGAGAAAGCCAAAGAAGCTGGAAAGATGACGGGCGTCCTCCCGTTCATGCCTGAGCTTATCGGTGCCCCTCAAGGAAGATATGTTCTTGGGAAAGGCGCAGGCAAGGGCTTGGTCGAGATGAAACTACGTGAGATGGGCATCTCAACCTCAGATGAGCAACTCACTACGATCACTGAGCGAATAAAAGAAGAGAGCATGATTCGTAAAGGCGAAGTCCCAGACAGGGAAGTTGCCAAGATCGCAAAAGGAGTGAAAGGCGAGAAGTCCTAGTCGAACTCCCTGAAATGGACGCATCAAGTTTCAATCTAACGGCGAAAACTTCCGAGAGAGATCGAGCCAACGTTTATCGGATATGCCGATTCTTTGTCTCTTGGGAACAGCGCTGATCTCAGAATCTGGAATGAGGCGAACTCAGATGTGGTGCAGAGCCTTCTGAAAAGCGCTATGGCATGCCTTTCTTAGCCGCTTCTATCGCCTTCTCAAAGTAGCCTGAGGGTTTCAGAGGAGGAGCAAAGATACACAACATCTTCAGTGTCTCTTCTCCGCTGTTCCTGATTTCGTGGGGAACACCTCCGGGGGAGAAGATAATCATGTCCGGTTCCACAGGCGATTTCTTGTCTCCGACAGTGCCCTCTCCTCTACCGGAGACAATGTACTGAATCTCGTCGCCATCGTGGGTGTGAAGACCGGTTGTGTACCCGGGGCTGATGATCGAGTATAGCAGGGTTGCATTGTGCGTTCCAGTAACCTCAGGAGACATGGGGACCTTCAGGTATCTCCTGTTGGGCGGCGGGACCTCAACGCTAGGCACTTGCCAACCTTTCACGAACATTCATCACGCCAGCTCCCTCCCCTGATGGGGCCGCAAATTATTATGCCTTCCTGTCTCGCGATAGTTCCTGTTCATCAAATGACAATTCAATAGTCAAGACCGCATTGGAAGGGTCATGCAGAATGGAGTTTTCTTAGGGGAGCCTGCACGTCTCAGACATATCGCGGCTCGGGCTCCTCTTGGATGTCTATTCTATCAATACCTGGGCAAGCGCTCTTGATCGCATTCTGCAGGTTAGTGGTGATCTTGTACGCCTCTTTCATGCTCATCTCCGGGTCAAATTGGCAACGAAGCACCACGTGTCTACCCATAGCAACCCTACGAGTTCTTATTCCGTGAACTCTCTTGACCTCATCGAAGCGCTTAGCTACATGCTCGATGAACCATCTGAGTTCCGCATCATCTTCCGTCAGTTCCTTCGAGACATGATCTGGTCCAGATTCCACGTGTACCGTGATCTCTGAGATGTTTGAATTGGCGGCTTTCAACTTGGTCTCAATCTGACGGGAGACATCGTGCGCCTGTTTCACGGTCATGTGTTCACTGACCTCTAAATGCAGGTCCACGCACAGCTTTCAATCGACCTTTTGAACATGCACATTGTGGACGCCCTTTGAACCGGGCAACCAATCACCTATCCTCTTCGCAAGCGTTCGAATATCTTCTCGGACATGTCGAACCGGCTCAGTTTGGATGGTGACCCTCGCGTTCGGCAGAACCTTCTCTACCTCTCTTTTCACGTCTGAGGCGATCCCGTGAACTTCGTCAAAACTGAGCCAACCGTCAAGTAAGACATGCATGTTCACATCGAACCTCTTTCTTGTCACACGCACGCTCACTTGATGGCAGGCTTTGACATCCTTCATCGCTTCGATTCTTCTCTTGATTATCTGTGTGATCTCCTTTGGTGACCGTTCCACCATGGGAAGAGGCAACTCGCACACCTTGCTCCGGTTAAGACGATCTGCGTTGGTCCAGCAAAAGAATTGCGGGCGTGATCGTCAAATGTCGGTCTAGCGGCATGTAGACTCAGAAGAACTCCTTATGAGCTCCGTGCCTTATCTGAGCCAGCGCGGGCTGAGGTGGGTCTTGGTCAAATTTGGTTTGATGATTCCTCAAGGCTGGAGGTTGGATCTTCCAAGCGAGGCATCCCAGGAAGCACAATTCGAGGTGATGCTCAAGATCGCTGAAGAAGCGGAGAGACTTGGCTTCTATTCCGGGTTCTTGTATGACCACTTCCACACGTATCCAACTGTCACAACCAATTCCTGTTTCGAATGCTATACGGCCCTGTCAGCGATTGCGATGCGCACTTCGAAGCTGAGACTGGGACAGTTGGTTACGTGTGCCTCCTATAGGAACCCGGCTCTTCTCGCGAAGATGGCTGCCTCATTCGACGTGATCTCGAAAGGGAGACTGGAGTTCGGAATAGGCGCCGGATGGTACGAGGGGGAGTACAAATCCTACGGATATCGCTTCGAGAGTGCCGCGGTGAGGGTGCGCCAGCTGCGAGAGGCTGTGCAGATTATCAAGAAGATGTGGACCGAGGAGAAAGCAACCTTCCACGGAAAGTACTTCACAGTAGATGGTGCGATCAACAGCCCGAAGCCAATCCAGAAGCCTCATCCTCCCATAATCATAGCCGGCTCGGGCGAGCAACTGATGCTCAAAGTTGTCGCACAGCTCGCTGACAGATCGAACCTTGGCATAGCTGTAACGCTCGAGGAATGTGTGAGAAAGTACAGCCTCATTGAGCAGTACTGCAGGAATCTTGGGAGGGACGGGCACAGCGTGGAAAGAACTCTATACAGGGAGGTCTTCGTTGCGGAGGACGGACAAAGCGCTCGCTCAAGAGCGCTTCAATCGAAGCCCCCGGATGCCACTGAGAAAGCGTTTCTTGACTCGAGAATCATAGGAGATCCTGACGAATGTGTGCATCAGTTCAACAAATACGCTGAGAAGGCCGAAGTCCGTTACTTCATACTTCGCGTTCCGGGTGCGGCGGAGTTCGAGCCACTTCGTCTACTATCCAAAGAGGTATTGCCTAAGGTCGCCGGGTGACCCGCGGCGAGTCAGGAACTGCCGCTCTTGTAGCCGGCTGATGCATGAAACGCGAACAGACCGATGTCTTCGAGAGCTTTCACAAGCAGCGAGATGAGGATTCTCTGCCCTTCTCCCTCTGAATAGGCTCCGCACATTAGCAGTTTTCCATCTTCATAGCTCAGGCTCCTCTCCCCTCTCATTGTCCATATCACATCAGGCTCGGGTTTCGTCGGTTCCGTTGAGATCTGAACTTCGCCGAGTCTGTAAGAGAGAAAACTCGGGTCACCCACGACGCTTTGGATCTGCGCATCGGAAAATGCATCTATCCGGATCTTGGCGTTTTCTATTGTGACCTCTTCAGAGAGTTTTCCCATCCGAACATCTCCGCTGATTACTTTGATCTGCGTCGCACGCACCGACCCACGCAGATGCGGAAAAAACTTGTGGTGAAGAAGCTATCCCGAGCCGAGACGCGCCGCAAACTGTAAATTCTACCTCAACAGGGGCCTGCTTGACTATAGGATTCGTGGTTCAGGGTCAGACCCTATTGTAGAATATGTCCCGAGGATCAATCAGATGTCTGACGGCCAAATGTCCTTGTTTGACGCGATAAGGCGAAGGAGAACTATCAGAGCAGAGTTTCTGCCGAGGGAAGTGTCGAGAGAAGACATCGAGCGGATACTAGATGCCGCAAGGTGGGCTCCATCTGGCCACAATATTCAACCTTGGGAATTCATCGCAATTACTGATCGAGATGTAAAGGAAGAAATCGCGAGGTCCACCGAGAAAGTACTTGAAGAGATCCTCGAGAGTAGAGAGAAGCTTGAGAAGACCTTTCTAAGCCATTCAAGGTGGTTTCGTCTGGACAGGAGCGATGCCGAGGAAAAGGGAGATGGGATATACGTTAGGTCTGCGTCGCGTTTCGTAAAAACGGTGATGACCCCGGGAATCAAGGAAACCCTCAGAGACTACACTGTATTCAGGGAAGCAGGACAAGACTACTGCAATCGAATCCGGGCTGCGCCATTAATCGTCGTGACTATCTACGATAGAAAGAAGGAGCCTCCCAATCTGTCATCAGGTCTGATCTCGATGATGGGGATCGGAGCAGCTTTGCAGAACATGCGGCTAGCCGCGACCGCGCTCGGGATAGGATGTCAAGACCTCGCCAGACCCATAGACGCAGAAGGTGGGAGACGAAGAATCAGGAAGATACTCAGGATTCCTGACGACTACTCTTTCGTGAGTGTTATGAGAATGGGGTACGTTGACAAGGAAGTCGCGGACCGTGATGTGACGAACTTGGGAGACTTTAGGAGACCCCTTGGAAAGCTCATTCACTACAACGGATTCTGAACTAAGGGACTTCTTCAGGACCGCGCTAGAGGTCGTTGAACCGATGTTCTACGTCTTCTTCAACCCTGTTACAGGCCTAGACTGCAGGAGGAAGATGTTCTCTCCCTCGATGGCCCACTCGATGTCTTGTGGCAGGCCATAGTGTCGTTCAACTTTCCTGCCTAGTTCTGTCAGCCTTCCGATCTCCTGTTTGGTCAGGATTTGGACGTCAGCCTTCTCCTTGGGAACGCTCGTCTCAGTCGTCTTTCCGGTCGTGTCATCTCTGACGAACATGATCTGCTTGCAGGCAACCGGTGCAGTAGCGATTTCTCCTGTGTTCTTGTCTATGACATAGTGATCGAGTGTAATCGTTCCTGAAACAATTCCCTCTCCCAGCCCCCAAACGGCCTCTATGATTATCTGGCCTTCTTCGGATATCACTGGGTTCACGGTGAACATTACGCCAGCCTTGTCGGCGTTGATCATCTTCTGGACTATGACAGCCACCGAGACTTTGTTGTGATCAAATCCCTGCTTCTCCCTGTAGAAGATCGCCCTCGAAGTGAAGAGTGATGACCAACACTTCTGGACGCAGCTAACTAGGTCTTCCGAGCACACGTTCAAGTAGGTGTCCTGCTGACCCGCGAAACTCGCGTTAGCGAGATCCTCGGCCGTCGCTGAGCTCCTGACTGCGACGAACACTCCGGGACTCCCCTGCTCTGAGAGCTTCTTGTAGTAGTCAACAATGCTGTTCCTTATCGGTTCTGGGACTTGAGACCTCATGATGATCTCTCTAATCTTGTTGGACTGAAGTTCTAGCTGTTTTTGACTGTCAGTCCGGGTCTTTTTCAAGAGTTTTGCAAGCTCGCGGCGTATTTTATTCTCTTCTGGGAAGTGCTGGTACGCCTCCGAAGTAACGACAAATCCAGGAGGTATCGGCAGGGCTGCACCTCACCAAGATTTGCGCCCTTTCCTCCCGCTAGCCCAATGTCCCTCTTCGTCAAGTCCTCAAACCAAGCCACGTACGCCCAGAGCCGCTTCGCGGGCGGTCGGCAGAGTTTTCAAAAGTCGGTTGCTTCGAAAGTATCTGAGCTTCTGCGTATGACTTGGATCTATGCGTCAAACCCGGACGGCTTCGCCGACAATGGAAGACTTCGGACAATGCTAGCGCTCACCTTGAAACTGACGCGGTCAGAGACAGAGAAGTATTAAATATGTTTGGATTCTAGAAACTGGTGCTTTCGTTTGAAGAAGTGACTGGATGTGGCTGAGAAGGAAGAGTATGTTCTAGGTTCTAAGGTTCTTGACAGGTTCTTGGGTGACGAGAAGTTTCCTGTAAGTTGGAAGAGTGAGGATGAGAAGAAGCTGTTGTGGTGGTATGATGACCTGCATGTGGCTCGTCCCGTCTCTCCGATGTATGCTGACTTCTGCGCTTGGTGGGATGCTGACCTGCCGATGGCTAGGTGCTGCGAGTACA
>Ga0315279_10005484_pt1 | contig 16431 bp, 12 predicted proteins | sample YL17G06_20_MG_FD_203694 | JGI IMG/M metagenome (GOLD analysis project Ga0315279, IMG submission 203694) | Sediment microbial communities from Yellowstone Lake, YNP, Wyoming, USA - YL17G06_20 | ecosystem: Environmental > Aquatic > Freshwater > Lake > Sediment | place: USA: Wyoming | collected...
CTCCTTGACGTCGTCGAAGCCGCCGAGCTTGATCCCGCACTCCATCCCTTCGCGGACCTCGCGGGCGTCGTCCTTCTCGCGCTTGAGCGATTCGATCGAGTAGTCGCCGATGATGCGGCTGTCGCGGATGACGCGGGAGCGCCCGTCCCGGTGGATGGTGCCGGCCAGCACGCGGCAGCCGGCCACGGTGCCCACGCGGCTGATGTGGAAGACTCGCTGCACGAGGGCCCGGCCCAGCTCGGTCTCGCGCTTCTCCGGCCTGAGCATCCCTTCCAAGGCGGCCTTGAGGTCGTCGGTGACCTGGTAGATGATGTCGTAGCGGCGGATCTGCACGCCCACCTGCTCGGCCAGGCCGCGGGCTTTCTCATCGGGGACGACGCCGAAGGCGATGATCACCGCGTCGGAGGCGTCCGCCAGGTGGACGTCGGCTTCGGTCACTCCGCCCACGCTCGCCTGGAGCACTTCGATCTGCACCTCCGGATGGGCCAGCTTCGTGAGTTCCTTGCGGATGGCCTCGATCGAGCCGCGCACGTCGGCGCGGAGGATAATGTGCAGGGTCTGCCTCTCGGTCTTCTCGCTCAGACGATCGAAGAGGTTTTCCAGGGTCACGTGGGTGCGGGCCCCCGTGAGTTCCTGTTGCCGGCTCTTGACGGCCCGCTGCTGGGCAATACGGCGGGCCTCGCTGACGTCGTCCAGGACGTAGAAGAGGTCCCCGGCGGCGGGGGCCACGTCCAGGCCGGTCAGATCGACCGGCATGGAGGGGCCGGCCTCCTTGTGCCGCTTGCGCACATTGAGCGTGTCGTACATCGCCTTGACGCGGCCGAAGGCCGCGCCGCAGACCACCACGTCGCCGACCCGCAGCGTCCCTTTCTGCACGAGCACTTTGACGACCACGCCCCGCCCCTGCTGCACCTGCGCCTCCAAACAGACCCCCGTGGCCGGCCGATCGGGGTTGGCCTTGTAGTCGCGGAGCTCCGCCACGGTGAGGAGCGTTTCGAGCAGCTCGTCCATGCCCTGGCCGGTCAGGGCACTGGTCTGGACCACTTCCGTGTCCCCGCCCCACTGGCTCGGCAGGAGGTTATTGACGGCCAACTCTTGCAGAACCCGCTCCGGGTTGGTGCCCGGCAGGTCGATCTTGTTCAACGCCACGACGATCGGCGCCCCGGCGGCCCGGGCATGGCTGATGGCTTCTTCGGTCTGGGGCATCACGCCGTCGTCGGCCGCCACCACCAGCACCACGATGTCCGTGCAGTGCGCCCCGCGGGCCCGCATCGCAGTGAACGCCTCGTGGCCGGGCGTGTCGACGAAGGCGATCGAGCGGCCGTTCTTCTCGATCCGGTAGGCGCGGATGTGCTGCGTGATCCCGCCCTTCTCGTGCGCCGCCACGTCCATCCCGAGGATCCGGTCCAAGAGCGAGGTCTTGCCGTGGTCCACGTGCCCGAGAAACGTCACCACCGGGGGCCGGGGCTGAAGCTGGTCCGGGTCGTCCTGACGCGCCGCCTCCTGCAAGAGTTTCTCCTCCAACGAAACGGGCTGGCGCAGCACGACCTCGATCCCCAGGCCCAGCGCCAGGAGTTCGGCCACGTCGGGCTCGACGCCGGCGGTGATGGTGCATGGGATCCCCAGCTCCAGCAATTTGGCCATGACCCGGTTGACGGGCACGCCCGCGGCCTCCGAAAAGCTGCGGACGTTACACGGCAGATCCAGGACGACCTTGCTCTTGCGGGGCGCTGCCGTGCAGGTGCCGGTGCGTCGCAGTCCTCTTGGGGGCCGGACGACGGCCCGCGGCGCCTCTTCCTCCTCACCCCCGGGGCGGCCGGTCTTGGTGGCGGCGGCCCGCTTGCGCTTCAGTTGACGCTGTTCCCGTCCGCCGAGGGTGGGTCCGGCCTCCTCCTCTTCGACGACCGGCGCGGGGAATCGGCCGCGGCGGCCGTGGTCCCGTTCCTTCTCCTTTTCCTTCTCTTTCTCCCGCGGCGGAGCCGGCGGGGCATCGGCGGGGGCTTGCGGCGCTTCGCGGTCCGGCTCGGCGGGCTCCTTCGGAGACGCCTTTCGGGCGGCCAGCTTCTTCTCCGCCTGCTTGCGGAGATGCTCCGAAAGGGGTTTGCTGGTCGCGCGGCTTGCCCGGATGGCATCCTGCGGCAGCTTGATGTCGGGCTTTTGCGGCGGAGGCTCGGCGGGCTTTGCGGGAGCGGCCGGCTGCTGAGCCGTCGGCATGGGCGCCAGTTTGATCGTGGGGGCGGCCCTCTCCGGCTTCTCGGGCTTTTCCGTCTTGACCCCGGGTCTTCCAGCCTCTTCGCCATCACCGGCGGGCTTCTTCGTTGGAGCGAGTCTCTCGGGCCGGCGTTCCAGGACCGGAACCTTCTTGGGAATCGTGCCTCCCGGGGCGAGGTAATCTTCGCGGCGGACCGCGCCTTGCTGCCCGCGGGCGAGCCCCGCTGCGGCGCCGATCCGATCCGAGATTCCGCCCGAGGCCAATCCGGCGGCACCCGCGGCCCTGGCGCCCCGGGGAGCGCTCAAGTGGGCCTTGATGGCCGCGACGTCGTCGTCCGACAGACTGGCGAGCGCCGAGCCCTTGCCGGCGATACCTATCTGGTTGCAGATATCGACCAGGGCCTTGTTCTCGAGCCTCAACTGCTTCGCTAAGGTGTAAATCCGAATAGCCAACGCGCGTGTCTCCCGCCCGCTCGTGTGCCACTGCTTGCCGCAAGGCAAGCAGTGCAGCTTGTGGTGCGTCTTCACTGCTTCTGACGGAGCAGTGCCACACTCGCCGGAGGCGATTCCCATGAGATCGCCCCGGCACTAGACCGATCCCTCCACCTCGTTCTTCTGTTGGGAAGCCGGCTGCTCCGGGACCGGCTCCGGCGCCCGCGCCTCCGGCAACGGCCCGGAAGCCGCCTCAACGGCCGACGATCGGCCGGGTGGGCCGGATTCCTCATCCCGCGTCTGGCCGCCTTGATGATTGCCCTCTGCATCGGCTTGGGCGGGCTCGGGCGGCTGGCCTTCCGCCACTGCGGCCAGCTCTTGCGTCGTGCCCTCCTCCAGTTCTTGCAGAGCGCCCTCGTCCGGCTCCTGCGGCGCGGCTCTTTCCGGCTCTTGCGGCGCGGCTTCCTCGACTCGGCTCTGCTCGCGCTGGCGGCGACGCTCGACGGCAGCCGCCTTTTCCGCCTCCTCGGCCTTCTGCTCGGCCTGGGCGATAATCCGGCTCGCCTCTTCGTGAGTCAGGCCGCCCATCCGCGTCAAATCGTCCGGCTCGATTATCGAGAGGTCGTCGTAGGACAGGAATCCTTCGCCGACCAACCGCTCCGCCAACTCGTCGGCCACTCCCTCCAGGGCGCTGAACCCCGCCACCGCCTGATTGAGCTGCTCTTCCAGCTCCTCCCGAGTCATGATCTCGATGTCCCAGCCGCACAGCTTGCTGGCCAGACGCACGTTTTGCCCCCGGCGCCCGATGGCCAGGGAAAGCTGGTCCTCGCCCACCAGGACGATGGCCCGGCCGAGCATGGGGCAGAGAATCACCTCGTCCACCTCGGCCGGCTGCAAGGCGTTGGGGATCAACACCTGCATGTCGTCGCTGAAGCGGACGATGTCGATCCGTTCCATCCCCCCCAATTCGTCGACGATGTTCTTGATGCGGTTTCCGCGGACCCCCACGCACGCGCCGACGCAGTCGACCCGCGGGTCGGTGCTGCTGACGGCGATTTTGGTGCGGTAGCCCGGCTCGCGGGCCATGGCCTTGACCTCGATGATCCCGTCGCCGATCTCGGGGATCTCCTGCTCGAAGAGCCGCTGGACCAGGTGGGACCTCGTCCTGCTGAGCACGATTCTGACGCGGGACCCTTGCTTGCGCACGTCGCACACGGTGGCCCGGACGCGCTCGTTGGCGTGGTGCGTCTCGCCGGGGATCTGCTCGCTCTTGGGGAGGATCGCTTCGGCATTGGGCAGGGCGACGGTGGCCGCGCCGCCCTCGTAGCGCTGTACGATTCCCGTGACGAGCTGGTCCTTCTGTTCCATGTACTCGTCGAACAAGGCGTCGCGCTCCGCTTCGCGGATCTTCTGGATCATCACCTGCTTGGCGGTTTGGGCGGCGATGCGCTCGGAGATCTCCTGGGGGGCCAGGGAAACGCCGTTGTGAATTCCAGTGATGGACCCGTCCTCACGATTGATCGACATGGTGATGTCTTCCTCTTCCCCATAGTGCCTTTTGGCGGCGGACACCAGCGCCGCCTCCATGGCCTGGAAGAGGACCTCCTTGTCGATGTTCTTTTCGCGGTGGATCGCATCAACGATCCGCAGCACTTCACTAGGGTTCATCACCGGTCGATTCCCCCTGTTCGGGGACCATGTCCATTCATCGCGACAACCACCCCGCAGGCGCCGTCAGTGGAATTGCTCACCGAAAGCGCTTCGCCCAGCCCGCGTCGTCTTCAAACGATAACACCCACGCTCACCCCCTGCCCGTCGAAAAAAGGCAAAAGGTGGCCCAAAGCTCGTGCAACGCCACGACTTAGCGGGCTATGGGATCTAGTAAAGATACCGGGTGCGGGGTGGGGTGTCAAGGCGTTCGGCGGTCCCGCCGGGCATGGTACGCGGCACCCCCCGTCAGTAGAGGCTCGGGACCGTCTCGGTCCAGCCGACCACCGGGACTTCAGGGGCCATCACCAGGACTTCGACGCGGCGGTTCTTCTGCCGCTCCGTTGCCGACAGGTTGGGGGCCACCGGTTGCTGGGCCCCAAACCCCATCATTCCGATCCGTGCATCCGCCAGGCCCAAACGGCGAAGCTGATCGCAGACGGCAAGGGCCCGGTCGGCGCTGAGGTAGAAGTTGTTGGGGTACTTGTCCCGCGCCGGGCGGCGGGCGATTTGGCGGTCGTCGGTGTGGCCCACCACAAGGACCCGCAAGTCCTTGGCATCAGGCCCATTGAGGAACCGCACCAGGTCGCCCAGCGCCTTCTCCGCCCCGGGTTTGAGCTCGGCGGTGCCCGCGTCAAAGAGGATGTCGGTGTCCAGCTTGGTCGCTCCGGTCTGGGGATCGAAGCGGAGGGCCGGGAACTCGCGGGAGATCGCGGCCAGGCGCTGGGTGGTTTCCGGGCGGAGCGGCGACCGGGACTGGACCACGCCGCGGAACTGCTCGTGGAGCCCCTGCCGCTCGAGCCGGTAGTTGGCCAATTGGCGGCGGTCCAGCGCGGACTGGTCGCCCATCGCGGCCAACTCCTCTTCGGCACTCTGGAGCTGGTCCTCCACGCCGCGGGCGTGCGAGCGGAGATTCTCGACTTGGGTCAGGGCGGCCCGGTGCTGCTCGTCGAGGACCCGATTCTGTTCGCGAAGCGCCGTCATCTCCGGCGTCGGCAGCCAGGAGCATCCGGAGGCAAGAAACACCATCCCCGCGGCCAAACCGCAGGGGAGAGAAAAAGCGGCCCGCATGATTCGACTCCTTTCGAATCGTCGCCGAGGCACGTCACTTGGGGACGATCAGGTCCATCAACTGGCTGTTGACGGTGTACGGTCCGCCCCAGCTCCACATGTTCCGCATCAGGTCGTAGGCCATCATGCCGCCGAGAACGAGGAGCAGAGTGCAGACGGACAAGGCAAGGATGTTCAAACCGGTGTAGGGGGCCTCCTGGAACGCTTCGGTTACGGGCGCAGCGACGGAAGCCGCTTCGGCCAGTCCGGGCTGGGCCGCCGTCAAGGGACCGCCGATCGGCATGCCTGCCGCCAAACCAGCGTCCCCTGCCGCGGAGAAATCCTCGTCCAGCATGGCCGCGGGGGCCGGACCCGGGGCGAGCACCGTGGCGGCCGCCTCCGGCGCCGGCTCCGTGTCCAGGGCGATCACCTGGGAACCGCTCTCCGACTCCTCTTCCGGCGCCTCCTCCATCGGCGTCAGCATGAAGTCCTCGTCGGCGCGGAGCTGCGTCGGAGCGTCGGTGTCGGCCTCTTCGGAGAAGGTGAGCATGTCGTCCTCGCCGAGCTCCAGCGACTCGTCCTCGGCCCGGTCCAGCTCCAACGGCTCTTCCAACGACAGCCCGCTGTCGGTCGGATCGACCAACGAAATGCCGCTGTCGCCCCCAATGGTGACGTCGCTCCCCGTGCCGCTTCCGCCGAGCACTACGTTGTCGTCGTCGAGCTTCTTGCCCTCCGCGGCCAGCTCGACCGCGGAGTCGCCGGCCGGCTTCTTGACGGGCGGGGCTTGGGGCTCGTCGTCCAGCGAGATGCTCTCGTCCAGGACGATGTCTTGTTCGAGCGACATGCCGAGTTCGCCCGCCCCTGCCGCCGCCGCCGCTTTGCCCGCGCCCGAGCCGGTCGCGGCGGGGGCCTTCTCGTCGCCCAGCTTCAGCTCGCTGTCGGCCAGGCGAAGATCGCTGTCGTGAGGCCCTTTTTCCGATGCTCCGATCACGGTCCCCGAGGACCCGGCGTCGGACCCTCCCAGGGCCACCTCGCTCAGCAGCACGTCGCCCGTGTCCTCGCCGACCTCGGCCGAGGCCAGCTTTTCCTGCAATCGCCGCTGCTTGGCCAGCGCGTCGACATCCTCGACCTTGAACTTCCAGGCCGCGCCGTCGCGGTAGCCGTGCAATTCGTGCCTTTCCCGCAGGAGATTGACTTCGCCGGGCGTGATGCCGAGGCTCTGGGCGGCCTCTTCGACCGAGTAGTACCTTTTTTCGAGCATGGGGCGGGTCTCTTATCTTGGCGCCAGGAGAGCTTTGAGTTCCTCGGGCAACGGGTCCTTCGTGTTGAACTGGTTCAATTTCAGGTCGAACTCGAAGCTGCGGACCGACTGCAAGGCGATTTTGCCCGTCGCAAACTCGACGTGGTAGACCGCGATTCTCCGCTGCTTGGGCTCGATGACCGTCAACTGCTGGTACTGATCGCGGACGTTGGCCGATACGGCGATAAGATCACTGTTGGCCGCGTTTGGGTAAAAGTGGATGGGAACGCCCCGCGGGGAGATGCCATCCTGGCGGTCGGGTGCCGCCGCGACGGCCGCAATCACAAAACCGATCACTACCAGAGACCCCAAGGCTACCGCTCTCATGGAACCACCTTTCGGCGTCAAAAAAGTGCGGGAGGCTGGGGCCTCTGGAGATCCATTGTAAAAGCCCCAGTCTCCATTTCAAGCGAAAAACTCCCAACTAGGGGGGCAAGGAAGCGGCGGGAGTTTACCGGCCCAGAGCCCCCCACACAAGGTCAGGTTCGCCCGAGAATGCCACTCTTGGGTGGAGTGTAGTCGTATGCTGGTCCAAGACCACTCCGGGACTTAGAATCCGCGTATTGCTTTCCCGGTCTGATGGAGTCTGCCCCACTTAGCCAAAGAGTCGTGAATCGGCGGACATGAAATCGCGGTCCTCCAACGCGACGGTTGCAGTCCTCGTCAGCGGCGGATTGGATAGCTCGATCCTCCTGGCCGACCTGCTTCGCCCGGCGCGGGGGGCAGAGCGAACCGCTCCGCAGCCCCGCGTGCAGCCCATTTACGTCCGGTCCGGACTGTTTTGGGAGAAGGCGGAGCTGCGGGCCGTCCGTCGCTTCCTAGAGGCGGTGAGGCCCGATGGCACTCGGTTGTTGCCCCTGGTGGCGCTGGACTTGCCCGTAACCGATCTCTATGCAAACCACTGGAGTGTGACGGGCCGGGATGCTCCCGGCGCGGAGAGCCCGGACGAGGCGGTCTACCTGCCGGGCCGGAACCTGCTGTTGTTGGTCAAGGCGGCGTTGTGGTGCCGGATGCACGGCGTGGACGAGCTGGCTTTGGGCGTGTTGGCATCGAACCCGTTTGCCGACGCCACGCCGGCCTTCTTCGCCGACTTCCAAGACTTGCTGAACCACGCCGTGGGCGGGGGGCTGCGGATCGCGAGGCCGTTTGCCGCATTGACGAAGCGCGAAGTGATGAGGCGGGCGGCCGGGCTGCCGCTGGAACTGACTTTCTCGTGCATTGCCCCGATCCGCGGCCTGCACTGCGGGCAGTGCAACAAGTGCGCCGAGCGCCGGGCCGCGTTCCGGTCGGTCGGGCGGCCTGACCTGACGCGGTACACAAAAGCGGAAAGCGGACAGCGGAAAGCGGAATGATAGCGAGGTCGGCTTTCCGCTTTCCGCTCTCCGCTTTTGCCGACCCTGAACCCTGAACCCTGAACCCTGAACCCTATGTTCCGCGTCGCCCGCGAGATCGACTTCTGCTACGGCCACCGCCTTTTGAACTACGCGGGGAAGTGCCGCCACCTGCACGGCCACAACGGCAAGGTCCTCGTGACCATCGAGGCATCGGGGCTCGACGAGCGGGGGATGGTCCTCGATTTCGGCGAGATCAAGCAGGCCCTGAGCCGCTGGATCGACGAGAACTTGGACCACCGGATGATCCTCCATCGCGACGACCCGGCGGTCCCGCACCTCACGCAACTCGGCGAGCCGCTCTATCTCATGGACGCCAATCCGACGGCGGAGAACATCGCCCGGCTGATTTTCGAGCACGCCGTGCGTCTGGGGTTTCCGGTCGTGGAGGTTCGGCTATGGGAAACGCCCAACTGCGTGGCGATCTACGCCCCGCAAGAAACATAACAGTCCGGGTGGCCCACCGCGGCGGGCCGAGCCCGGACTGTTTTCCCCCCCTGGGAACGTGCTGGACTGCCGACTTGTCTCCCAGCGGGTCCTTCTGCCTGACGGGCAACCCCCTGCCAACGCGCTCCCGCGGTCCGAGGTGACGGTTGTGGTATCGACCGCTTGGGGCATGTCACTTTGGCAATCTTTGCCGGTTGAAACGGATTCTCCTCATCAAGTTTGCCGGTTAGGCCGATTTTGAGGGTTCAGGCTTCGGGGGTCAGGGTTCGGGGTTCAGGGTTCAGGAAACATGAGGACTGGCAAGGTGAGCGGAGTTCAACGCTTGATCGACGGCGTGAGTCGTTCCCCTCTCGTGTGGGGATCATTGGCTGGTGCCGGCTTCTTCGCACTGGTCCATGCCGATGCCCTGGGGAGCTACTTCTTCCAGCGGTACTGCGCAGGCCACCCGGTCGAATACGTCGAGACCATGCTCTTCTTCGTCGGCCTGGCGGCGTTGGCGATCAAGGCCCTGGACGTGGCGGCCCAGGTGCGAGGGCTCAGCCGGCCGCTGATGGAGCCGATTGCGCCGGACGGCCATTCGCCCGCCGACTGCGACATGCTCTTGGCACGTCTCAGTCGCGTCCCGCAGGTCGGTCAAGACGACTATCTCTTGCGCCGCGTCCGCAACGGGCTGGAATCCGTGCGCCGTATCGACTCCGCCGACAACCTCGAAGAGCGGCTCAAGCACCTGGCCGACCTCGATGCCGACCAGGCCCACGCCGGCTACGGGCTCATGCGGTTGATCGTCTGGGCGATTCCCATCCTCGGCTTCCTGGGCACGGTGATTGGGATCACCATGGCGATCGCCAGCCTCAAGCCCGCCGCCTTGGAAGAGTCGATGGTCGAGGTGACGGGCGGCCTGGGCGTGGCCTTCGACACCACGGCGTTGGCGCTGGGGCTGTCGATCATCCTGATGTTCGTTCAGCACTACGTGGACCGGGCGGAGACCGGGCTCTTGGCCGCGGTGGACGCCCGCGTCGAGGCGGAGCTGATCGGCCGCTTCAAGGAAGTCTCCGTTGACCCGGACTCGCAGGTTGCCGCCATGCGGCGCATGAGCCAGGCCGCGATCCGGTCGATGGAGGAAACGTTGCGGCGTCAGGCCGAGCTGTGGCAGGCCGCCGTGGAAGCCAACCGGCAGCAGTGGCAGGAAGTCCAAGGCACCGCGGTCCGGGCCGCGGAGAACCTGGCGGCGGTCCAGAATGCGGTGGTCCACAAGGCGGAAGTGCTCACCCGCGCCGTGGATGCCGCCTCGTGCGTGGCCGGCTTGCAGGAGACGCTCAACCGTAATCTGTCCGCGCTAGCGGGGGCAAGGCACTTTGAAGAGACGGTGATGAGCCTCGCCGCCGCGATCCATCTGCTCAATGCCCGGCTCGGAGAACTCCCGGCCAAAGCGCCGCCCGTGAGCCTGGAGCCCGCCCGGCGCAGGGGACAGGCCGCATGAGCCGCTCGGCCGCCAGCGCGCGTCGAAGCCGCCGCAAAGGCAACCCGGTGGCGCTGTTTCCCTTTCTGGCCGTGCTGGTCTGTACGATGGGCGCGCTGATCGTCGTGCTGGTGGTGCTGGCGCGCCAGTCGCAGATCCAGGCCAGTCAGGCCACCGTGGCACAGGCGGCCGAGGCGAAGAGCGATCTGGAGGCCGCCCAAAAGATCGCCGAGTGGCGGCGGTCCGAGATGGAGTCGGCCAACCAGAAGGCCCGGGCCAAGCTGGCGGAGACCCGCCTCCAACTGGGCCATTTGGAGGACCACGCCCGGCAGTTGCGCCGGCGACTGGACGAGCTGGAGGCCCAGTGGCAGGATCTCCAGCGGCTCAAATCGAAGACCGGCCAAGGGCGCGAGGACCTGGCCGCGGAGCGGGCCCGGCTCAGCCAACGCATCGCCGAGGTCGAGCGCCAGTTGGCCGACGCCGAGAAGGCTTCGCAAGAGGGCCCCAAGTCCTACGCGGTCGTGCCCTACGAAGGGCCCAATGGCACGCGCCGCCGCCCGTTGTACATCGAGTGCCGCAACGACGCCATCGTCCTTCAGCCCGAAGGAATCGTCTTCCGGGAGTCCGACTTCCCCGACCCCATCGGACCCGGCAATCCTCTGGACACCGCCGTGCGCGCCGCCCGGGAGTCGCTTCTGGCCCAGAACGCGATCAAAGGCGACGGCTCGGACGAGCCGTATCCGCTGCTCCTGGTGCGGCCGGGCGGGATCGTCGCCTACTACGTGGCCCGGCAGGCCATGAAGTCCTGGAAGGGGGAAATCGGATACGAGCTGATCGGAGAGGATTGGAAGCTGGCCTTTCCGCAGCCCGATGCCGCCTTGGCCCGGGCGGTCGGCGAAGCGGTGGAGTCGGCCCGGGAAGGGCAGCGGCAGAGGGCCCTCCTGGCCGCGATGGCTTCGGCCAGTCGCCCGCGCACCACGTACCGCGCTGCCCCGCGCGGCGGCTTGATCCGGGAAGGCGGGCCCGAGGAGGACGATTCCGGCGCCCAGGGCGGAAGACCGTCGGCCGGGTTTGGGTTTGGCAGCGGCTCGGCGAGCAGTCCCGGCGCGGGGCCTGAGTCGCGGGGCTCAGGTCAGTCGCCGGCCTCTGGAGGCGGCAAACCGAGATTGGGAGCCGTGTCGGAATCGGCGGACTCGCAGCCGGGCGCGAAGGCGGGCCGCCCCTTGCGGCCGGGCGAGTGGATACCGTCGGAGGACCGTAAGGAGAAGAAGCCCCCGCGCAGCGAGAAGTCGTCCCCCAAGAACAAGAGCCTGGCCGAAGGCCGCGGCCGGAACTGGGGCCTGCCCGACGCTGCCCGGGGATCGGTCCCCATCACCCGCTCGATCCGCGTCGATTGTTTCCCGGATCAGTTGGTCGTCCTGCCGGAGGGCGCCGGGCGGAGCAAGGCCGTTCTGTTTGGAGAGCGCACCGAGGAATCGGCCGATTCCCTCGTCTCGGCGGTGTGGGAGCAGATGAAGGCTTGGGGGATTGCCGGCCGGGGGATGTACTGGCAGCCGGTGCTGAAGGTCCGCGTGGCCCCGGGCGCGGAGACCCGCTACCTCGAGCTGAAGGTCCTGCTGAAGGACAGCGGGCTGGAGGTGGAGCGGGCGGAAGGATGATTGCTGATTGCTGAATGATGAATGATGAATGATGAATGTTAGTGTTTAACCCCCAATCTCAAATCCCCAATCCCTAGTCCCCAGTCCCTAGCCCCTGGCCCGTCCTGCCATGTCCCGCAGCGATACGCACGAAGCCGGCGCCGTGGGCCACGACTCCTTCCTGGACGTGGTCACGAACATGGTGGGGATCCTGATCGTGCTGGTGATGGTGGTCGGGATGCGGATCAAGAACGCGCCGGTCAAGCTCACTCCGGACCAAGAGACGCTCGAGGCGCGCGCAGCCCTCCAAAGAAACCAGGCCACGGAGCGCTCGCTGCAACAGGAGGTCATGGACACGACCCGCCAGATCCAGACCGTGGCAGACCAGGCAATGCGCCGCGGCGCCGAGCGGGACCTCCTGGCCACGATGGCGGCTGCGGCGGAGCACAAGATCCGCTCGCAGCGCGACGAGCTCAACGCCGGCGACAAAGAGGAATTCGATACCGCCCGGGAACTCGCCGATGCCCGCCGCAAGCTTCAGCGCATCGAGCAGGCCCAACAGGCCGCCAGGCAGCGTCCTGCGGAGCCGGAAATCGTGCGCAGCTATCCGACCCCGCTGGCCAAGACGGTCGTGGGCGACGAGGCCCATTTCCAACTCCGCGGCGGGCTCGTGGCGCACGTTCCCGTCGAGAACCTGATTCTGGCAGCCAGGTCGGACGTGCAGGCCAAGGCCGACAAGCTCTTCGGCCAGCAGCGGCTTCCCGAGTTCACCGCAACCGTCGGGCCCGACGGCGGATTCCGACTCAAGTACACCGCAGTGCGGGAGGACAAGACGGAGCGCACGCCCAACGGGTTGGCCCGGGTCGCGTACCTTCGGATCGTTCAGTGGACCGTCATCCCGGTCTCCGGCGAGCTAGGCGAGCCGGTGGAGGCGGCCTTGTCGAGCGGCTCGCAGTTTCGCCAAGTCCTGAGCGGCCTTCGGCCGGGGGAAACGACGGTCACCGTTTGGGCCTACGCGGACAGCTTCGAGGCGTTGCGCCGGCTCCGCGCCGAACTGTACCGCCTGGGCTTTCCAATCGCCACGAGGCCGCTTCCCGAAGGTCTGACGATCGGCGGCTCGCCGAGAGGGAGCAAGTCGGAGACCGAGTGACGTTGGGTTGATTGCTGATTGCTGATTGCTGAATGCTGATTGCTGACAGTCGTTGGTATGGAGAGGCCCGGGCTCGGCAGGAGATCTTGCCTGACTTTCCCAGAGTACGCAGGCCACAAGACTCGGATAAAGGTCAAGATCCACACGATCCATACCGATAGATTCTCTTGCCACGAATCGCAGTCTTGCGCCTGCGCCCTGGACGTCAGGCGGTTTCTCGGTGCGAGGACCCATCGATGAGACAATACCAGCCGATCGAGGCGAGCCGGCCGAAAGAGGGCAAGAATCCGTCCCGGCGGGCGGCCCACAGGCCCAAACCGCGCGAGTCGGCAAGCGACGCCGTGCCGGCCATCGAACCGCCTCGGGTTCTAGCCCGCATCCCCAATTTGGCGGATGAGGGAGGCGAGTCCGTCCCGGAGTGCGATGAGAACCTGGGCGAGGTGGGAAGTCGGGGGTCCCGGTTGTCGCTGAGGATTCTGGCTGGAGGGATTATTGTCCTGCTGGCCGTGGCGCTGAAGCCAATGGTCTGGCCGCTGGTGTCTGGGGACAAGACCCCCGCGACGGCCGCCAAGGATGAGCCTCCGCGCTGGCCGGCTCCGCCGGCCGCGAACCCGCTGCCGGCCCCGAAACCGGACGAAACGACCTCGCTGCCCACCACGTGGCAGAAGGGCAACGCGAGGCCCGAGCCGGGTCAGCCGGAGGAACCGAACTCGGAGGAGATCCCCGGCTTCTCCGCAAGCCCGTGGGACCAACCCGCCGGCCAGACCCCTCGCCGGGACCCGATGCCGTGGCGGACCCAGGCCAGTCAATCCGACCCGATGGAACCGGATCGCTGGCCACAGGATCGGGAGGTGCAGGATCGAAGCCGGTACCAGCCGTCGTACCGCACGGCCGAGCGTCCTCAGTACGCCGGCGAGCCGCGGCCGCCGTCGCGGTTCGAGGACCGCCCGACTGGAATCGGCGGCCCACCGGCGAGCAGCTATCCGCAATTCACCAACCCCGACGTCCGTGCCGACCGTTCGCCTTCCCCGGGCTATCGCGGTTATGCCCCGGCGACGGGCCGTCAAGAGCCGACGCGCCCGACCAACTCCCCGACCGCTGCCCCGAGATGGGACTATCCTTCCACGGATCGGACCGGCCGGGAGCCGCCCGCAAGGCCCTCCTGGGGCCCGTCTTCGGGGATGAATCCTGCGCTGGGGGATGGCGATTCCGCTGCGGACCCGGGGGTAGCGCGATTGGAAGGGTACATCGAGAGGCCCAACGTTCGGACGTCCTATGAGCGCACTCGACCAAGCGTTTATTAAGGCCTACGTGCGGCACGGTTCGGCCCCGGCGGCCGCCGTGTTGGATTCCGCGAGGCCGGTTCACCTGGCAGAGGCCCTGAGCGGGGAGTCCCTCGGACCGTCGGGCGGGGAGAGGCCGGCGGTACGGCCCTCGGTCGATGCCCTGGCAGAGCCCGAGGTGAAGACCGTGTCAGAACCGATGAGGGAGACGGCGATGGGATGTTCAGCGAAAACCTCCACAGGAGTCTCGGGAAGGCCGCGGGCGGAGTCCCCGCGAAGGAGAACCCGGTGCAAGAGCGTGTCCGTCGCCCGGCGGAGCGCTCCGAGGCGCGAGGTCGTTGGCCGTCGGGAGGCGATCCAAGCGGAGGCAGTCAAGGCGGGGGCGGGCGATCCGGATGCCGCCGCCGAGCGACTGCCGGGCAAGACCAAAGGTGAGGCTCCGGCGGCACGCGTGCGAAGCGGGCCCGGCGCCAGCGTCTCGGCCGCGACCTTGTTCTCCGGCGCGGCTCCCGTCGAAACGGCGATTCCCGGCCACGACCCGGCGGCGGCGAAGGCGTCCGAGGACCGCATGGCAGAGCCGTTGCCCGGCTCGGGGTTGCGGCTCCACTCACCCGCCGAACCATCCGAACCATCGGCTCCCGCAAAGGATTCCAGCGTGGAGGAGCCGCGGGCTACGGAGCACGGGTCCGATCCTGCGAAGGATCGCGTGTTTCGTCCGATGTTGGAGGTGGACCGGTTCCAATGGCCGGCCGTGGTGAGCCGGTTGGACACCGGGGCCGGCGGGCCGCTGGAGCCGTTGATCGACGCCCTGATCCGCGGGGCGAGGCGCGGCTGGAAAGTGGTGGCCGTGGCCGGGTGCCAGCGCGGCGACGGCTGCACCACGGCGGCGTTGGCCGCCTCGCGGCAATTGGCCCGGCAGGGGCTCCGCGTGGTGTTGGCGGACGCGGATTTTCAGGATCCTCGCTTGTCGAAGCGTCTCGGGCTGGCGCCGCAGTGCGGGTGGGAAGAGGCGTTGGGCGGTCGAGTGCCGCTGGCGGAGGTCGCGATTGAGTCGCTCTTCGATCGGCTGGTTTTGCTGCCGGCCTGCCGGCCCCCGACGGGCGCCGAGCAGGCATCGGAAAAGCCCTGGGACGCCGCGGCCGCCATCGGCGTGCTCCGCGAGCGATACGACTTGATCGTGCTCGACCTGGGCCGTTTGTACAAGCGCAGCAAGACCGCGATCGGACTGTTCGATTCCGCCGGGCGATGGATCGACGTCGCCGTGCTGGTCCACAACGTCCGTTCGACGTCGAGCATCGAGCTGACCCAGGCGCACGAGCGGCTGCGTGCCGCCGGGATTGCCGAGGTCTTCGTGGTCGAGAATTTCGTCTAACCCCCATGTACGAGTCCTACTGGAAGCTCGATCAGAGGCCTTTTTGTAGCGGCTGCGACCCCCGCTTCTACTATCCGGGCCAGTCGCACCAGGCCGCTCTGCTGAAGCTCCGTTACGCGGTCGAGAACCGCTGCGGCGGGGCGATCCTGGCGGGGCCGTCGGGCTCGGGGAAGACGCTGCTGGTGGGGATGCTGCGCTCGGCAATCGCCGAGCAGTTCTCGCCCGTGGTCCATCTGGTCTTTCCCGTTGGGCTGTCTGGCCGACGAGCTCGACGCGGCGGCCGACCCGGCGAGCGTGCAAAGCCTTCACCACAGCGTGCGGCGGATCGAGCGATTTCTGACGGCCAGCGCCAAGCAAGGCAAGCACGCCGTCGTCGTGATCGACGAAGCGCACCTGGTGGAGTCGGGCCGCACGTGGGAGGCCCTGCGCCTGCTGCTGAACTTCGAGTCGGAAGGACGGCCCGCGATGACGCTGCTGGCCGTGGGCCAGCCGGGGCTGTTGCCCATGATGGACCGCATGCCGCATTTCGAGGAGCGGTTGGGGGTCAAATGCCTGCTGCGCCCGTTCACGCCGACGGAAACGGCGGAGTACATCGTCCATCGGCTCTCGGTGGTCGGCAGGACCCAAGCGTGCTTCGAGCCCGACGCCCTGGTCGCCCTCCACCAGCTCACCCAAGGCATTCCTCGGCGGATCAACCGCCTCTGCGACCTTGCCCTCTTGATCGGCTACGCCGAGCAGCGGACCTCGATCTCCGGCGAGCAGATCGAAACGATCAGCCAGGAGCTGGTGACCGTCGCGCCCGAGTAGAGGGCAGCCGGCAGAGGGCAGACGGCAGAGGGCAGACGGCAGAGGGCAGCAGGAAGTTTGCGCATTCCTACGCTGACGCGACTCGCCTGCCGCCACGGTGGGCCAGTGAGAAGTGAGAAATGAGAAATGAGAAGGGCAAAGTGAAGACCGAGGGGTCCCGCGTCAATTTGCACTTCTCATTTCTC
>Ga0315279_10005485_pt1 | contig 16425 bp, 22 predicted proteins | sample YL17G06_20_MG_FD_203694 | JGI IMG/M metagenome (GOLD analysis project Ga0315279, IMG submission 203694) | Sediment microbial communities from Yellowstone Lake, YNP, Wyoming, USA - YL17G06_20 | ecosystem: Environmental > Aquatic > Freshwater > Lake > Sediment | place: USA: Wyoming | collected...
TTAGGGTCTTAGTCCCGTTCCTACGTCTACCCAGACTTTCTCTCCAATCTTCCTGTAACCTATCTTCTCATAGACGCTGACGGCAGGGTAATTGTCTGACCTCACAAATAACGCTGCAGCTTCAGCATTTCTCAGCGCTTCTTCGGTTATGGCAGATGTTGCCAACGTTGCGTACCCCTTGTTCCTTCGAGTTGGTTGCGTATAGACTCCGCCTATCATCCAAATAAAAAGTAAATCTTCCGTATATTATAGCCATCCATGAGACATTAATATATTAATGTTGCTTTCATGTTCAGCATGATACTTAAATGCATTTAAGTTACTTAACTAAGTTTCATCCACCTTAATCTCTTTCAGCACTATCTTAGGTGACTTGGCTTCTTTCAACACGATTTTAGGTGGCTTAGCTTCCTTCAATACGATTTTCATTTCTCTTTCTTCTGCATATTCGTTAATTGAGCTCTGTTTTGTTCCGTCATCTACTGGATTGATTGTTTTGGTACGCTTTTTCTTGGGCATAGGCATCAAGGAATATTAGTCACAAACAGAATAAAAAAGGTTTGTATGGATTATTGGATTTCTGCTTCTTTAATGCTTCCTATTGTTAGTAAGAGGTGAGTTCTCATTACTCAATACTCGATTCATGGGTACAAAACGTGCGAGCATAAAATTTCAGGCATCGGATATGGCATATTGTGGTGGATAAACATACCTTTGAAATTTATTGTTTTGTGTTAAAAATTTATGGAGTCCTAAATTGTTCCATGAAAAGTTAAAACTGCTTTATATACTGATGGGAAGTAATTAACGGTTTTTCATTTTTGTAGGCAAAAGTGAATTCTAAGACTATGAAAGTATAAGACTAAGACTATCAAACAGTCATTTCAATAGTCAGTTTTCACGTTCTTGCAACCGCAGGAATTGACAACCAAAAAATAGTTATAGTTAGAATGAGAAAGGTTATAAATGGGAATGGTTAAATTGTCAGTTACAACAAGTAGTGAAAAATCCGATAGTGATGTATTAACCAATCCAAAGTATGCTGGATTGCGGGACTATTGGAAGAAAGTTCAGAATGATACTCGTGAGAAGATTTTAGAAGCTTTACGGAACCTAGACAAAGACAAACCGTTTCTGAACTTAAATGAACTGACAGAAGCTGTCGGGCATAGCTATCTGACTGTCAGAAGGATTGTAGATGAACTGGTAAAAGAAGGTAAGATAGCACACAAAAAACTTAACCTCCCAATACCCACCCACATGTATTACCTTCCTGATGACTACATCAGAGGCATCGAGGTAGAAAAAATACTGACTTATAACAAGGAAACTTATGGAGAGGGTTAGTATGTTGAAATGTGTCTTATGTGGTAAAGAAACTACTAACCAAACTGCTAAACTAATTAGGGAAAAACAAACTACGATGCCAGATTGGTTATCCATCGTCCTAACAAGCATTCGTAAAACTGAACCAAGGATTGTAGAATCCAAAGACGAATACTCCGATTTTCACTTAGATGACGGTACTGAAATCATTTGTGCAGACTGTTATAACAGTATGCTGGAAAAAGTGTGGTCGGTGTTCTCTAAAAAACTGAAAAACGAACAGGCTGATATGGTCGAAGAAGTCGAAAGACAAAAGATAGTGAAGGAGGTGGAATAGCCAATGTCAGAAACCGAGAAAATAGGAGAAGATATCCTTGGCGGGGCACCTCCATCGAGGATGCCAATCAAAAAACGTAGAGAACTTGAAGAAAAACTAAAGGAAGAGTTAGCTAAGAAAAAGAAAGCTGAGGAAGAGGAAGATAACATAAAACTTCCAAAACTTCCTATCCCAAATGACCAGCATGAACTATCACGTTTGGAACGTGCAGAGATAGAACAAAGGGCTAGACTCACAGGGATATCTCTAGAAGAGGCAGAAAAGGTGTATGTCAGGGAACACCTAAGAAATAAGCCAAAGAAAAAGAAGTCACTTGCTGATACGATATTCGAGTTTCCATAAGGGCGCTGAGAGAGTTAGGAGAACCCTAGCTTTCCAGCAATGCCCACACGGATTGAGATGAAGTGGGGCAATAAAATCGTCCCGAAAGGGATATGAGGTAAAGAAGAAATGATAAGATGGAAGAAATATTCGACATAGTTAAAGCTACATTCAAATCAAAAAGCAAAAGAGAACTAGACTTTCTTATCCAAACACTTTCTAAGGCATTAGGTCAGCAGAACATCAAATACCTATCGCCAAACTACATTGTGCGTGCTAAAATCTACATTTTGGATATGGACATTAGGATACCCAATACTCTACTTCGCTACGATTTTAAGGCTGCTAAAACTGACAGTGGAGCCACTGAATAACCATGCCAATCTTAGCTAATCACAAAATAATCATCTCATCTGGTGATACACAACTAACATACCTATGTTACAAGGCGGCAAAGGAAGCTGTTATCAAAAAATTCGGTGAAAGTGCAATTGTCTTTTCCGTTTCTGAACTTGAACCAGAAAATAGAAGATGGTATGCCTACATCTACTTAAAACTTGACAAACCATTGGACTACTATTTCAACATTCCAGAGAGCCCATCCATAGTGCTAAGGGAGGTAGGCAAGGATGACAAGCAAGCCTGAAGAGATTGAAGTGTTGCCAGAAAAGATATTCCTAGGAGAGGCAATCGACTATTCAAAGATTAAGCTAAGGAAGAAAACTAGAATAAATGACTTGAAATTAATCTATGAACATAACTGGTTTGATGAAGAAAAGAACGAATACATAACATCCTACAGGATATGGGAAATAGACCATGGGAAATTACAAAAGAAACATTATCTAATCACAGACCCAAATACCGCCCTTCACAGAGGAATTCAATTCATTTACCTAGCACCTATCAAAGATTGGACAAAGGCTGTGCCAGTAAAACCAACCGAGGTTGAGGAAGTTGGGTAGTAACCGAAAAGCTCGGAAGGTTCATCGTAAGCACCCTAGAAAACGAAGACAAGGAGATAACTGGAAAGTGAGGAATGATGAATCGGATTGATAGGGATTTTGTTGGTATTCTCAATGTGTTGACATTATTGAGAGAACGTCCTTTATCCTACGATGAACTTTGGGAGAGTAGATTTTTCAAGACTAGAGGTCAACTAGACTTTGCTCTTCGCAGGTTAAAAGAGAGTTGTTGTATAGAGAAGATTAAAGCAGTTGGGATATACTGTATCCTGGGTCATGGACTTTCGCTTCTTTCATTTTACCCGACATGGCAATGCCTAAACCCAGAAATCTTGGATATTGTGGAACCTTTAGGCGGTTGAGGATGGGAAGGAAGAGCTACACAAAGAAGAATCCCAGACCGCTAACACAAAAGGAACAATGGAAGAAAGGGAAAAGGAATCGTAAGAGGAAGAAGCGAAAGGAAGCGGCTAAGGAGTATGATAAAAATGGGAATGCAACTTCCACACATAACTGATTCTGAGACTTTCTTTATGTGTTGTTTCATAATTTTAGCCTTCCTACTATTCATATTGCCTTTAGAATTGTATTGGAAAATTGGCTTATTCCTATTCTTTTCTGCATTATTTGTCCTCTTTACATTATTTTCTGCAGTTTTGTATCAATGGAAAATCAAGGAAGGGTTAAGGCATGAATCAACTTGAACTTGTCATTATCCCGTCGTTCAACCCGCTCCCCTTTCCTTCGCCTAGTTTATCTCCAGAAGTAGAGATTATCAAGATATTCGGGTATACATTCTTGGTCTTTCTGCTATTTTATTGTTTTACTCTAATTTGCCGTGCATTGAAAGGCAGAGGAATGGGAGTTAGGAAGGGTGGCTAGATGTCTAACGACTATCTAAGATTAATATTCTTGCAGGTCGAGAGGTGTAATGCTGCTACTCCAGACAAGTTATATGAGGCTACTCTTAGCTTACGTTCACTCTGCAACCCATTCTCAGATGAACAGTTTGAAAAAGAAATCAGCGCTATCCAAGAAGAACTAGAATCAGAATTAAACTGGGATGAAGATGGTTCAGAGACTAATTGTTTTCAAATAGCAGGTAGAAAAATGATGGATGCGTGTATCTCGCTACTCAAAAGAAAGGGTTTAATCGAAGGGTGATTAGATGACAGATTTTGAGCAAGTATTAATTAGTAGTTATGTCTATATGTTAAGTGAGAGTTGAATTACCTTGAAGGCGTGTCACCGCCTAGCCCTAAGCGAGGGGGCAGAAAGAGAACAAAAAAGGAGACAAGAAAATGAAGGATAAAATACTCAGCAAGCACTTCTTGAGAATTGTGGCAATTCTTCTGATTTCACTAATGCTTATGCCAATCGTCTTTGGCACAACCATCTCAAAGTTGAACACGTTTGTTTCCGATGCCTCAGACTCTGATATGATTTGGTTGTCGCTCATGAACTTTACAAGCGTATCTGTTGGTCCAAGCGAAAACGCTACAAACACCTTTCAGTCGGTTACTTATGATCCTTGGGTCAACTATCATGCCGTCAACGTTTGGGCAGTAGCAGATGAAGAGTTCAGAAGTAGAACTTACGAAACCACGTGTTTTAGCCAAGTTTCATGGGACGCATACATTGCGAATCGAATTGAAGCTGGTGATAACAGACTTTATGACGTTTTTGGAATTGACTTAATAATAATCAGCATTGGAACATGGGAAAGTAATAACGCATTGCAAGGACAAGAGTTGCTTGAAGACGCAATATCCAAAACTGGATTTGTCAGCAAAAAAACCATGATTAACGCAGCAGTGATTGGCATCTTAATTGTTTTTACAGGACAGAACCTTGGTTATGTGGCAGGCGCAGATAGGCAGAAAAGCGCAATAATCACGACTTACCAAGCTTATTGGGCTGATGATAACGTCATAAGGCATGAAGTATCTCACCTCTTCAGCGCGAAAGACCATCTAAATAGCACAGACCCACACTACTATGATGACTGCATAATGTCGTATAGAATGGTCTACATTGAATTCTGGGTTGAAGATGGCTGGGTGTGGTGGGTGGCAAACAACGTGTCTCTAGCGGGTATAAGCGACAACTGGTGCTCAGAATGCTCAACCACCATCTACAACAACAGAGGAAGATACGAGTTTGTTTGTTACCATCCGTTAAGCGCATGGCCGATATAGGAGGGAAAAAATGTGAGAAACAGCTTAAAAACGAAAATTATTGCCTTGGCACTTCTGCTTCTCGGAGTAATTCTCGTAAGCGCTTCTATATGTTTCGCCTATGCAACTTGGAGAATAAGCCAAAACCATGAAGAAGACGGCTTTTTTATAGATGATTTCGTTATTCCCCCTTCTAGGTCTATAGGGCCTGCATTCTCAATGATAGCGTCAGCAATATTTGGATTCGGAGGAGTTTGTAGCGTATTCTACGGTGCAAAAAGCTACAGTGAATAAGAAAATGTTGCTGTTAAGACTGTTGTCTAGCACCATCGCGGTTTTAACAGCGTCAACGTATCTATTTGAGATTTGGCACATCTTGCTCAGATAGGCGACTGGCATGACATTCTAAATTCCCTTCTTTTTTTATGTTGGTGAAAGAAATGCTTGAAACCTTTGAGCCTTTGCTGATGATACTGTACTTCAGTACACTACCCTGTCAGTTACTCCTAAACTTCTGTCTCTGCAAGGGCAACATGCTATTGTTCTCAATCTATCCTTCAGTTGTGGCAATTCTAGCAATCTATATTCTAGCCAACAGAAGGAAGGACTATCTCAAGCTTTTGTTTGACAGTGGGCTTCATGTGCGAGATATGAGCAAAGTTCTCGCTGAGTATGAAGAGTTGCTTAAGAAAAAGAGAGTGAGAAAATGAAGAAAGCAGTGATTGCCGCTGAGAAACTCTATCTGTACAAGGCCTAGATGTGAAGGAATTTGAGATGAGCTTTAAACTGTTACTCGTCTGCTGCCTAATCATTGTATTGACAGCTGCGGTCACAGCACCTCTATACTTTTTATTCAAAGGCAAACCAGTCCTGCAGTACACTTACCAAATCGTAAACACCTATCCACATGACGAAAACGCTTTCACACAAGGACTAGTGTTTGAGAATGGAGTCCTGTATGAAGGCACTGGACGCTATGGAAATTCCACACTACGCTGTGTAGAGCTAGAAACTGGGAAAATCGTACAAACCTATGCTCTGTCAAAGGACTTCTTCGGTGAGGGAATCACAATTTTCAAGGACAAAATCATACAATTAACTTGGGTAGAGCACAAAGGTTTCATCTACAATAAAACTTCTTTTGAGCTGTTAGGAGAGTTTAACTATTCTACACAAGGATGGGGAATCACGAATGACGGCCATCGCCTAATAATGAGCGATGGGACAGAAAATCTCTACTTCCTAAACCCCGAAACCTTCGAGAAAATTGGACAGATTGAAGTGCAAGACAAAGGAAACCCTGTCATTGCGCTCAACGAACTTGAATACATCAAAGGCGATGTTTACGCTAACATTTGGAGACAAGAAAAAATCGTCATAATTAACCCTCAAAGTGGACAAGTCAAGGCATGGATAAATTTCACAGGAATCCAAAAGATGATGAACCGCGCAGGAAGCGATGTGCTTAACGGAATCGCCTATGATGCGCAGGAAGATAGACTCTTCATTACTGGGAAATGCTGGTCTCAACTTTTGGAAATCAAGTTAGTCGCTGTGCAATAGCTACTCTACTTCTCCGTGCTGCAGTTCCCAAACCTAGTGCGCGCGCTAAGTTACATATTTAGAATAACAAAATAGCATAATTTAGCTAGTAAGGTAGAGAATAGGAGATTTAGAAAAACTGGGTTATATTGGAAGCGTTATGAGGTTAGGTCCAGCCTTTTCCGAAGTTTGCGCCCAGTATAACAGCGTCTTTTATGTTTATGGAGCCGTCGTCGTTGATGTCTGCGTTTGGGTTGTAGCTGGGCTGACCTCTTTGCGATCCGAACGCCGCATTCAATAAGACGGCGTCCTTTATGTTGACGTATGTGTCGCCGTCGATGTCGCCCGGAATAGAGACGAAGACCCAGCCATCCGTGAAGTTGTTGTCTTCTGTGTCTGTTTCGCCTAGAACGGTGTCTGCAATAGCGCTTATGGTGTAGTTGCCTTTGGCAAAACCAGTAGTGTTCCATATGAAGGGGATAGTTGCGTTTTGTCCTGGGTTCAAAGTAACTTCTTGTTTTCCGATTTCTGTGGAGTTGGCGTAGACTGTGACGTTAAAGGTCTGTGGGAAGTCGCCTTTATTTAAAACTGTAACGTTTACATGGGCTGTGTAGTTTTGTCCGATCACTGGCATCGGCAAGCAACCGTCTTTACATGTTGTAACGTTTGTGACTGCTACATCATGCACTTCGCGAGCTTTTACCCAAACGATGCCATCCGTGAAGTTGTTGTCAAGCGGGTCTTCGTCGCTTGCAAGTGTTAGTGTGGCATTGGCGCTTATGGTATAGTTCGCTGGTGTAATGCCTGATGTGTTCCATGAGAAACTTATAGTCCCTGGCTTTTGGCGAGGTATGTTAATGAAACTGCTATTAAGAAAATTGCTATCGTAGTAAACGGTGACATTTATATCAGTCTCGTTGAATGTCCCCTCGTTCATCAGAGTTACGTCGATGTTTACGGTTTCGTTTTGATATACCTCGGTCGGTTTCGGAATAACGCTCAAGACAGCTACGTCGTGAACTTCGCTGTGAAAAGCGTAGAGGTATCCATCCTGTGAACCCACATAGAGAGTTTCGTTAAGAATGGCGGGTGAAGATTCTACGGGTCCATTGGTTTTGTAGCTCCAAACCTCTGAACCATTTTCTGCAATACTTAGAGCGTAGACCTTACAATCCTTTGAGCCAATGAATACCTTTTCTTCAGCGATGGCTGGAGAAGACCATCCTATAGACATCGTTTTGTTCCATATTAGTTGGGCAGTCGAAGTCGTGGCATTAAACGCATATAAATTACCGCCAGTTGAGCCAACGAAAACCATACCGTATGCAATAGCAGGTGAAGAATCGACATCACCATAGGTTGTATAATTCCATTTCTGCTCGCCCGTTGTCGCCTTAAGAGCATACAAGTGGTCATCTTGTGACCCAATGAAGACCGTGTCGTAAGCAACCGCCGGAGAAGACCGGATTGCTCCATCTGTTGGATAGTTCCATATTACTTCCAAGTTTGTCTCGTTCAGAGCATATACACTACCATTAAATGAGCCAACGAAAACCATACCGTATGCAATAGCAGGCGAAGACTCAATAACTCCACCCAACCATGGACTTGGTTTTAGTTTTGTACCTGTATCCTTGTCAAGGGCATAAACGTACTTATCTTGGGAGCCAACGAAAATCTTGTTTCCACTGATAGCAGGAGACGAATATATAGGATTTCCTAGACTTACCGGTGATGGCCATTTAATGCTTCCGTTCGTTGCATACAAGGCATAGACATAACCATCCTCGCACCCGACATAGACCAGCCCATCAGCATATGCAGGAGAGGAGTAAATTCGGTACCCAGATGCAGGCACTGTTTTCCATTTTATCGTCCCATTGGTATATAAAGCATATACTTCGGAGCCTGTAGAGTTTGGAGAACTCATGAAAATCACGTCTTCGACAACAGCGGGTGAAGGATACATCCATGCTTCGCTAATCACAGAGGGACCAACTTGTAGCGGCGACCATAAAGTGTCGTTTTTGATAGGTGCAAAAGAAGTGGAGTATCCAACATGTGTTGGATCGTGGCAGAACATGGGCCAAGCTTCGCAAATTGTTATCAATTGCCAAGCTTTGTCTGACGCTCCACGCTTATCCGTTACGGTTAGAGTGACGTTATAGGGTCTGGCCATGTAGTAAGTGTGGTTGACAGTCATACCATAGTCTTTAGGTGTGTCATCTCCAAAATCCCATCCATACATTGTGATGTAGTCATCAGTGTCATTGTCATAGCTTTGTGAGCCATCAAATGTCACTTGTTGCGTGACGATGGGTTTTTCTGGATAATAAGTGATTCTTGCGACTGGCGACGTGTTACCAACGAAGACGTAAACTTTTTCGTCATCTGACCCTACGAAAACCATGCCCTTAGCTATGGCTGGTGAAGACATCACACGACCTCGGGTGCTGTCGTTCCATATCTGGTTTCCAGAGAAAACATCGAAAGCATAAGTTCTATTGTCACATGAGCCTACAAACACTTTGCCATCTGCACTTACTGCGGGAGACGAACCAATAGACCCATCAGTGCCATTTTTCCACATCAGTCTTTCTTCCCTGCTTAAAGGACTAGCTGTTGCATTCAGAGCATACAAGTATCCATTGTCAGAACCTACAAAGACCATGCCATGCGCGACTGCTGGCGAGGAGGTAACGTTTCCTCCAGTTGAATAGTTCCATATATGATTCCCTGTCGTCGCATCTAAAGCATATACGTTCGTATCGTTAGAGCCTACAAAAACGATGTCTCCTTCAACTGCAGGCGAAGAGATAACGGCACCATTAGTTTCATTGTACCATCTTATTCTTCCACTTATCCTCTCTGACGCATAAATTCTTCCATCATTCGTACCGAATACTATGGTGTCACCAGAAACTGCAGGCGAAGACTCGATTGGCGATGCAGTCCAAAACTTCCATAATTCTTCACCAGTCGATGTGTTCCATGCATAAAAGTAGCCGTCAAAAGAGCCAGCGTAAACGATACCTTCAACAACAACGGGCGAAGACCTCACCGCTCCCCCTGTTCTGAAATTTCGTATCATTGTGAGATCTGCGGCATTTAATGCGTAAACGTAGCTGTCATTTGAGCCGATGTAAATTACGCCATCTACGACAGCTGGAGACGAAAAAATGGGTCCAAATTTAGTGCTGTTCTTTTTCGTCCATGTTGCCACATCCCACCTATACACATAGCCATCCAAGGCTCCTACAAAGACAACATCATTAACCACGGCTGGCGAAGACCTAACCTCTCCACTCGTCGTAAGGTTCTTGTACGAAACAATAGGCGTCGATACGTTTGAAGTGGAATATCCTGTGTGATTCTCGTCGTGGCGGAACATTAACCACCAATCAACCGAACCTCCTTCAGAACCGTCAGCCCACGCAACAAAACTAATAGCTGCAAAGTTTATTGCACTTACAAGAAGCAAAGTTAACATTGCCATTGAAACAAATTTCTCCTTCATTTTTTCCAATTTCTTGTTTCCCCTTTTCTATATTAGGAAGAGGCTGTAAGGCTTTAGAGAATCCAATTCATCAGCTTCTGGGATGCTCCCTGCAGAAGCCAATCACACTGCAATCAAAACTTACTCTCTCCCTTCACCAAATAGTTGTCTTCATAACTCTTTATAACACTTGTGGAAAAATGCTTCATACACCATTAAAGCCAACCATCAGAGGCGCAAAGGAAACGAATGACCATACTTAGTTTGTCACTTTGGAGACATGGCGTCTGTTTCTATTCATGATAGCGGCACTACTGGCTGTCTTAGTCTGCCGAAGAAAACATTTAATGGAACTAAAACACAAAAACATTTTTTACGGATAAATCTTCTATTTGTTTCAGTGAACATCATTGTTAACGTATGAGATGGTACGTGTATGTCTGCACTATTTCTAAAATACTCCTCCGACGTCTTCGAAACACCATGATTTTAAGGTGAACTCTGCGAAAGATGAAGGGTTTAACATCTACAATGTCTGCATCCCGAAAACTGATAACGTCTAGATACGTGATTCCGTTAACCGTGACAGTGCAATTCACGTAATCGCAATAAAGTATGGCTGGGTTTGTGCCGTCGCTGGGGTCTGTGGTTCTTGTGAGAAGCCAGACAGTGATGTCATCGCCTTATATATTGACAACATGCGTCTTATGGATAAAACAAGGCTTCGAAAAGTCGGATATGCTTAAAACCACATTGTTTTTTATAGGGTGCTGAAAATCAAAACTGTTTTATCCAACAAAAACTAGCTAAAGTGCTCTTGAAAATCAATGTCCATGAAAAATATCAAAATCCATTAACTTACCATGGCTCGCCAGTTTTGGGTTCAAATAAAAATCCATATGAAAATGCTATATCAAACAGAAACCCCGTTGACAAAGTCGGAAAAACATTGGGCTACTAAAACGGATAAAAAGAAGGGATAAAGGGATTTAGGTTACTGGATTGATTTTAACCTTCTCTCGAACTGCGAACCAGATTACGACAGCAACACAGCCTACCACAAAAGAGGGAATAACGACTTGTTCATTGACGTTCAGCATTATGAACATAAGGGAAAAGAAGAGGACAGCAATCAGTAGAGGAGACAAGCTTGATTTAAGGAGTTTCTTCCATTCAATTTTGATAGGCTTCTTCTCACGCATTCTTAGTTTTCTGAACGAAGCAAGTAGAGCGAATAATCCCAACAATCCTAAAGCCCAAGGTAGCCGAGTCGGATAAGCGTAATAGGCGAAAAGCAACCCTAGCATCAACAATGCTAGGAAATTGAACTGAAGAAATGCTGTAGCTATGCCTCGGCAACCTTCGGCTATGGCTTTTCCAAGCATGTCCTCAGATAGACCGAACACCATGAAAAAAGCGTAGAATGACCAAAAGACAATAGTTAAATCAAAGAAGACAACAACATCAAAGGAATTCTGTCCAATGGTTACGGTCATGGTGGAATATTGAACTCTAACAGAGGTTAATACAGCTAACAAACCTAGTATGAAAAGACCTCTAATCTCTTCCTTTTTGGTTTCGTTCAACTGTTTGCCCGATAGATTAACCCGAGAATAGATATTTAAACCATTCATAAGCGTCATGTCAAGTTCCTTATTCCCATGTATGAACCGCTCAGAACCGAGAAGTGTGGGAAATACGGAACGCTTATAGCTGAACCCAAGGAACTAATCAGAATTGTTAAGGGATGATTTTGGAAAATCAAGAATGGCAACAATTCAGAACTGAAATTAAGAAGCAATTTTCAACGTTCAAAGAGTTGCCAGAATATAGGGATAGAGCGAAACATATACTGTTAGATGCTTTTGATAAGAATGGCGAGTACAGTATGGATGTTATTGCAGTGCTTCGTTTAATACGTGAGAGTAAGAGCGAGAGAGCAACAGCAGTTGCTGGGATGCTGGCTTTTCTCTGGGAATATGAAGGTAATTACATGTCATGCATAGATGCTCTTTGTTATTTATTGATTGCAAATGGACATGACCTTCTGGATGTTATCCGTCGAAAGTACGTCAAATCGCTTGAAGATATACGTGGTGTTGACGCTTCTGCCAAACTCAATTTCTTGAAGGAGCATAACTTCGGACTGTTAAATCGAGAAGAAGACAAAAAAATCAGAAACAAAATTGCCCATCACTATTTCATGTTGAATGACTCTGGAAGAGTGCTGATTAACAATAAATCGGTTGATGTTGGTTCAAGATTTAATGAACTCTCTTCTTTCACACACAGAGTGTTTGAAACTTTTTGCAGTTGTTTGAATGAATGTTAACGAATAATCCTCAGAAAGGACAGAGACCATACTAGAAGCAATTACTTAGAATCATTCGATACTCTCACTAAATGAAGACAATAGATAGTCTTACAGCCATTTTCTTGAGCAACACATAGCCCTCGCTTGACTAGATTTCCCATGGTTCTTCGATACGCTTGATTATCTCTTTCTTCACTTGTCTTGCTTCTTCAAGAAGTTCTTGGTTCTCTTCAATGATGAACTTGTAAGTTTTGTCTTCCTTCATTCTTGCTAGACACGACTTCCAAATATCATCGATTTTGGTTGAATCATTAGAATGAATCGGTTGCCCATCTATAGGCTTGACCTCAAGGGCACATTCCAGTCCAGAAACCTCTGATTCATTTCTAATAGCATCATCTATCGGGCGAGTCTCGGAAATCAAGCACTCAACAAGGTCTGGTGAGGTTGAGACGCTTTTATTCCCTTTCATCCATTTGACATGAAATCTTGGTTTCTCATCCACCTTTCTTTCAAAAATCCTTTCAGCTTCCTCAATCGCCACTCTTGGGAGAATCTCATCACGCAGTCTTCTGGTGGCTAGAGAGTATTTTTCTGCTCTATCGGAAAACTGGTCAAGTTTCTCCCTGAATCTTTCATCAACCATGAAATATCTATGGTCCTCTTGAATCTGTTTCCACCCTCCAAAATTAATCCAGAAGTAGTATTTTTTCTCAAGCGACCTTATGAGACTCTTTGTTTCTCTGAACAGCGTTCCATAAACTTGCTCTGCAATTTTGACGCCATATTCTCTTTTCCACGCTCTTTTCTGGGTTCTTGTCTGTACAAAGTAAGCTATGCCAGCACCGACGAATATGCCTACAAGTGTGCTAAGCAAGCCAGACTCGTAAAACCAACCTAGAAAAGCCACTATTCCAGCTACTACTGAACCTGCAATCCACCCCAGATTTTCACGAGAATCAGCCATTATGGTCAAACGTATTACGGCGTTTCGAGAAGATAAAGACTAGCGCGCGCGCTCTTTTAACACTCTCCATAACATCACGGCTAGTCTCCCTTTTTGGCAGAATTGTTGAGGGATGGACAATCGTTGCGTTAACTAGCTTTGTTTCCCCTTGTTTTAGCTGTCTCTTCTTTTGGACGCTTAAGTCCGATAACAGGCATATTTTCACCTCTTCGATTTTTGCTGGAAGAATTTTTCCTACGATAGGCATTTTAAACCCACCAGCCATATTCAAAAATAAGGTCCCATTCGTCATCATCGAACTCCCTTTCTAATACTTCCGAGAGTTTGTTCATGACTTTCGCTAGTGCTCTACCCTCTTCTCTTGTCTTAACATAGATAATCCTTCCGTCTTCTGGGTCAAATACAACATAGTCTTTGAGGTCTTCCGCTTCGATTATGAGCGTGCTGTCCTCAACTTGGTCAACCCTTCTAACAATGTAACCCATAATGGGTCACCTCCCTGCGTTTTTACTGGAAGAATTTAGTAGGGCGGGATATCCGTGTCCGCTATAATATCGTTGCTGAAAGTTGCTTTTCAAGTTTTGGGAGGCGGAATATCAGCAAGATTACAGTTTAATGCCTCAAGAATTAATGTTTCAAGAACAAGAATAGTCTTTTGATAAGGCGAAATCGATGTTTCCCTTTCCATACAAATTTAACAAGAATGAATAAAAAAAAGAAATGATATTCGATAGTTTTTAGCTACAGTAGTCATATGAGGAATTGCGGAAAAAAGAACGGGGTGAATGCGATCTTGGCAAGAGAGGTGAAGGGTTCTACATTTCGATGTCACTTAGATTTCTTAGCTGAACCCTTCTTTTTCTTTCCTTTCTTCTCAGGTATGGTCTTCACCTCCTGGTCAGAGCATCACGATCGATGACCGAATGCAGCTTTGGAGTGAAGCGTACTCCATATTTCTCTTCAATTCGGAATATCGACACTATCATTACTCTAGTCGGGCTTGATCACTATGATTATTCTGGAGACCGCCAGTTCACACAATTTCCTGATTCCTCTCTTCCCCCGTTCATAGCTTACTTTGATCAGCTTGGCTTCTTCCAGCATACGTACCTGCTCGCTCATGTAGGCCTCACTCAAGTCCAATTTTCTAGCGATCGTTGAAACATCAAGACGCTTCTGAGAAACCAATTGCAGTATTCTGAGACTAGTCGAGGTTAGGGCGTCAGCAATCTTTAAGGCTGCTTCGCCGGTTACAACAATCTCTTCTAAAGCCAAATAAGAACCTCTCTTCAAGAAAAGGATAGGGCAACCCTTTTATAATATTTGTGGAAGTCCGATTGGTATAGATGAACTGGATTATTATAGCTTTTGTCTATAGTTATAGCCAATTGACACATTTTCATCTAACAGTGGTAGATCGATTCATGTTCAAATGGTTCATCTGTCTTGCAAGACAAGTAATAGAAAAAACAGAGCTACGAGATGTTGCACGCGCATGGTGCTGCGCATGCGACTACTTCTTGTTCTTGCTGTACCTCTTTGGGAGTTCGGTTTTCTTCTTTTGCTTTTTCTTCATTTCTCCACTCTTCTTGGTTCTTTGAGCGCGCATGTTTAGGTAGTTGCTAATAACATCGTAGAAAGACTATTTAAATAGCTCTATGACTAATGACTCTCTCGCACATTCTTGTCAGAACCCCACACACGCTTCAGTGCGAAATTCCTAACGATTTGGCATTAGCGATTTGCTATTGTTATAGGCAATCAGCAAACCTTTTAAGTGCTCCTACAAGATACGCAGTGAGGAAATTTGCCGTTCAAGAAGAGATCCAAGAAAAAGAAACGTAGGCAACGTGCTCGCAGGAAAGAGAGACGAAAAGCTAGGCAAGGATCAAAAGAACAAGTCTCTTTTTGTGGCAGCGGCATAACAAAACTCTTAGCGCGGGCTATTTATGATTGATGGAGTCGAAAAAGAGGAGGCTTTAGCGTGAGGGGCGATTTGAAGTCCATAGCAATCTTGGCCAGAATCCTTGCGGCCCCGTTCCTGTTCTGGCTTGGCTTCATAGGCTTCATAAGGATGATAGTAGGCGAAGCGCGCGGTGTCTAGAACAAGGCGAATATCGCTAGGTACGCCAATGCATAGAGCATAATGAAAAGCAACCCTGACTTTCTGTCGTGTCTCTGCCGCAGAGCAAGTATCATCACAACCACTATCGAACACATTAGGGCGTACAGGCCAGTTTTTTCGGCGAGCGACGCGGTCACGTTGCCTGGAAAGAACAGGGTTCCAATTCCGATTGAGAAGCCGGCATCAATTATGCTGCTTCCTATAGCGTCACCTATTGCGATTTCGTACTGTTTCTTTCTCACGGCTGCCAGGTCTACCACGATCTCCGGCAAGGATGTTCCGAAGGCGACAATGAAGAAGCTGACTAAATATTCGGGGATTGAAAGAGTGGCTGAGAGCGCTATCACGGATTGGACTGTAATGTATGCTCCTGCAGCCACTCCAATGAAACCGAGAACGGAGAGAAAAAGATGGTGAGACCATCTTCGGTTGGTCTTGTTTAGTGAAGGAGGACTCTTCATCATGCTTCGTGTTATCAGCATAAGTAAAGGCCAGCTGGCCACAAGGAAAAAGGCGTTCATCCTTGAAATGTAGCCCTTCTCAACCATTGAAACCGAAGCTATGAACGCCAAAACCTCGCCTGCTCCCATGACTACAATCTCCTCTCTTTTGACTTTGAAAGCTCCCCCAATAAAGGGAAGCAGGCCTAGAACCAGAGTCATTTGCGTGAGTACGGAGCCAAAAGAATCTCCCACATTTATGTCAACGTGGCCCATCGCTGACGATATGATCGAGTTCACGATTTCCGGGAAGTCAGTGCCCAGCGACACCACTACAAGACCTATCATTAGAGGAGATAGTTTCAATGCGGTCGCAACGCCTATGGAATGCGCGACTGCTTTCTCCGCCGAAATC
>Ga0315279_10005486_pt1 | contig 16425 bp, 16 predicted proteins | sample YL17G06_20_MG_FD_203694 | JGI IMG/M metagenome (GOLD analysis project Ga0315279, IMG submission 203694) | Sediment microbial communities from Yellowstone Lake, YNP, Wyoming, USA - YL17G06_20 | ecosystem: Environmental > Aquatic > Freshwater > Lake > Sediment | place: USA: Wyoming | collected...
GAACTCATTCTCGTCGGCAACGCCATTTCCGTTGGTATCCCCGAGGTATCGATAATTGCCGCTCCCTCTGGGAACCCGTACGAACACTCGTTCCAGTCGGGCCGATCGCTCGCTGGCGTACTCATAGAGGAGGTCCACGTCCAGAGCTCGCTGAGCGGGGGTGTATCGCGATTGCCAGCGGACAAGCACAGTGCGAGCGTCGACGTTGCCTCGGGCTTTGAATTCTTCAGTGAATTCCGTCTTACGGATGCTTAATGACAGAGAACTTGAGAGAGAGTTCCATCCCGAGAGCTGCCACGAGTAGAGCTGTGTCACGGAGCGCGATGCCTGACTGAGCCTCCCCGCCGCTGAACTGTCCTCCGTCCTGATCTGCAGCTCGGCGGAAGCAGCCATGGGACCGATTTCACTTATGCCAATACGCGGGGCGACTTCCAGGAACCTGAAGCTTCCCTGGAAAAGCGAATCCGATTCCGCGAAATGCTGCTCGCGCTTCTCCATCTCAATCCGGATTCCAGGCTGAGCAATGGAATAAGAATAGCCAAGATCTCCTCGCTGCCGAATCCAGATCGACTTATCATTGCTCTGGATGTTCTCGCTGCTGATGTGCTCAATCTCATAGGACGCTCGCGGAAGGGCCGAATCCGACAGTGAGGTTTGAACCATTGTTCGCTCCGACCGGAACGATCCTGTTCTCTTCATCAAACCGTAGCTTCCACCAAAGCTGAGCGATCGTGCCGGTCGATAATTCAACGAAGCTTCCCGTGTTTCTTCGTCACCCGACGCAGGCTGAGTGAGATCCCATTTCCTATTGAACTCGATTTCATTGATTCGATCAAGCGGAACAAATTGTCGCTGGAGCAGGCGTTCCGACACACGCAGGTCAATCTCTCCGAAATTCCTCTGACCTATGACGAGCACATCAGGGTGATAGCGAGCGGAAAGCTTGAATGCATGTCCCTGGCGATCCTTATCGTCGAGGTCGGAGAGACGATTTTGATCGAACGTGCTCAGAGCGTATTCTGCTCCAAGGTTGAGATCCGATGAGACGGAGGCATTCAGGGTGCTGCTGAACACCCTGTGCAGCTCGGGGATCGGAATGAGCTGTACGGGAAGGTAATTACCTTTGCCCATCCCCGCGATCTCAAAACGCCCCACTCCGGTACGCGTGTAACCGACTGAATCCGCGGGCACCTGGTCGACGTAGGAAAAGGTCACCGAGTACACAGCTTCAGGATCCCCCGGAGCATAGAAGTACACTGAGAGCCTCCTGCCAGCAAGTGTCGTATCGCGACGGAGATACTGTCCCTTCGGAGCACCGGTCACTGAATCCCTCCCGACATCGCGAACACCGGGGATCGATGCCTTCAATTGATCCGACCCACTCTGTCGAAGCAACGCACGAGTTGCGTCATCGAGACTGAAATCAATTGCCGCATCCGGATCATCCGCTTCCTGCGCAATCATCGTGCTGACTCGGATCCGGTCGCTGAGGATGGAAGCACCTGCAGTCGCACCGACCAGGTTCCTCGTGAAGCTCCGGTTGCTGTACTCAAAGTCCACAGTGATACGGGAAGCATTGGTGATCAGCCTGCGGGAGGAAAAAAAGATCTCTCCGCTGGAATAGTCAATCGTGTAATCTTGCGTCTCGCCGCGGGTCACGAGCTCGCCATTGAGATAGACTCGCTCCGTTCCCGCGATGATGATCGGTCTGCTGTTCCCGTCATTGCTCATCAATCGGTAGGGTCCTTGGTTCCCTTCGATGCCCTGGAATTGATTTGTGGTGAACTTGCCCCGCGCGGTTGCGCCGATTAGTGAAAACGAACCCGAAGCCCCCGTGTTCAAGAGGTTCGCAGACCTGAGCAAGCCGGTGGCTCCTTGGAGCTTTCGCGAGAGTCCGCCGAACTCTCCTCCTTCCCTCTGCGTCCTTTGAAAATTGAAATCACCCAGCGTTGCGGTGTAGTTTGATCCGCTGAGCTCCACAAAAACCTTGTCCACTTCCCTGAGTGTCTGCGTCGTTCCTTCAGGCTGGATCGGTGAGTTTTCGTCCGTGAGGGCAGCGACGAGGTTCACATCGGAAGCGACGCGTCCCGATAACTGCATGCGAAAGCCGGAGTTGAGGCTGAGATCCCGGTTGGAGCCAATGCTGAAGCCGCGAAAAATCGTTCCGCTCTTCTGGAGCCCTGGACCAAAGACGTCATCGACAGAGAGTGGTCGCTGAGAAGAACGAACGACTTGCCTGGGCACACCGAGCGAATCCCGTCTGGTAACAACCTCGCGCAGCTGGTATTCGCGCCTGAATGAGAAGGGCAGAGGATAATACGATACCACTATTCGATGGTGGAGAGAATCCGACACCAGGCGAGAAACGAGAGTGGGCTTGAGGACAATCGTCCCGTCTCTGTAGCCGATCTCATAGTCCACACCACGCTGGAGGGCTTCGATGGAATCTGCAAGGACGTGTTCGCTTCCTTGGAGGATGAACTCGTGCGGAAGCTTGTAGAGCGTGTCAGAAGCCGAAAGGTTTAGAACGGCGATGTGTCGGCTTGGAGTTTGTCGCGGGGTTTCTGCTTGTTGGGCAAACAGACAAAGAGGAAAAAGACACGAGAAGGCTATAAGCGAACGAGGACGCAAGGATGTCCTATTGGATACGATCGAAAGCGAGCCGAAAAAAGTAGTATCCTTAGTGCATTCACATCCCCCGTTAGCTTGATGCGCGCCGAAGGAGAGACTCCACACCCGCCTGCCCGACGACAGTCAGGCGGGGAACTCTCTCACGTGCCGAAGGGGGGACTCTCAGCCACCCTGATAGAGAACATCGGGGCATGAAGGCGGACCCGCCAGAACCTGCCCGCCTACGGCGTTCAGGCGGGCGCGCAGCGGGCTGGTCAGCCTACGGCTGAGAACCCTCACCTGCAGAAGTCGACGCCAAATCGTGCCGAAGGGGAGACTCTCCGCCAGAGGCGGATCAGCCTACGGCTGAGAACCCTCACCTGCAGAAGTCGACGGCAAATCGTGCCGAAGGGGGGACTCGAACCCCCACACGGGGTTAAGCCGTACTGGATTTTGAGTCCAGCGCGTCTACCAATTCCGCCACTTCGGCGAGTCAATTTTCAATTTCGCAATTGTCAATTGACAATTGCAGTGTGCACCCAGGAGGACTCGAACCTCCAACCCACTGATTAAGAGTCAGTTGCTCTACCAATTGAGCCATGGGTGCGAACAACGGCAAGAAGATTACTTCGTTGGCGTTGGGGTCTGTGCCGGCTGCGATACGGGCGGAAGCGACGTGGGCTGCGGGGAGGATTGAATGATGCTTTCTTGCGTTCTCTCTCCTCTCGGCAGAACGACGAGATTGATGAACAACGCAAGAATCATGAACAATGTCGCCAGGACAGTCGTCGTCTTCGTCAGAAAATCAGAAGTTCGGCGAACTCCGAACACGGTACCAAGGTTGCTGGTCCCAAGCGTGCCAGCCAGTCCCCCTCCCTTGCTCGCCTGCATCAAGACCACAATCATCAAAAAGATACTGATCAGTATCTCAATCACGATAAAGAATGTGTACATGGCTCTTCCTTAAAGATATGCAAAAACCCCAAATCTTGTTGGGGTTCATAGCCAATATAGCAAACTCAAGGCTGAAATGCAAGGCGTGTTCTTATTCCTCATAACGCTCGATTTTCTGAAATCTTCACAACATCCCACTCCCTATCGGGGCGCCCATTCTCTGGTCGGTCATCAATTGTGTGTTCAAGCTACCACTTGCGAGCTTTGAGGAGCTTCTCGACATATTTGCCCAGCATATCAAATTCAATATTCACTCTGTCGCCCACTTTGAGATTCTTGAACGTCGTCACCTCCATCGTGTGCGGAATGATTGAGATCCCGAATGAATTCCCCTTGAGCGATGCGACCGTCAGGCTCACGCCGTTGATCGCCACAGAACCAACGGGAATGAGATACCGGGCGAAGCGTTTCCGAGTCGTGAACCAGAACATCCAGCTGCTCTTTCGAGTCTGGATCCGGGTCAGAGTCCCGATGCCATCGACGTGTCCCATGACAAAATGGCCCCCAAGTCGCTCATTGGGTAATAGCGCCCGCTCAAGGTTCACGCGGTCCTTCACTTTCAGATCGCCAAGGTTCGTCTTTCTCAACGTCTCTTCGACTGCTTGAACTCGAAACCATGTTCTCCCGGCCCGAATGACCGTGAGGCACGTGCCGTTGATCGCGACGCTTTCATCGATCTTGAGGTTTCGAACCGTCTTCCTCCCGCGGATCGTGAAGATGACGCTCCCTCGCCTTTTGTCAATCTTCTCGATTGTCCCTTCTTCTTCAACGAGGCCCGTAAACATCAGCTCACCTGGAATTCATTTTCGTAATTGACTCGATAACGCACACTGTCTTGCTTCACGAATAGACGAGTCTCCCTTCGACCAACAAGTCACTTCCGATAAGCCTGATACCGTCAGCGCTCACCTGTATGGCCTTCGACAGCTCCAGCGCAGGTTTCAGAACCACAGCGTGCAAGCCACCGCCCGTGATCTTGGGAGCGACGAAGCAATGCAGCCGTTTCACAAGCTTCTTCTGGAGAAATCCGCTTGCGGTTGTGCTTCCTCCCTCTACGAGTATGGAGGAAATCCCCAGCGCTCCCAGGCTTCGAAGGATTGCGTGTTCGTCCATGTCCCGTGCAGATTCCAGGGCGAGCACCTGCACTCCTCGCTCGGTCAATCTCAACACTGTTGAACGCTTCCTCAAGAGAGCCCTCTGAGTGGTAAACAGAATTGTTCGCGCCAGACGAGTGTTGAAGATCCTCGAATGAGCCGGAACTCGAAGTTGTCCATCCAGCACCACACGGACAGGATTTCGGCCTTTGGCTGCCCGAACGGTGAGCCGAGGATTGTCCTCAATTACTGTGTTGGCTCCGACCAGAATCGCATCGTACTCGGCGCGTATTCTGTGAGCCTCTTCACGCGCCTGTTCTGAGGTGATCCACTTCGACCGTCCACGATGATCGGCGATGTAACCATCCAGCGTTTGGGCAATCTTCATCCCGATAAATGGCATGCCGGTGCGCATGAAGGTGTAAAACCGCTCGTTGAGCAGCTCCGCCTCAGGTCGCAACACCCCTACACGAACCTGAAGACCTGCTCTCCTCATCTTTGCAAAGCCTTTTCCTGAAACCAGCGGGTTCGGATCCCATGAAGCTGCGACGACTCGCCGCACGCCCGCTCGGACGAGGGCATCGACGCATGGAGGAGTTTTTCCGTGGTGCGCACATGGCTCAAGGTTCACATAAACCGTGGCACCGCTCGCCTTTCTTCCAGCCTTTCTGAGCGCAAGGATTTCTGCGTGGGCACCACCAAACCGCTGATGGTATCCTTCGCTTACGATCTTACCGTTCTTCACAATCACACACCCGACCATCGGGTTCGGGCTTACGAAGCCTTTTCCTCGGGCTGCGAGCTCGAGGCACCGTCGCATGAATACCCTATCGCTGAAGCTTGGTTTGTTCATTTCCAAAGAATGTGGATGGGCATTTGGAGATCTGCGTGAAACAGCTCGGCAGCGCTTCCGGCATTGACTACGATCTCGACGAGACCGCTGCTGCCGACAATGAGGCAAGGTGTCCCAGCCGGAGCTTCCCCATAACTATGTATCCACCGCGTGATGCGCTTCCGACGTACCTGAACACCAGAGATTAAGTCTCTTAGGGAATGAGGGTTTTCACCAACAATGTTCGTCACGATGTTGCCGAATCGGTCGATGTGGACGACTGAAGGCTTCGTCTCTTTCGCCTCTCGGTTCACGAAGAGAGGCGCTCGGTCTCCGAGCTCGACGAGCTTCCCAACCGACGTTAGCTTCACTCCTCGGGAGAGGTGCGCTGCGAGCGGAGCAAAGATATCCCGACCGTGAAATGTCGACGATACATGCGGCAAGAACAACGACTTCTTCTCGGCCTCTCGATGAGATATCTCAACCACGGTGTGAAAACGCTCGTCGGACAAGACAAAATCCAGGACTCCATTGTCGGGTCCAAGGAACGTGTACGTCTTGGTCTCAACAGCAAGGATTCGTCTGGCGCTCCCAACACCCGGGTCCACAATAGCGACAAAGATTGTGTTTGCAGGAAAGTACTTGTACGAAGCCCAGAGCAGATACGCTCCTTGGCGAATGTTGTGAGGCTCGACGTCGTGAGTGATGTCGACGATGTGTAGCGCAGGATTGACTGACAGCAGCACTGCCTTCATCGTCCCGACATAATGATCGTGGGATCCGAAATCCGTCAGCAAAGCGACAATTGGAGAATTACGGCGCATCAGTTCGAGGGATGTAGGAATCTGGTAGGAGATGGGTCATTCAACGCCCCGATCCTCGGCTCGAGCACCATCGAGTGCGTCGAAACAGAGTCTACTTCACTGCGATACGCTTTCCTTTTTGTGCAGATTGGTAGATTGCGTCAACGATCGTCATGCGATGGACAGCTTCCTCAGCCGTAGACACGATCGGGTGCAAGCCCCGCAACGATCCGATCCAATGTTTCAGCTCGGCGTCATACGACTTCCAGTACAAGGTCTGAGGTGTCTCATGGTAGGCGGGCGTCACGTTCACGAGGTTACCGTGCATACGCTTCAGAATACGAAACGGGTTCAGCGAGCCGCTTCCGTCCGTTCCAAAGCAATCGCAATAGAAAAAGTCTGCATCCGACTCGAACGACCAGCTCGACTCAATCGTTAGCGCAGATCCGTTTTGCATTCTAATGAACACGACGGACGAGTCCTCCACACCCTTCGTGTTGTGCGAGTAGTTCGCCGCGTTGACCTCCTTTGCTTCAGGGAAGCCCATCAGCCAGAACGCCAGGTCGAACATCACAATGCCCAGATCGAGCACCACTCCACCCCCTGATTTTTCCTTTCTCGTCAGCCAGGGACTTGCCGTTTTGAGTTTGCGCAACCAACCCGCTTTCGCGTAGTAGATTTTCCCGATCTCACCGCCTTGAATCATACTTTTCAGGATCATCGCGTCGGGTCGAAACCGATTATTCATCCCGACCATGATCTTGCGCTGGTTCTTCTTCCCTGCGGTAACTATCTCGAGCGCCTCCTTTTGCGTCCGGGCCAAAGGCTTTTCGACCAGTACGTGTTTCTTGGCCTCCAAGGCAGCGATCGCCACGTCACGATGCGTAAACGTCGAGGTGCAGATGTCGACACCCACAATCTCGTCCTCAGTCTTCAGCATCTCATCGAGATCATTGTAGAAACGTGGAATGTCATACTTCTTGGCGACAAATTCCGCTTTGGATGCCTCAATGTCACACACGGCGACAATCTCGGCATCGGGGAACTTGGAAAGTATGGGTAGATGGACAGTCTGTCCGACGGTTCCCAATCCGACAACGGCGATTCGAGCTTTCTGCATTTTCGGATAAACGGTAGTCATGAAGTGATCAATTCGAGCGCTGATCTGCTCTGGCGTGAAGTAAGGAACTCTTTGACAGTATCGGCTATTCCTCGGGAATCAAGTTTCAGCATCTTGTGGAGCTCATTCGGCGTGCCCTGCTCGACGAAATCGTCAGGAAGACCGTGGAGTTTCACCGAGAGGTTGGCAAGTCCCTGTCGGCTCAACGACTCCAGCACGGCTGAGCCAAAACCACCGTGCACCACGTTGTCTTCCACGGTGACGACGCAATCGATCCTTGAGGCGACGGACCTGATCACCGCATCGTCAATCGGCTTCGCAAAGCGCATGTTGACGACTTCTGCGTCGATTCCCTCCTTGGCAAGGATCTCCGCTGCCTCGAGGGCATTCGTCGCCATATTGCCAATCGCGAGGATGGCAACGTCCTTTCCTGCCCGGAGAGTCTCCGCCTTGCCGATTTCAAGCTTGTGGAATTCCTTACGCAGGGGGACTCCAAGGGCATTTCCCCGCGGGTAACGAAGGGCGATGGGGCCCTTCTTGTATTCGACCGCAGTGTAGAGCATGTCCCGCAACTCTTGCTCATCCTTCGGGGCCATCACCACCATTCCCTGGATGCACCGCAAGTAGGAGAGATCGAGCGCCCCGTGATGTGTCGCGCCGTCGGCTCCGACGAGTCCCCCCCGATCCAGGACGAACACCACATGTAAATTCTGAATTGCACAATCATGAATGACCTGGTCAAACGCGCGCTGGAGAAAGGTTGAGTAGATTGCCGCAACGGGGATGTAGCCTTCCGTCGCCAATCCTGCTGCAAAAGTGACAGCGTGCTGCTCCGCAATGCCGACATCAAAGAATCGTTCGGGCATTTCTTTTTGCAGAATCATCAGCCCTGTCCCATCTGGCATCGCCGCAGTGATGCCGACCACCTTGGGATTCTGCTTGCAGATTTCAACCATCGCGTGACCGAAGATGGTGGTAAACGCAGGCTCCTCATCTGGCTTCTTTGGCGAAATCCCGGTGATCTTGTCAAATGGCGTCACGCCGTGAAGGCCCGTTGCTTCCTTTTCAGCCGGTGGATAGCCCTTCCCTTTGACCGTCCTGACGTGAATGAGAATTGGGCCTTTCAGATCCCGCACGTGCTGGAAGATTTCGACCAGCTTGACCACATTGTGACCGTTGAATGGTCCAAAGTATCGAAATCCCAAGGCCTCGAACAACATTCCAGGCGTGACAACCGCCTTCACGCCCCTCTCGAATTTCTGTGCCACGGAGCGCAGGCGGTCACCGAACGTGTCCAACTTCCCCGTGAGTTCCCACACGTTCGCCTTGAATTTATTGTAGGTGGGATGCGTCAGCACTTCGTTGAAGTAGTTGTGGAAGGACCAAAGGGAGGGCCTCACCGAAGAGAGCGAGACCATCTCGTTGTCATTCAAGACGACGATGAGATCCTTCTTTAGTAAGCCGGCGTTGTTCATCGCTTCGTAGGCCATTCCACCCGTCAGGGAGCCATCGCCGACGATCGCCACAACTTTGTACCTTTCCCCCGCGAAATCCCGGGCGGTTGCGATTCCCAACGCGGCAGAAATTGCAGTGCTCGCGTGCCCCGCCCCGAAGGCATCAAATTCGCTCTCGGTCCGCTTGAGAAATCCGCTCAGGCCGTGAAGCTGTCGCATGGTATACATCCGATCCTTGCGACCAGTAAGAATTTTGTGCGGATAGGCCTGATGCCCGACGTCCCAGACAAGCTTGTCCTTTGGTGTGTTGAACGCGTAATGTAGTGCCACAGCCAATTCAACGGTTCCAAGCCCAGCGCCGAAGTGGCCGCCGGTCTTTGACACACAGTCAATGAGAAATTCCCGCACCTCAGCGCAGACTGTCCGGAGATCTTGGACGTCGAGTCTGCGAAGATCCTCGGGATAGTCGATCTTGTCGAGAAATCTAAAGTTCAAGTGAGACTCACTCATTCTTCATCCGTTTCACGTAACTCAAGCTGGCCGCTGACGCTTTTCGTAAGCTTCTTAATCTTGAGCTCGGTTGCCTTCAGCTTCTCCGCACATTCCTTTGATAGCTGGATTCCCTCCTCATACAACTCGACTGCCTCATCCAAAGAGACTTTGCCCTGCTCGAGGGATTCCACAATAGCCTCGAGGCGTCTTAGCGCGTCTTCGAATGTGCGTTTCTGGACTTTCTTGGGGGTCATTATCGTACCTTTGTTGCCACGTCACCATCGTGGAAGTGGACCGTCGCATCATCGCCTGTATGCAGTGCGCGAGCGCTGGTGACGAGCTTTGTTCCCTTCCGGACCATCGCGTATCCTCGCCGGAGAACGCCCCGTGGGCTCAACGCATCCAGCCTGTGCCAGAGCGTCAGATGGCGTTGAGACAGAAGTTGCAGATTGTGGGAAAACTGCAGCGTGATGCTCCGTTCAATCTCATCCACACGTTGGCTCGCCTCCCGCACGAGGTCCTTTGGCCTGTTGAATGAATAGCTGGAAACGAGGCTTTTGACGCGCTCACGTTGCGACGAGACCGACTCTTGCAGAGCGCTCCGCATAGTATAACAAGAGTTCCGTATAAGTTCAAGGATTTCGGATCTGTCCCGCACGATAAGCTCTGCAGCAGCGGACGGAGTTGGAGCACGCAGATCAGCAACGAAATCCGCAATGCTGAAATCAATCTCGTGACCGACCGCGCTGACGATCGGGATCGTCGAGGCATAGATCGCTCGTGCGACGATCTCTTCGTTGAATGGCCAAAGGTCCTCCAGTGAGCCTCCGCCTCGCCCGACGATGATCACATCGACTCTTCCGTATCGATTCATGTCACGAATCGCTTCTGCGATTTCCTCAGCCGCTCCCACGCCTTGCACGCGCACAGGGAGAAGAAGAACGTCAAGCGCGGGAAACCTCCGCGATAGCACACTCCAGATATCCTGCAGCGCCGCTCCGGTCTCCGATGTGATAATGCCGACCCGCTCCGGGAATTCAGGAATCGGTTTCTTATGTTCTGCGTCGAAGAGGCCTTCTGCCGCAAGCTTCTTCTTCAAGCGCTCGAACGCGAGCTGGAGTTCGCCAATCCCGACTGGTGTGAGTTGGTCGACGTCAACCTGATAGCTGCCGCGAGGCGGATAGACCGTGATAGCGCCCCGCGCAATCACCTTCATCCCGTCCTCCGGCTGAAACAGAAGGCCTTCCGCTCGACTTCGCCACATCGCGGCAGAAATCTGTGCTCCTTCATCCTTCAGTGTGAAGTAGAGATGTCCGGACGTGTGGCGCTTAAAGTTCGAGATTTCCCCTTGTACCCAAACCCTCGGAAACCTCTGCTCAAGGGAAGACTTGATCTGGCGGGTGATCTCCGAGACAGTCAGGACCTTTTGTTCTTCCGGCATGTGTGATTCGCTTTCGCGTCGAATAGTTTTAATATAGGAAACAATGGCTTCCCAAGCATGTCAATTATTCTGCCTGTTACCCATTGGGGGCCACGATCCGACCGTATCAATGCTCGCTGCTGAGCCGACCCATCGGTTTTCCGTGCGATTAACCGAGGCCTCGAAACTCTTCGACTCAAGCTTGATCATCCAGCGACGCACTTCTTGTCTTTAGAATCGCAGATTGGTATATTGGCGCATTGGAAAATAGACTGCTGAAGTCTTCACAAGAAACTGAGGAGTGAAATATGACAGTTGATGTTCTCGCGTTCGGCGCTCATCCGGACGATCTGGAGCTCTCGTGCGGCGGCACTCTGGCAAAGCTCGTGAAACAAGGCCACAACGTCGCCCTTGCGGATATCACTCAGGGTGAGCTCGGGACCCGCGGCACAAAAGAGATTCGGGCAAGAGAAGCGGAAGAGGCCGCGAGAACCCTTGGTGTTTCCACGAGGAGAAATCTGCTTATTCCTGATGGAAATGTCGAGGTCAGTGACGACAATAGGAACAAGGTCATCACCCTCATTCGCGAACTCCAGCCGAGAATTCTTCTCGTTCCCCACTCTGTTGAGAGGCACCCCGATCACGTCCACAGCCACGAGTTGTGCAAAGAAGCATGGTTCTATGCCGGCTTAGAAAAGATCAAGACCAAGCACAAGGGTGTCGACCAGCACCCGTTTCGTCCTCATCACTTCTTCGAATACATGCAATGGCAAGAGTTTGAGCCTTCCTTTATTGTGGATATCAGCGACACGTTCCATATCAAGATGAACGCGATCCGCTCATATGCCTCACAGTTCTACAACCCGAACAGCAGGGAGCGCGAGACAAAGTTGAGCAGTCCCGAGTTCCTTGAACGGATCGAGACACAATCACGGTACTATGGAATGCGCATCGGCGTGAAGTACGGTGAGCCATTCTTCACGCGGCAGACCCTCGGTGTAAACAGTCTTCTTGATCTTATCGTGAATAAGGGATAAGTCAAGCGAGAGAACATGCGAACAATCAACTGAAATTTGGGAGGTACGTGCAGCGTGAAGCGAACGTCGAGAAAAAACACGCCCCTCGAAAGCGGCCGCCCTTCTCGAAATCATTCCATGAATCAATGCCTGTGGGTGCTGAGCTTGGTCTTCACCTCGCTTGGCTTGATGCTGCTATCTTTTCCTTCCCCTCGCTGCCAGCCGGCATAGCACTCATTGCACACTGGTTGAGCAGCCTTGAGCTCATCATAGCAGGGGCAGCTCTGATGATCTAACGCGCATTGGTTGCAAGGGGTATCAATACAGCAATTGTACTTCCCCTCTCTCTTCAACCCCCTTTTTGCTTCTTCCAAAGGCGCCTTCGCCATTTTGATCTTTTCAACAGGTGAGATGTTTTGGGAAGATTGGGATTCTTTACCGGCTTTTCTTTTCTCCTGACCCGGAGATGCCATACCCAGCAAAAAGGCTACGACCAAGAATGCAGCAAAGAGCGAAATGCGATTCATACGAAGCCTCCATAAGTTATAAATGATTTGATTGATAGCTGCGTGGAACATTGTTATGCGGATACATTGGTAAGATCCGCGACCGTCTGACTGTAAAGCCTTCCATCCCGCAGGTGTACGCAGCGCTGCGCGTATTTGGCGTTTTCGGGATTGTGGGTCACGATGATACAGGTATGGCCGTCGTTGTTCAACTTACGGAGCAGCTGCATAATCTCCTCGCTCGTCGCCATATCTAGATTACCTGTCGGCTCATCGGCAAGGATGATCGGGGGCTGATTCACGAGAGCCCGCGCCATCGCGACGCGCTGTTGCTCACCCCCGCTTAGTTCGTCAGAGAGGCGAAGCGCGTTTGACCTCAAACCGACCCTTTCTATGATTTCAATTGCCATCCGAGCTTGTACTGCTCTCGAGAGCGACGTGACCGCCAACGGAAGCATCACATTCTCAAGGACTGTCAGATACGGAATCAATTGGAACGACTGGAAAACGAATCCCAAATATTCCCTGCGGAAATCGGCGAGCTGATCAACGTCGAGTGAATAGACGTCGATCTCATCCACGATGACCTTTCCCTCGTTAGGATGGCTCAAGCCGCCGAGAAGCGAAAGCAGCGTGCTTTTTCCAGAGCCAGAGGGTCCCATAACGGCTACAAGCTCCGCTTGAGAAATCTCGAGAGAAACATCGCGAAGAGCCTGCACGTGTTGCGTTCCCGTCCTGTAGATTTTATTCAGATGCTGGATTTCGATAAATGCCATAATGTCCTCCCAGACTCTCTGCGCAAATCTTCAAACTTCTAGAGTGCCCTCAACGCCACCGTTGGGTCAAGCTGTGATGCCCTGTATGCTGGATAAATGCTCGACGCAAGCCCGACGGTCACAGCCAGCACAAGCGAAAAACCAAGCATGGTGTAATTCATAAGAAAACCGCCTCCTCCATTCATTGTGAGAAGAGGCGTGACAATGTTCGCAACGCCAAGCCCAAGAAAATAACCGCTCGCTCCCGCAAAGAAACTGGTGAGAAACGCCTCCGTGAGGATGATTTTCATAATGTGCGATTGACGAAAGCCGATCGCACGGAATACCCCAATCTCGCGCGTTCGTTCGTTGACTGAAGCAGTCATATTGGTAGCCACAATCAACGCGGCCACCAACAGTACCACGCCGGAGATGCCGTATGAGAAATGTTCAAAGCGATGCATCGCTTCCATCTTTGACTCGATTGTCTGACGAATTGCTACCACCTTTGCTCCTGGAAGCTTTTCGGAAGTCTGACGGACAATTTCTTCGATGGGGCAGTCATAGCAGAGTGCGGCCACTTCAATCAGACTTAGTTCTGTAGGCTTTCCGAAGAGTCGTTGAGCTTCCTTCAGATCAATAAAGACGACGCCGTCGTCTTGGGAGCCGGTTGGTTCGAGAATACCGGTAACGATGAATTGTTCTCCACTCACCTCAAAGGATTGATTTAAATCGAGCTTCAGTTTGCCCTTCACTTCTGTCCCAATAATTGCCTCGCGGCTGGCAGAAGGTTTCCTGCCCGCGACCTTCCACCATTTCTTCAGGCTTAGCTCTTGCTCAAAAACCACGCCGACAACAAGCACATCACGTTGGAATACCTTGGTGGCGTTGAGGAGTTTCGGCGCGACGATTTTGATGTTATCTCTGTTCTTGATCCAGCGAATCTGTTCAGCATCACTTTCATGGAGTTTCCGTGCATCGAGCGAAACTCCAGAGACAGCCATCCCGCCGTACGACAGCGACAGAGCATCTGATTTCGGCACGATGACGATGTTGGCCCCGAACTCATCGAGCTTGTTCGCGATGTCGGCGTTCATTTCTTGAGAGACCGTGATAAGCGTGACGACGGTGCTGACGGCAATCGTCAAGCCCAAGACAAGGAAGATCATCTTCGCTTTGCGCCGGCGAAGGTTATTCAGCGAGATGGTGTAAAGTTTCATAGGAATTGTCAACTTCCGATTGTCAATTTTCGATTTGGGGAAATTGTCCAAACCTTAGATTCTGCGCTGCCAGCGAGCGACGAGTTGCTCATCGATTTGGATCTCGTTTCCGACGATTGAGTTGGGTAGAGCGTCAGGAGGATATTTCCCGCACGATCCGCTCACTGCTTCAAGACTGTTAAGCTCCCAAGTAGACCCGCAAGAGTTGCAGATGATCTTATCGCCTTTGATGTGAAATGCAGTCGAATTACACGGCTCGCACACACTGACAGCAGTCACGATTTTTCCTTCGCCGGAAACATACGCCAACAACGGAAAGCCAGATGCCGCATCACCATAGGTGAACTTGACAAACTTGTTCTCCCTGACGACGTCGAGAGGAATAATGACTTTTCCATCGGCGACCTTTGCGACGATGGGAGACATCTGTTGGCCACTTTGTGGATATTGCGCTGCAGCGACAACGGCAGGCGATCCTTTGATAATGGCGTTACCTCCCTCAGGAATGTTTATATAGAACCATCCTCCAAGCGCCGCTACCACGAGAAGAGCGAGAATCGTGCGAAAGCGTTTTTTCCCCGAGGCCTGTTGTTTCCCCAGGACCCTCTCTCGTTTCTCTTGCCAGCGCGCATGTGCTGGAGGTTTCCCGGCTAAGGGAGCTCCGCAGCTTGTGCAGAAGTTTGCGTTCTGGGTGAGTGGTTTCCCACATTCCCAACAAAAGTGTGACATAACGTTATCTCCTCAATAATCCTAACTTGGACTATTTCTTCTACACTCGGGATGAACTAGCAGCGGCGAAAAGCGATAGAGTCAAAATTTCCGTCCGCCATATTTCTTCTCAACCTGCACAATGACCTGGGCAATAGTATGCTTCTTTTCAGCAATCTTTTGATCAACGAATGATTTGACTTCTGTCGCTCCCCGAGGATGGTTGCATTCGCAATCTTTCAGCTCTTCAATCCAGCATTGACCACACGAGCACCTGAAGTGCGAAAAGATCTCGATCCGATCCGCAGCAGTAGTGACTGTTGACGTTCCGAGCTTTGTCTGAGTTGCTTCCAGGGGCCCAAGTTCCTTCTGCGCCGGGACTGTTAATCGTGTGGACTGACCGTTCCGTCGCTGTAGCGAATCATATCGTGCGCCAAATTCAGGTTTCATCCAGCCAAAGTTGCTGTTGACTGCAGCGATAACCTGGCCCGCAGATTGTCCAGATTGCAGTGAGCTTCTGATGAATTGCCGCTCTTGAATCGCGGTATTGCATGTGCATGTCTCCAACGGTTGTTCACCGCACGTTCCACACGAACAGATGAACTTCGAGACTACATCCGTGACCTTTGCCTCGAGCGCAGCATCATTACTTCTTGCCTCAACTAGCGGAACCGGCCGCTGCGGCTGGCGACTCCGGTTAATTGATTCAAGACCGATATAGAGGAAAAAGACGCCGCCGAGGATAACGAGCGTGACCGCCACTGGATGCCAGTGCAACTTCGTGTCAACTGGCGTTTCTTTTTCTTCGGTGCGTTTTGATCGTGATGATGCTTCTTTGTCTCTTCCCTGTGGGGTCGGCCTAGGCCCGCTCCACACTCTGCACAAAACCTGCTTTCCGGTGTGCTCTCATAGCCGCAAAGAGGGCAGTCTGTTGAATGGTGTATGATTTTCGTTTGTTGAAGATCGGCGCCACAGTCTGCACAAAACTTCGCATCATCAGGATTCACTCTTCCACAATTCTCGCATTTCATTTTGTCATCCTCCTAGACTATTCACCCGCCTTTTTCAATTTCTCTACATCCAAGTCGTCTCCAATCAAGCCGGAGAGCACCTTTACAAGAGCATGGGTTTCATCGATGATCTGTGTTACCTGCACGTACCCAGCGAGTTCTTTTGTCGATGCCTGACCTCCACCGTAACCCCCGTGAGCACCGTGTCCACCTTGCCCACTCGATGGTCGCTGCTGATGAACGTGATACAGCGCGAACACATCTCCCACTTTGACACCAGCACCTTTCGAAAACGTCAAATAGATCTCCTGCGCGCGCTCATCCACGACGCGAAGCTTGTATGAAGCACCGCAGCCGGAGAAAAGGAAAGCGGCAACAACTGCAATCACAAAGCCTAAGCGTTTCATTGAGATTCTCCTATGGGATCAAAA
>Ga0315279_10005487_pt1 | contig 16422 bp, 12 predicted proteins | sample YL17G06_20_MG_FD_203694 | JGI IMG/M metagenome (GOLD analysis project Ga0315279, IMG submission 203694) | Sediment microbial communities from Yellowstone Lake, YNP, Wyoming, USA - YL17G06_20 | ecosystem: Environmental > Aquatic > Freshwater > Lake > Sediment | place: USA: Wyoming | collected...
TTAATAATTTTATTATCCTCGGCCATACTTAGGACTAAAGCCAATGACACAGTAGCCACAATTAAAGCTTTTCTTTTTCCAATTTTAATCCAACTACTATAAGTATTTTGCTCTGGAATTGGAATAACAATCTTAGATAATAATTGTTCTGGTTTTAATATGGTTTTTTTAGGACCAAGAAAAAAATCTTCAGCAGAAACTATACTTTCTTCTTTATGGGAAACTAATTTAAATTGTGCCCTATAAGCAATTAAAGCAGGTAAAAGATCACCTGCGGGAGAGGCGTTAACAATATTCCCTCCGATAGTTCCTCGGTTTCTAATTTGAGGAGAACCGATATCCGCAGCAGCCTGATTTAAAACTGGATAATATCTTTTAATATCTGCTGAACTTTCTAATTGAGTATGAGTAGTCATAGCTCCAATTTCTATTTGATTCTGATCTATTTTAATTTCTTTTAATTCCTCAATATTTTTTAAATCTAACCAAGCACTAACCTCATAAAGTCGATCATAATATTGCACTAATAAATCGGTTCCTCCAGCAATTATTTTAATTTCTTTTCCGTACTTAGATAATATTTCTAAAACTTCCTCTATCTTCTGAGGAGCAATATATCCCGGGAAATATTTTTCAAAAGAATTTTGTTTATTCGTTGATCCATAAGCTGACTTATTCATAATCTAATTCCCTCACCCCTCTTACTTTGATATAATATTTTACCATTTAAAGAATTCTCTTACCAATTCACAAGTTCTACTACTCAGCGTCCCACGAACTATTAATTAAATAACTATAATTTTTAAAAACAGTGCTTATTATTGCATTGACTTCTCGAATTTCACTGATACTATGACCGCTCGGATATGGAGAACCTGTGGGTATTAATTCACCATCCCTATCGAGTTTTAAGGTCCAATGATTATTATTTAACCTCAGAGTTATTAACTGACTACCGAAGGCACCGGTAACGATAAAGCCATTATTTGTGCTGTTCTTAAAATCTTCAATAATAGTGAAAAGAGTCAGCTTGTCCTTATAGGGTAAACCATTATACGGGCAGAAGGTGCCGCAGTTTCCACATTCGTTACACAATGCGTCAAGATGAAGAATCTGCCAGACATCATGAAAGCCCTCTTTCTTATCAATCTCAATCGCAACATTTGCCCGATTTGGACAGACATCCACACATTTGTTACAGATAACGTTGCACTCGAGACACCGTTCTGCTTCATTTTCCGCTATTACCCCATCATCTTCTGATATTTGTGCAGCGGTGAGACGGCCTTTTTTATTATAAATTTCTGGAATCTGCTGTTTCCTATCAAAACCTAGGTTGAAATTCTTATCCATACCCTTCCAGTTTGGTATCTCTTTTCTGGCCATAGCCTCGGCTACCTTTCGTGCATCCGCAATAGATTCAACCACGGTTGAGGGACCACGAAGAGCATCACCACCTATAAAAACATTTCTAAGATTAGTTTCCAGGGTTTCTAGGTCTACATCTGGTTTACTGTCCTTCCCAATTTTTAATCCGTGAGCGGTCAGAAACTTAGGGTCGATGTATTCTCCAATAGCACTAATCACAGCATCTACAGCTATCTCCTCGGTCTCCTCAGTGGGGATAGGACGCCGGCGACCGCTGGAATCGGGAGCACCTAAAGTCATCTTACGGCATTTTAGAATGCCGCTTTTTGAAAATGATTCCGGCAACAAGAGGGGCTTGAAAATAACTCCTTCTTCAAGAGCTCGCTCATACTCTTCTCTATCCGCTGGCATTTCATCTTCAGTACGACGGTAGATGATAAAAACCTCTTCAACACCGTATATCCTCAGAGCCGACCGTGCACTATCCACTGCAGTATTTCCGCCCCCTATTACCGCAACTCGCCGACCAAGGCTAAGAGCCCTTGAATCTTTATTGAAAGACCTTAGAAAATCCAGGACTTCATAGAGATTATTGTTATCACCGGTGAGCTGCAGTTTCCTCGAAACTTCTGCACCGATTCCTATAAAAATATATGTAAATCCTTCTTTATGCATATCATTAATAGAAAATTCTCCTGATACCCCAAATTTAAAATCTACACCCAGTGCTTTGATATTAGAAATATCTTTTTCGACAGCAACTACAGGAATCCTAAAATAAGGCAGTATATGGGTTATTACACCACCAGGAGAATCCTGTCTCTCAAATACAGTCACTCTAAACCCAGTTTTTGCGAGAAAGTAAGCTACAGCTAGTCCTGCTGGTCCTGCTCCAATAACTGCAACTTTCGTATCCAACAGTTCAGTAACACTGCGAATTTTATTAGTACGGTATGTGACTTTCCCATGTTCAGCAGTAATCCTCTTCACCTCACGAATTCCGACTGGTCCTTCATAGTCAAGACGGGTACAGTTGTACATACATTGATGATCACAAATGTATCCGGTTATATGGGGAAGAGGATTTTTTAAATAGATGAGTCCCAGAGCTCTATCATACTGTCTATCTCCCACCAGCCGGATGTACTCCGGAATATCCTGATGGATTGGACAGGAGAGAATACAGGGAGCTATATAGCAGTCGGTCAGGGGTAATTTCCGATCAATAAAAACTTTCTTCGTACCTCTCCAATCCTTTCGGTAATAATTATTCCGGAGGGCCCCTTCGGCTAACCGTTCAAGCTTTTCCACTTCAATAATATTGGACTTTCTCTTCTCTTCAATTATTGGTTCTAATTTTCGAGCCATTTCTGCCATTCTTAGATAACCGCCCGGTTTCAACAGCTCAGTAACCATCGTAATTGGCTTAATCCCAGTTTCAAAAAGCTGGAGGATATTTAACTGAGACACCCCTCCTGAATAAGATATAGGAAGAGTCCCTTCAAACTCACGTGATAAACGGAAAGCCAGAGTAGTGGTAATGGGAAAGAGAATGCGTCCTGAAAGGTACATCTCTTCTCCCGGAAGGATACCCAGGGTATTTACCGTCCTCAGAGTATTGGAAAGCTTAATACCAAAATTACGGCCGCAGTCAGTGGCTAATTTAGAAAGCCGTTTAAGCATCCCTATCGCATCATCCCACTGTAAATCATGGGTAAATGTAGATTCCTTAAGGATTATATAGTTGAACCCAACGGTATCCAGTATTTTCCTGACCGGTTTGTAGCCGAGGAGGGTCGGATTCAACTTTACAAAGGTGTTAAGACTTTTTTCCTCCATAAGATATCTACAGATCGCTTCTATCTCTTCGGAGGGACATCCATGCATGGTAGAGAGAGTAACAGATCGAGCGATATGAGGTGAAATCGCACTGGAAATATTCCCAAGACCTTCAATCTTTCCTTTAATACGCATAGCTTCCAGAAATCTCGCGTCCCGGATAAAAGAATCTAATTCCTCCAGGTGGTGCTTAAATACTGGGTGTTCTGAGGCATCAGTTAAGTTATTAATAAACAAGTTCATACCCGGTGTTTTGATTCCCTCCAGGTCGTAGCCAACACTCATATTAAAAATAAAAGATTGCTTAGTAGAAACACGCATATTAAAAATTGACTCTATAAAGTAAAGTAGTATCCAGGCCTTGACATACTCATCATATGCCTGTTCCAGAGAAAGTTCGGTGGACCACTCGGTGTTATAACACTCGTCTCGCGCGTCAATACAGGGCTTATCAAATTGCAGGCTATCAAGTTTTTGTACCGTCTTAAGCTCAAAAAAACGTCCCCCGACTAAATAGGCGGTAACAATATTATGAGCCAATTGAGTATGAGGTCCTGCTGCAGGTCCCACCGGGGTATTGCAGCTTTCATCAAATATCTGAATACTTTTCCGATTTTCTTTAATAAAAAAATTAGTTTCCGGTATCCCAAAAATTGTCCACTGCGTCCGATATTCTTCAGTTATCCAATGAAGTAACTGTTTAAATGGAACTGGCCGCATAATATCACCCATTATTTTCTCCTCCTTCGTGTCAGTGTGTCAGGGGACGAGTGTGTCAGGGGACGGTCCTTTGACACACTTTCAACTCCTAACCTTAACTACAATATTTTACCATCTAAAAAATTCTTTTACCAATTTACTGTAATCTCCTCTGCAAATCAGATGATGGTTACCGATAGATTCTTGCAAAAAGTATTTTACATCTTGCTTTAATTTCAATCTTACCTGAGTTCGGCATAAATTTTTATCATTTAAATTTTTTATAATCTCTCCTCCAGAAACGAAATAATTATGACCATTTCCGGATAATTTAAAAATAGTCGCCTTCCCTTCTCTAATTATCCCTCTTATCCCTACTCCCACCCCCGACTCAAAGTGAGTTTTAAAATAATATTCATCAGGCATATTTAAAGGCAAAGTGCAATGGGCAAGAGTTATTTCATTCTTATTTAGATTTAAGTTAGAGGGATTAGCCATAAAAACGGGTTCATCAGTCAAATAATGCAAAATAATCATAGAAATAAGAGCAGGAATATCCCCTTCACAGCCGGCTACAATCCCTTCTTTATTTAATAAGGATAATCCTAGACAGCCGGTATTTTTATAAATCTCCAAAAAATCAAAACATCTTATGGTAATACCATTTAATTTATATTTGTTGACCAAAGCAATGAAACCGTAATAAATTTTCAAAGCCCCTTCAATTGATTTTTTACTAAATCCTTTATTTTTCTGATTTAATTTTGGATGATTAAAATTATAATTTTTATCGATCTCTTCAATTAATTCCTTCATTTCAATATTTATTAACGATATCCCTAAAATCTCTTTAATTTTCAGATAATCTACCTTACTAGCTATAAGCCAATCGGAAGGTTGGCCAATTACTCCTAACTTTAAAGTAGATAATTTATTTTTTATTTCAAAAACTTTTTTAAGCTTTTTTATCCTTTGAGCAACACAGTTGCTATCTCCTTGGATTATTTCTACTTTTTCTCTGTGCTGTCTTAAAAAAGAGGCAATCTCCAAAGAAGCAGCCAAAGAATTATGTAAACCACTGGATAAAAGTAGATAAGGTCCCTTGATTTGTTTAAAAAGCTGTTTAAATTTTCCTTCTACCCCACCGGATTTTATAAAAATAAGAGGAAAATAATTTTTTTCATTAATATTTTTTAAATTTATATTTTCAAATTTCTCAGCTAATTTTTCTTCGACTTCAGCAATAAAATTTTGTAAAGTGCTATTAATGTATTCTTCATTATGCACTTCTGAAATCAAATGAAATAAGCCTACTTTCAAACCAGATCTCCTTTCTTTTCTATACATTATCTACCATAAAAAATTAATCCTCATTACTAAAGAACCTTACATCTTTATTTATATTCTACAAAATTAGCAAAATTCCTCTTTTTTTATAAAATAAAAAAATAATAATTCTAATATACTTTTAAATTATATTTCACTTAATAAGTGAAATATAAACACCATTACTAAATAAGAGAAAAGTTGATTTTTGCTTCTGTTTTTAGTTAGTATAAAATCCCCTCTTGTAAAGTTCTTGGATAATATTTATAATAAATATAATTAGTTTTTTAAAATAGGATTAAAAGGGAGTGGATAGGCTCTGGTGGGCCTTGCGGACTTCAAATCCGTGGGCGGCAATTAATGGTAATTGCTGCGGTGGGTTCGATTCCTACCCCTCCCGCCATTAATTTTTCAATTCAGTTAATTTTTTATTCAAATTTTCGTTATTATCTCTATCCTCTTAAAAAATTATCAAAGGAGATAATCTTATTAATTGAAAAATAAAACAGAAAATAATAATTTAAATTTATTACTATCCAGGATTCCGAGTGTAGAAAAAATTTTACAAAATAAAAACCTACAACCTTTAATATTAAAATATTCCCGAAAAATGCTTACCCCAATAGTAAGAAAAGTTATCTCTGAAGAGAAAAAAAATAGGTATAAAAACATCCCTTTATATTCACCAGAAGAAAGGATAAATAAAATTAAAGAATATTTTGACCAAGAGAAATTTACTTTTTTACAAGGAATTATAAATGGCAGTGGAGTAATTCTCCATACTAACTTAGGTAGGGCACCATTTGGTAAAGAAATACTTGCATCTATTCAAAACTCTCTACAAGGTTATATTAATTTAGAATACGATCTGGTAGAAGGTAGTAGAGGAAAAAGAGGAAAAATTGTTGAAAAATTACTTTGTACTCTCAGTCATTCAGAAAATAGTTTAATAGTTAATAATAATGCGGCAGCTATATTTTTGATCTTAAATGTTCTGGCTAAAAATAAAGAAGTAATTGTCTCCAGAGGAGAATTAATTCAAATCGGAGGAGGATTTCGTATCCCGGAAATATTAGAACAAAGTGGTGCTTATCTTCGAGAAATAGGTACTACTAATCAAACCTTTATTGAAGATTATGAAAAAGCAATTAATGACCATACTTCTTTAATATTAAAAGTCCACCAAAGTAATTTTAAGATGAACGGTTTTACTCACCAAGTTGAGATTAACGAGCTTAAAAAAATAGGGAAAAGATACAATTTACCAGTAGTAATGGACTTAGGTAGTGGTACATTTTTAAGTACTGAAAAATTTGGTTTAAAACATGAACCTACCGTTCAAGAAAATATTCGAGCTGGCGCTGATATTGTTTGTTTTAGTACCGATAAACTTTTAGGAGGTCCTCAAGGAGGAGCTATTTGTGGCAAAGAAATTTATTTAAAAAAAATTTCTCAACATCCAATGTTTCGGACCTTAAGAGTAGATAAAATAACTTTAACTATACTTCAAGAAATTTTATTATATTATTTAAAAAATGAGGCTACCAAAAAAATTCCCATCTGGAAAATGATTTCCTGTCCCTTAGAAAAAATTGATAGTCGGAGCCAAAATATCTGCCAAAAATTAAAAAATGAAAATATTCCTGCCTTTATAGAAGAAGGGCAAACAGCCATCGGGGGAGGTTCTTTACCGGAACAAAGTTTACCGACTAAATTAGTAATTATAAAACCCCCTGGTCCGGTGGAAATTTTTTCTAAAGAATTGCGCTTATGTAGTCCTCCTCTCCTGGGAAGAAAAGAAAAAGAAAATTTTGTTTTAGATCTACGCTGTTTTGACTCTTCTTATGATAATTTAGTCATAAAAATTATTAAATCAGTTTATTCCAAAATGAAATAAATTTCATTACACTGCCCCCCCTAAGGCAGAAGCTTTTAAAGAAAAATGTATATTTGTCATTCCGCACTCGATGTGGAAACTATAAGTACAACGCTTAATATAGATAGATTCCCGCTGGAGTTTACCCTCGCGAAAGCGGGGGCGGGAATAACATAAGATGCGGGAATGACATAAAAAGAGGTTTTTATGTTTGTTTTAGGTACCGCTGGGCATATTGATCATGGTAAAACAGCTTTAATCTATGCTCTGACTTCTATAGATACCGATCGTTTACCCGAAGAAAAAGAAAGAGGAATGACCATTGATTTAGGATTTGCCTGGATGAAACTTCCTTCCGGAGAAAAAATTGGAATAGTTGATGTACCCGGCCATGAAAATCTCATCAAGAATATGATCGCCGGGGCAACCGGAATCGATGCAGTAATTTTAGTCATTGATGCTAATGAAGGTTGGATGCCACAAACTGAAGAACACTTCCAAATAATAGATCTCCTTAATATAAAATACGGCATTATCGCTCTAACCAAAGTTGATTTAGTAGACCAAAATAGATTAAATGTGGTCGAAAAAGAAATCAAAGAAAGGTTAAAAAATACTAATTTTTTTAATGCTCCCCTAATAAAAGTAAGTTCACTAAAGAACATAGGAATTGAGCAAATAAAATCAGCTATTCAAAATTTGATAGCTAAGATAAAACCAAAAAGAGATATTGGGAAGCCTAGAATATCAATTGACCGAGTCTTTAAGGTTAAAGGAAGTGGAACAGTAATTACCGGTACTTTAATAGGTGGAACCATTCATACAGAGATGGAAGTAACCATTTTCCCTTCTTATAGAAAAACCCGGATTAGAAATTTACAAAGTTATAAAGAAAAAGTGGAAAGTGCCTTTCCGGGTAGCAGAGTAGCCCTTAATTTAGTAGGAATAGAAAAAAGTGAGCTCCATAGAGGAGACATTGTCTTTGGAACGAAGCAGATTAGAGCCAGTAAGAATATTGATGTCCAAATACAACTTCTCCCTCAACCAAAAAGATATTCTTTAATTAATAGATCGGAAGTGTTTTTTTTCAGCGGTACTAAAGAAATATTAGCTAAAGTAATCCTGGACGAAAAGAAATACCTGCAAGATGGTGAAACAGGATTTGGCCAATTACGTTTTAAAGAATCGATGGCAACTTATTTGGGAGATCGCTTTATTTTAAGAATACCCAGCCCCTCCAAAACTATTGGTGGTGGATTAATTATTGACCCCCTAGCCCCTAAACATAATTTAAAGGATAAAGATATTATTAACTTTTTACAAAAAAGGATAAAACTTTATTTAAGAGAATTAATTCTAACCGAATTAAATAAAATTATCTTTATTAAAAAAGATAATCTATTAGCTAATAGTAATTATGCTTACCCAGAAATACGGGAAATAGTTGAATTATTGATAAAAGAAGGGGAGATAATTGCTACTAATTCCTGGCTAATCGAGAAAAATTACTGGCAAGAGCAAATAAAAAAATTTATGAACCAATTAAATCACGAATACGAATTATTTCCCTTGCAAACAGGTTTTCCCTTAAATAAATTTCAAAATTATTTTTATTATTTAAAGCCAGAAATTTTTAATCACTTAATAGAAGTCTTAACTAATACAAAAAATATAGGTTTAGAAAAAGGAATAATCTTTTTGCCCTCTATTAAGCCTAAAATTTCTCCAGAGCAAAAGATATTAATTTCTAAAATATTAAAAATCATAAAAGATAATCCTCTTAATCCTCCTGATGAAAAAAAACTTAATTCTCAAATTTCGGGGAGTAAAGAAATAATTGATTTTTTAATTCAAGAGGGAGAAATTATCAAATTAAATGATGGGATTTTACTGGAAAATAAGAATTATGATATGATGAAAAATAAATTAATAGATTTTTTAAAAATAAATGGCTCCATCTCCATTTCTCAAGTACGCACTTTATTGGGAATAAGCCGAAAATATATTATCCCCTTACTTAATAAAATGGACCAAGAAAAAATTACTCAACGCAAAGAAAATAATAGAATATTAATATTAAAAAATAAAGATAAATAGAAAGGAGCCAGAAACGATTTGGTAGATAAAAAGAAATTAACCCAGATGGTTTCTGCTGCCGGCTGAGCAGCTAAATTAAACTCCAAAGATCTCGGTGAGATCTTAAAAAATTTTAAAATCTTAAAAAATAATAATTTATTGGCTGGATTTAAAAACTATGAAGACGCAGCAGTTTATAAATTGAATGAAACCCAGGCTTTAATTTTTACCCTGGATCTTATTACTCCCATAGTTGATGACCCTTATATTTTTGGACAAATTGCAGCCGCTAACGCCTTAAGTGATATCTTTGCTATGGGAGGGAAACCTCTTCTGGCTTTAAATATAGTTTGCTTCCCCGAGAATAGATTAGCTGATCTGAAATTGGTCTTAAAAGGAGGAGTTAAAAAAATTGTTGAAGCTGGGGCAATTTTAGCCGGAGGACATACCCTAAAAGATAAAGAACCAAAGTATGGGTTAGCGGTAGTAGGATTAATCTGTCCCAAAGATATTATCTATAATAATACACCTCAAGAAGGAGATTTACTGATCTTAACTAAACCTTTGGGCACCGGGATAGTATCTACTGCCCTTAAAAATGATATGGCTGAACCAACCATCATAAAAAAAGCTATTTTCTGGATGACCAAATTAAATCAGTTACCGGAAGAATTATTAAAATTATCCATCCATAGTCTAACTGATATTACTGGTTTTGGTTTAATAGGTCATTTAAGTGAAATGCTGATTAATAAAAATTTAGGAGCAGAACTACAGATTAATAATATACCTGTGCTAAAAGGTCTAGATAAATATATTTCTTCCGGGATGATACCAGGAGGGACAATAAAAAACAAAGAAAATTATTCTTGCGGGGTAGAAAAAAAACAGGGTATTCCCTCAGAACAGGAAATTATCCTTTATGATGCCCAAACTTCAGGAGGATTGTTGCTAACTATTAAACCTGAACAAGCAGAAAAAGCTAAAACTATTTTGTATCAGCAAGGTTTTACTTTAAGCCAGATTATTGGAAAAATTATAAAAGTCTCCGCCGGAAGAAAAATTAAAATAATTTAAATAAAAAATTTTAATTTATTATGTTATAATACCAGAAAGGAGGTGATTATCATTAAAAATAAGAAATTATTACTCAGTTTAAGTGTATTTTTTGTTGCATTTCTATTTACTGGTTGTTACCTTTTCAATAGTGCACCGGTTATTGAATCCAATGCGGTAACTACTGCCACAGAGGGAGCTCTATATATTTATGGAGTAGAAGCTACAGACCCTGATGGGGATGAATTAGAATTTGCTTTATTAATTCATCCTGCTGGTATGACTATTAGTTCTTCTACCGGAGTAATTAACTGGACCCCAACAGAAGCACAAATCGGCGAACATGATGTCGAGATTGAAGTATCTGATCTATATAGATCAACCAGTCAATCGTTTACCATTACAGTGGGTGAAACTATACTTGATTCGATAGTAGTACTTCCTGCCACTATGAGCATAGCGAAGGGTAGTTCAAAGACCATTACTTCGGTTACTGCTTATTATGATAATGATACCAGTGCCAATATAGTACTTAGTAGTTGTACTTATGAATCAAATCAAGCCAATGTCACCGTCACTAATGGGAAAATTTCAGTATCGACAACCTGCGCAGCAACTACCGCAATTATTACGGTAAGCTATACAGAAGATAGCATTACTAAAACTGATACCGTAAATGTTACTATTACTTCAAGTGGCGGCGGCTGAGGGAAGTGCTAGATTCCACCAGTAGTTTACTGGTTAAAAATAAAACCTACCAGGAATTAATTTCCTGATAGGTTTTTTTATTTCTCTCTTTTTAGGAAAACCAACCTTCTTCTTTCATTATTTTAAGTGTCTCTTTACTGCTTGGGCCATCTGCTCTGGCTACCGAAACTCCTACATTCTTCCCTACTGCCTTCGATATCTCTGCCACATTTTGATGAGTAAATCCCGGACAGAGGAGTATAGAGTGAATACCTTCTTCTTTAACCAATTTTTTACACACCTCCACCGCCTGCTCTTGATTTTTTACCAATCTTACTAATAATTTGTATTTGGGTGTTTCGACCACACATTGGTGTTTTTCTGATTCAGCGTCAGGAGTATGGGCGAGAAATAATACTTTAAAAGCCATAAATTTTCCCTCCTATTTATTTTTTAAATATCTTATTATTATTTTCTATTTACCAAATTATGCATACATATTACTATTCTACAAAATTTTTTAAAATCCTTTTTTCTTTCAGTTTAATTATTTTGCTAAAGTCCGTCACTGGACAGTCTTTCTCAACCTTATTAAACCTGCCTCAATTCTAATAAATCCCATACTTTTCCTATTGTATTTATCTAAGTCTATCTGATATTTTTGGGCAATTTCCCTTACCCTTGCCAATGGTTCTGGATTGGCTTTTTCCCAAAAAGGTCTTAATTCTCTTAAAAAAATATTCGCCGTAATAGCACCTATACCATAAAATTTAATTAATCTATTTTCTAAATCTTGCGTATTTTTGGCTTCTTTATGTAACTCTATTAAACTTCCTCTATATTCTTTAAACAGGGTTTCGCAATTTTTTAAGACTTGAGTAGATGTCTTCTCATCATAACGTACATAACCACCCTCCCTCATAATAGGGTTTATCAAAAAATTCCTACCTGCATTTAATATCCTTTTTAGTTCTATAAGATTATATTTCTCGAAGGTTTTATAAGTGTTCTTGGCAATGGTCTCTGAAATTCTTGCTCCGAAGAGAATACTGGCTAAAAACCACTTAAAAAATTCTTTATCATTATTTTCCTTCAGACAAATACCCAATTCCTCAGAATATAATTTACTTCTTTTTAATTTTTTTATATCTATTTGTATAACCATAATTGTTATAAAATCATCCTTTTTCTAAACATTTTTAATTATCTTTAAGAATATTCAAATCTTTAATTCCATACCATCATAAGCCAGGATAATTTCTGGGTGAGATTCCTGGAATTCTTTCTCTTTTTCCATAGTTTCTTTTCCTAAATGAGTGAATATAATATTATCAATATTGTATTTTTTACACCAGTTTATCTGGGTAGTAATTCTTGTATGGCCAAAAAATTGATTGCCTTTTCTTCTAACCAAGTTGGCTTTGAGAGAGGAGCCGTCCCCGATATAATAATCAATTCCAGTTAATACCTCATCTTTATTGATAATGTCTACTAAATCGGGATTATAAATAAGGATTTTATTCTCTAGCGTACTTATTTTAAAACCAATTGCAGGACAACGGATAGAGTGCATTACTCGATATGGATATATTTCTAAAGGGCCTAATCTAAATCTATTATTCGGTAAAATTATTTTATAATTACTTGGCTTAAATTTTCCATAATTAAGAGTTTCTTTAGTTAAATAAACCGAGACCTCGGTGTTTATCTCTTCTTCTAACCAGTTGTAATGGTCGGGATGAGCGTGAGTAATCAATAGAACATCAGGCTTTATTTCTTCTAATTTATAGGGGTGCAGTTTGCCAAAATCAATTAACAGTCTAAATTTTTCAGAAATTAATAGTAGTGAAGAATGATATTGATGTTTTTCTGCTATTTCTTCAATTTCCCCTTTAGTTCCAAGAAAAACTAATTTAGTCATTTATAAATTCCTTATCTGCTGAAGGTATTATGATAAATAAGATAAAGAATCATTGACTCTTATGTTTTATTATTTGATTTAGCTTTCTTAAAGACAATCCATAAACCAATTACTATAAACCCAATCCCGGCTAAAAGTCCAAAATTAATAAAAAATAGATTATTAATTATAAAAAAGATAGAAACAGCTCCTAATATTCCTATGGGAATTAAGAGTCCCTTCTTTCTTGCTCCAAAAAGATAAAGCTGGAATAAACCTATTGCTACTCCTAAAGGAAATATAGGCCATAAATCTTCCATTAAGTCCCAACCATAAATAATATTAACTGAAAATAAGATACTATAAGTGATGAGTATTCCTGCTGGAACCAGCAGACCTGCGTCTTTTCGATAAATAAAATAACCTAATTCAAATAAAATTCCAGGTATTAATAAAAACAGAGGCCATAGATTACTCCAAATAATTTCTATTATTCCAAAGTTCGCTAATATTAATAGTGCTCCTATAAATAATAGAAACAACCCAAAAATAAAATTAATTTTTTTCATTAGTTTCCTCCTTCTTAAATTCTCTTTAATATCAAGATATAGTTAATCAAATAGCCTAGCTGAAACCTAATAAATAATTATTAAAATATGTTGTATATTATTAATTTTTATCATAATCTACCAGCTTACACTCAAGCCTAAAGCATCAGGGACTAACCATTCTATAGCCAGATGATCATTAATTTGATAAATAACTTCCTTAGTATTTATTTCCCATCCTTCCGGAGTAAATTGTCCCCCATAATTAAGCTGTATTTTTCCTAAGTCTATCTGTAAACGAGCTTGAGCCAATGCCTCAAGACTCTCCTTTTGATATTCGAAGCCTATTCCAGCCCATAACCTGATTACATAAGAGCTGTAAAGGTCATATTCCAGCCAGCTGCGGTAGATATCGTCCTTAAATTGAAAACCAAAATTCCATCGATAAGCTGGTGAAAGAGATATTTCATAACCCAGATTATATTCCCCACCGTCATCTCCCCAAAAACTAAAAGAGTTTTTCTCCCTTTCCGGTTCAAGATTTTTAAAATCGAGTTCAGGTATACTGGAATAGAGGTTATGTAACCACATCTCTTCTCGGTTGTAAAGATGTTCCAGCTCCGGTCCTTTAAGCAAAATAGGAATCATCAAATCGGTATTAGTAACTCCGGCATGATTAGCCCTATAATGCAAGTAAGTATAGGGTATTTTAGGGGGATTGATGACTATTACTATATCACCGGCCTTCTCATTAGAAAGGAGATTATATATATTTGGCGGAACTGCTGGGAATCGACTCTCCCTGGTGTGGGACAACCAATCTAAAGCAGTTAACCATTCTCCATTATAACCAGAACTATAATAATTAAAAGCATCTTTACCTTCAAACAAGTATCGAAACTTTCCTTCTTTTTCTTCAAAGATAAACTTCCCCTGACCTGAATAACCGATCACCCGATGGGGATCCTCCTTATAAAAAGCAAAATCAATCTCACTTTCTAAAATAATATTCTTAGCTACCTCATCTTTTACTTCAGGATTTTTTAAATATAAATTAGGATAAGTAAATATCTGGAGGTTATCGCCTACTATTCTCTTAATTTCTTTATCCTGATTAATAACGCTAAAATCACCAAAGGACATTCCGTGGTCGCAATAAAGGATTAGGTTAACCTCATTAAGATTCAATCTTTTAATCAGATTACCAAAATAACGGTCAAACCTGCGTATACTAGCCCGGTATAATCTCTGATCCAGCGCATGACCCAGCGCATCAGTAGTGAACCAAATGAATTCTACCACCCCATAGGTTTCCAGAAGCTCAGGGATATTAAGGAGAGGAAGAAACATAAAAACATCAAATCCGGGTATTCCATAAATAAAACTTGCTTTGGCTCGTCGAGGTAAATGAGAAAACAGATACAAAAAAGTTTTATATTGCGATATAATTTGTTCTTTATCTCGGTCATAACCACCCCATCCTACCGTACCTCCAGTAGAATTATCTAACCCTTCTTTTAAACGAGGATAAATTGTTTCTGTCCCTCCAGGAAATAGACTAAGGCCATAACGAATAGTGTGGCCATTCTCAAAAACAGCTTTCAGATTAGGAAGATAACCCTCTTCCATATATTGAAAGAAATTCTGTGATGATACGGCATCAAGATGAAATATAAGGAATTTCGGAGATGCCTCTCCGGTTACTGAAAAATACATAAGCATAATTAATATGGTAAAAAGATAAAATAGGGGGATAATCCCTAAAGAATTAATTCTTTTAAAGCCTGACCTATTGGTTTTCAAAATATAGTAATACTCCTTCCTTCTGCAATAAGTATCATATAATAACTTGCATCTACTTATACTTAAATTAACACAAAATTAAAAAATAATTTTTATATATCTAAAAATTATTTATCTTATTCATACTACTTAAGGTAATTAAAGAATCTATAATGTTAATAAGAATCTATAAGCTTTTTTAATAACGGTATTATTTTTTTGGTCTCTTCTTCCCCAAGTTTAATTAACTGTAATTTTTTTTCTTTCTCCATACTAGTAGAGAGAGGACCTCTATACCAGGGTTTTATAACAATATCTGCCTTACTAGATGAAACCTCATTTAATTCTTCCAGCATTATATATATGGATCTAAACAGAATAGATACAACATTATTAAAAACGGGAGAAGTGTCTTTTTGAATATCGGTTAAATTTACCCCGATAACTATGTCTGCTCCCATTTCTCTTACCACGTCTGCTGGTACCGGGTCTCTTAAAGCACCGTCTATTAACATTTTATTCTCAAATTCAAAAGGTATGGATAACCCAGGCACAGACATAGAACCTGTTATCGCATTAGAAATCCTCCCTTGATCAATAACTACTCTTTCACCAGTTATGAGATCTGTAGCGACTACCTTAAAGGGGATTTTAAGATCATATTCAAAACTTGCCCGGTTAGTTAAGCGGTCAATTTCATCTCTTATGATTTTCCCATCCATTAAACCTTTCAACCACTTCACATCTATTTTACTTTTTGATATTCCTGAATAAAATATGAGGAACGGGGTTTCATCTATATTTTGTAGTCTTATATCTTCTCTTGGAAACAAATAATATTTACTAAATTTTAAACTTAAAACATATTCTTCTATTTTGTCTATATCTTCCCATAAAGCATAAAGTCCTCCTATAAGAGATCCTATACTAGTCCCGGCTATATAGTCTAATTTTATACCTTCACTTTCCAGGGCTTTTAAGACACCAATATGAATGTAAAACCTTATCCCTCCCTCTCCTAAGGCTAAGCCAATTTTAGGCTTAGCGTAGGAAAAAGAACAAATGCAAGTTGAGAACAATACCAATATAATTATAATCGGGATTAAATTATTTATTTTTTCGTATTTCATCAATTGATTTTCTACTTCCTTATTACTTATACCTGTACAATTATATAATGGAAAATTTCTACCAGCTTACACTCAAGCCTAAAGCATCAGGGACTAACCATTCTATAGCCAGATGATCATTAATTTGATAAATAA
>Ga0315279_10005488_pt1 | contig 16422 bp, 12 predicted proteins | sample YL17G06_20_MG_FD_203694 | JGI IMG/M metagenome (GOLD analysis project Ga0315279, IMG submission 203694) | Sediment microbial communities from Yellowstone Lake, YNP, Wyoming, USA - YL17G06_20 | ecosystem: Environmental > Aquatic > Freshwater > Lake > Sediment | place: USA: Wyoming | collected...
TCACGTCCGGAGGAAGGAGATCGGTCATAAAGACTTCTTCCAAGTCTTCCCCCCGATTGGCAAGCTCAACTTTAACCGCACAGGGCTGCCCTCCCATGAGGGAGTCGGGCTCCAGTTCCCGCTTTGCCTTCCAGTCGGGTCGAGGCCGGTTTTGCCAGAAGGGCTGCAGGGAAAAAAGGAGATAAGGCAACGCCATGGCCAGAAGGGCTCCGTTCCGGAGAACCAGGCCCGCCAGCACCAAAAGAAGGGCCAACGCAGCAACGAGGGACCAGGCGCCGGTCATCTTCCATCCACCTTGGGCACCGGAACCTTATTCACGATGCCTTCCACCACGCTTTTAACGGTCATCCCGATGGCCCACTTGTCCGGCTTGAGCAGCAGCCGATGAATCATCACTTCCCGGGCGATGAATTTCACATCGTCGGGAATTACGTACCCCCGCCCTTCCATGGCCGCCCTAGCCCGGGACAGCTTGAGCAAAGCCAGCGAGGCCCGCGGGCTGGCCCCCACCGCCACCTGCGATTCGGCCCGCGAGGCATGCACCAGAGCCACGATATAGCGGGCTACGTCGGGGTCGATATAAACCGATTCGACGGTTTTCCTCATGGCTTTCAGCTCGCCCGCGTCGGTAAGGGTCCGCAGGGGAATCTCATCTTCCTTCCGTTCCCAGCGCCGCCGCAGAACCTCCAATTCTTCCTCGGCACTGGGATACCCCACCGACAGCCGGATCATAAACCGGTCCAGCTGGGCTTCGGGGAGGGGAAATGTTCCTTCATACTCGATGGGGTTCTGGGTGGCCAGCACGATGAAGGGTTGGGGCAAACGCAGGGTCTCTCCCTCCAGGGTGACCTGGCGTTCTTCCATGGCCTCCAGCATGGCCGCCTGGGTTTTGGCCGGGGCCCGGTTGATTTCGTCCCCCAGGACCAGGTTGGCGAAGATGGGGCCTTGGACCAGCTCAAAGGTTCCCCGCTGGCGGTTGAAGACATACCCCCCGGTGATGTCCGCCGGCAAAAGGTCCGGAGTGAACTGGATTCGTTTGAAAGTCAAGCCCAGGACCACGGAGAAACTCCGGGCGGTCAGGGTCTTGGCCAGGCCGGGAAGGTCTTCGATGAGTAAGTGGCCGTCGGCCAGCACGGCGCAGAAGGCCTTTTCCAGGAAGGCCCGCTTGCCCACAACGGCCTTCTCCATTTCATCCAGAATGAGCCTGCTCGTTTGTGATACCTGTTCAAGGGTCAAAGTGGGAAGGGTCATACTTTCCTTTCCTGTGGGGGAAATTACCGTAAATCTCAAGTCTTTCCAGGGCGGTTCGGGCCTTCTCCAAAAAGGCCGGAGGTCTTGATATCTTAAACCAGGGCCATGGGCTTCGCTTTTCTTTCCCCCAGCTTTTTTCTTCGGAAAAATACATCTGCAGCAACGGGTCCTCGGTCCAATCTCCCTCTTGGAATCTTTTCTGAGCTTCTTCTTCGGAAATATCCAGCTTCAGGGCGATCAAATCGACCGCCCGCGCGCGTAAAAGGTTTCTCACTTCATCCTGGAAATACCTCCCCGACCCGCCCCTCAAAAGAGTCCTGTGGATGGCCCGCAAACGCCCGGAAAAAGTGAAATCGACCTTCCCTTTCTCTTTGCCCGCCAGCTCCCGGCTGGCCAGACGGACGATGACCCCGAATCCCCAGAAGACCAGGAACGCCCCTCCCACAACCCACCAGAGAATCTGGGGCATGGCCCGGAGGATCGTCCCGCCAAGAATCAAGATGGCCAGAAGGGAATGAATCCCCTCCACCACCAGCGGAAAAGAGAAATAAAGAAAAGAGCCCGCCAGGATGAGGGTCAGGGGAAGGAGCCACCGGCGATCAGTCTTCATCCGCAACCTTTCCATACTGGTTTTCGATAGCTTGCAGCAGGACAATGGCCTCCGCCCGTTCGTCCGGGCCGGCCACGTGCCGGCCGTAACGCACCCGCTCGAAAAGGTCCGTCAGCCGCAAAACTTCCCATTCACCCACGCCGGCCTGCTGCAACCTCTGGGCAAATTCACGGGCGGTCATCTCGTCCCGCAGGGCGACCTTGCGCCCCAGGAGGGCGCACATGTCCCGGTAACAGCGGAGCACCACGTCCGACAGCTCCCCTCCCTTTCCCAAATCCGTAACCGCCCGGGCGACAATCCGGGCCAAATCCGGCACCTCCGGTGCTTCTATCGCGGGCCGCCCCCTCAGCCCGCGCCAGACCAAAAAGCTCAGTCCGGCCAGGAGTCCTATGGCCAAGAGGTACTCCAGCCATTTCAATTCCGCACGCTGAGGGCCGGCCGAATCCCGGGGAGGAACCGCCGGCGGTCGCTGGATCGCCTGCTCTTGCGCGGGCTCCGAAAATGGGCGAGTGATGGCCGGTTTTTCAGTTACCGTCGATGGCTGCCGGGCCCACCACACCAATCCGCCCAGCATCCCAAGAAGCAGGACGAAGATTACATAGACGGACCAGGGAACCGGGACGGGCTCCCGGAAGATCTCATGCGGCTCCTCATCTTTCTTCTTCTTTCTCCGGGCGCCCCAGAGAGATAAGACCAGAAGCCCTCCGAATATAATTGCCGCAAGGGCCAAAAAAGCCCCTAAGAGGATTTCCAGATTCGGGGGTTTACCGGCCAGTCCTCGCTTGATCGCCTCCCAGTTTCCCGGCGCAAAATGGACGGTCGGCAAAGCCACAGCCAGTACCCAGAAAGAAAAGAGAATCAGGACGATCGTCCCGCGTCGTAGGGTCATGGGTCGGTTACCTGGTGCTTATCTTTCCCAATCCTTGGGTTTTCGGGCGTTGAATGAAGAAGCGAATCTATGCCTCGAGCATGGAAAACGGATAGGCCGCTGCTACCCAGTTTCCGAAGAGATTGGAGGGTTGTCCACTCGGCTGGATCCTGAATTTCTCCGAGGCAGGTCGATAAACGGTTTCGGGTGATATGGCGCATAAAAAAACTCCCCCAGTTTGCCTGGCAGGAGTTTTCAATTCGTCCACCTCGCGCCCTCCTACCAGGAGGCTCTCACCTGGGTCGGAGTCATCAGCCTTTGGGGCAGTCTTCGGTGGACTCCATCACCGTAATCTATATTAGCCAATTTGAGAAATTTTTGTCAAGCGCAGCATGCGCGAGCCTTTGTCCTCTTACTTCGAATCGGGGTTCTCCTGGGGAACATCTTCGATGAGTCCGCCGCTAAAGAAGGCGATGGCCTCACGCCACGATGCATATTCCTCCGGAGTGCTTCGCTCAGCGCGCGCATCCCATCCGCGCTTGCGGATATACTCGGACAGGTGGGTATGGAGCGCGGCCATCCGTTTTTGAACATGTTCGACTAATATCTCGCCTGGCTGGCTCCCCCGCTGAGTCTGTGCCAGTGCTGAGGACAGGTGGGCCAGGCACAAACCATCCGACGACTGGTACAGGCTTGCGATGTCTGCCTCCTTCCCCTCCAGTCCTTCAAGAAGGCCTTCCAAAACATACTCTGCTGATGCCTTCCCGAGCTCGCACACATAGCAATCCGCAGTGGGCGCCAGGGGGACAGGGACCTGCTTGGCCCGACTCCAGAGCATCCGGAAGATTCGTGCCCGTCTTGGAGCCTGGTATTGAGCGGCTTCGGCCTGGATTCGATCCAGTTGATTCTTTAGCTGCTGGACGAGGCTTTCGTACATAATGGCGGTGCCCATCGCGTCGTGGTAATCCTTTAACTCCAGACGCCCAAGCAACCGGGCATGTAAAACACAATAACCCCACGAGGGCAAAAATCGCGTGCGGGTGGCCAGGTCATTAATATTCTCCCACAACACATGCCCCAGGTAGCGTTCCTCGGTCTCCGCGCGCAGGCGGCAGATGGGGCAACCTTTTTGGCCCAAGGCCCTCTTTAAATCAATCAGGGTGAGTTGGCTTATCATTCTGAATTTTTCTCCAGAAATTCCCTGGCCAGATCCCGAACATTTGAGCTCGGGTCATTCAAAGCTTTCTGGACCGCTGCCACTGCCAAATTGTTTTTGCCCTTCGGAAGTGCCTTCAAGGCAGCCTCTCTGATCAAGAAGGATGGATGCTTCAGCAAATGCACCAGGGCCAGCATCACCTCATCCCCGTCTATCTTCCCCAGGGCGATTAGAATTTCCCGGAGGAAAAAAAGATTCTGCGTTTCCCAGGCTTGATCGATGAGGTCGGCCAAGGGCTTGATGCCTCGCTTGGCGCCGATTTCTCCCAGAATATACGCCGCCCGCATTCTGGCGGTTGCCACCGGATGATGTAGGGCCCCCACCAATTTCTCAAAATAGCTGCGCTGGTCGAGAGACACTATTTCCGCCCTGCATTCAGGGCATATTTTTTCATTCTCTCTTACACTGGACCAACAGTGCGGGCAAAAAAAAACCAAACCTCCTCCCTTCCTTATGCTTATGCGCAGCCAATCGCGGGTTGGGGCGGCCATCGAACGGCTTCGAGAATTCTCTCGATCCCTTAACCGCCGGCTTCATCTCGTATCGGCGCCGGTCGTTCTCTCCGCCCGGAGTTTCACCCGCAATAAAGTTACCAGAACGGGGTCGATGATCCTCTCTACATCTGACCCTTGATGGCGTCGAGCAATTTCTCCCTCTACGATGGCTCTCACCGCATCAAAGAAAATGACGAGGGCATTCTCGATTTCACTTTTAACGGACCAGTCGGCATTCTTAAGGGCTTTCAGGAGACGGCGGCCTGCCAGAGCCGTATCCTTTGCCGCCGCCACGGTTGCCGCGATCTTGAAAGCGGCGACCAAAATCTCAGCATTCGTATCGTTCAAGAGCGGACGCAGCAGTCGCCACTGGTAAGCCGTCACCCTCATTTCCTCCAGCAGTCTAACCGCGCTGCGCCGCCGGAGGTAACTCAAAGGGTTTTCCGCATCCCGGCTCGGCCACGGAGTAACTGCGGCCCGGATCAAATCCGGTTGCGCAGGCGGCCCTATTTTTCGCAGGGCATCTTCCGCCGCACGCCGGCAGACATCGTCTTCCAATGCCTTCACCAGATGAGGAACCGCCTCGGGTCTTTTGAACTCGCCAAGGGCTTCCAAAGCGCCCGGCAAGCATCTTTCTTGCGCGATCCCGAGCAAGACCTGATAGACTTCTTCCCCTGGCCATCTTATCAATTCCCGCGCCGCCGCACTTTCCACCGCTTCCTCCCCCAGCCGAAGAGCGGGGTCGGCAATATCTTTCTTCTGCTTCAGATACTCAAGAAGCACATCCTTGGCCCCCAAAGCCGCAAGTGCCTCCACCGCCCAGCGGCGGGAGTGGTAGACCACGCTGGGTCTCCCTTCGAGTAAATATTGGCGCAACGGTTCGATCGCTGACCGGCCGCAAGCGATCAATTTCGCGACTGCCCCCTCGCCTTCCTTCAGGGAATTCAGCTTTTCCATGTAGGAGCTGATTTCCCCATCCCATGGGGGGCGAACCGACCTTTCTGGATCTGTCCGGGCGGCACCCACGTTTCACCCCTGGCAACTTCGGTTCTTGGGGGTGATTTCGCGAAGCTGGGGAATTCGTTTCTTTGCCAGGTCACATAATCTCCATAAAGGCCAGGCGATCAGCATACCGATCCCCGCTCCCAAAATATTGTCGAGGGGATAATGGATACCGATATAGACTCGTGAATAGGCCACCAACGAAGCGATAAAATAAAATGGGATAGTGAATTTCTTCAGAGTCTGGGAAAGGAAATACATGGCCGCAAAGATATTAACCGCATGGGAAGAGGGGAAAGAGTAGGAAGTATTGCAGTCTGTGAGCACGAGACGAACCTGTTCGAGAACATGGCAGGGTCGAATTCGTCCCACCCAATCTTTAAGGAAATGACTGGAAAACTGGTCGGTAATGGTTATCGCAAGGCCCAAAAATACCAAGGTCAGGATTCCCCTTTGCTTCTCTCGCCAGAGAATCCAGATGGCCAGCAAGGGGAACACATAAACAAAATTCTTGAGGTCCGTCATGAAGGGCATAAACCAATCGAAAAAATAGTTTTGCCCCTTCTGATTGATGAGAACGAAAAGAGCCACATCCCAGGAAGATAAAAAAGAGAGCATATTTTCATCGCCCCTTTGTCGCCGGGGTTGGGACCCATTTCCCAAACACCGGCCGTAGACCGCCTTCCGCTAGTAGGGTTCGATGCTCTGTGCGAATACCTTTAGATTCCTCAGGTCCCGCCCGCTTTCCACCAGATCCAAGGCGGGCGCTCCAAGTTAGGGGACTTGCCTCCCGCTGAACCCGCTCCTCGTTTTGGAGATACTCAAGCCCGGCAGCCCTGCCGGAAACTCTCGGGATTCCTCGCGCGCCAGTCTCCTCGTCACGATTTCTTTCATCCCCAGGGGATAGCCCCCGCTCATTTCCGCTAAATTGTTGATTTCCTCTTCGGTCCAACGAAAATGATATTTCTCTGAAAAATGACGAAAGAATTCTTGGGTCGGTTGGTTCCCTAGATAAGCGATATTCAGCAGAAGGGCCGGATGCAGCCAGCCCCGCAGAAGGGATCGTTTGTCGGCTTTTAAAAAATTCTCCACCACGGCCACAAACCGAAATCGTTTGGCCATGGCGAGATACCGGATCAGTTCCACCTTTTGGGGAGTAAGTTTTCCAATGTCATCCAGAACCAGGACCGGCTGCCTCTGGCCTTCAAAATCCAGGTTGGCAATTCGGAATCGATTGTGTCGGTACCCCATGGCTTTCCCGTTGTTTTTCGGCAGCAGACTGTTCGCCAAATGGTCGCACACCTTTGCCGGAGTCTGAGAAAAATCCAGATAGATGCAATTCCATCGGCCTCGGCCTATTTCAGCGACATGCCGGGTAAGGCTAGTCCGCCCGATGCCGTATTTGCCCATGAGGATTACATTATATCTCCGGTTCAGAGCCTTTATGATTTGTCTGGTCTCTTTTTCGCGACCTACAAAATAGATTGCCATTTCTCCCCTATCCTTATTCCCCATCCTCATTTAAAGGGATTTCGGTGTCTAGAGACGGGAGCTTCCAGTGTTTCTTCTTTTATGGTGTCCTCTGTTTTTCGAAATAGTATGCTGTGGAAAGTCATGAGACAAGCACCTTTGGGGCCAAAACGCGGAGGCACAACATCAACGTTACCTCGCGAATGCCCGATTACGCCACGGATAGCCTTCTGTGGCCCGCCAACAGGGATAACCCAAACAAGTAAGCCTTCCGCTCCCCGCCGTCCACGAGTTCCCGCCGCACGGCATCGTGTTTGAGGGAGTATGTCTGCATGTCTTCAGAAATACGGTCGAGGGTGCGAGCCTCTTCGAAGAGCAGGTTGCGGGCTATTTCGATGTCTGTTCCCCGGTTTAATACAACGCCGAGATGCCGGATGCATAGGCCGGTGTCGGCTTCCCCATTTTCCCCATAAACTAATACTTGCCGCAGTTCTTCAACCGCCGTCTCTTCTGCCTCGGCTGTCTGCCGGCAGGCAGGACATCTGTCCTCCGAAGGGTACAGGGCACGGATACGGTCCCGCATGGAGCGCGAGGACAGGGCCGAAGAAGCTATGCTGCGCAGACGGCGCGCTGTTGCCGCTAACAGGGGTGCATACGCAAGACAAACTCCCTGGGGTGAAGCGATGTGTTCGTACTGCCACGTGTGCAGCGGGCAGAACCCGCCGTTCGCCGCATGGACGCGCTGTTCGGTCTCGTTCATAGACAGCTCGTACTGCCGTTTGCTGAAGAAATCGAACAACTCCGCTGCAATCCGTTCGCACACGAAACACCGGCGTATTGCACGGCGCTCGCCAGCGAGGAAGGGAGCTGGCGCGGCGGGCTCGCCGCGGCCCTTGGCCATGAATTCCCCACGCATAGCTTCCAGCCGGCTCAACAATACGGCGCCCTCGCCGGAAGCCGCTGAGGCTGCCCGGCCCTCCATAATGGCCGACACCTGGGCGCCAAGGTTTCTGAGAGCATCGCGCACTTCGGAGCCCAAACTGCCTGCCCACTCGTTGCCTGCCTCAACCAACGCCTGAGCGACGCGGTCGCGATACGCCATCGCCGCGGCCTCCAATGTCCGGCCATAGTCCCTCCGTACTCTTCTGTGCACCCACTTCGCCGGAAGCAGATCAAGCTCCCAGGCGAGTCGAGGGCGCCACTCAAACGGGGTAGCAACCTTCCAGGAAAACATCGCTTCATCCTTGCAGATGGTCCACCTTGCGGCGGGCGGGGGAAGCCGGAAGAACTCTGCCGCGAATTCCAGGGCTCCACTGTGTAGCCGTTCCAGTTGACTCACACCTTCACCGGATAGTGTCCACAACACCTCCACAAATTCCCCTTGGTGGGCGGAAAGCCATTGGTGACGCCGTTCGTCGGCAACAGCCTGAGCCCGGTCTGCGATTTTGCGTAGTTCTTGTGGGGTACTGAGCTTATCTTGCCGCGCCAAGAGAAAGTCGACCTGTGCTGCAAGGCTGTCGCGAACTTCGGCGCAATGCGCGGCGATTGCGCGCTCAAAGCGAGACGGCAGTTCCGACTGGATCCGGCGCTGGAGAGCCTCCCCTACATGGAGGCTTTCCGTCTCAATCTGCTCCATCCTGCGCCCCCATTCACGCTTCATGGACCGCACAGGTTCGCCGGTGAGCCCCGCGCGGACCTCGCCCGCGCGGCTCTCAACGCGTTCAGGGGTTAGTAGCGCGATCATACGTTCAATGCACCGGAGGAGCGCTACCGACGCCCTCTCCGAGGTCAAGAAGTGCGTCAGCGCTGTTTCGAGTTCCGGAAGCCCGCTTCGCGCCAGCATTGCCGCATTACCCGTGAGTTTTGCCTTCAAGCCGTCGCGAGCGGATACCGCGAATACCCGCGGGTCAGCATCGCCGAGCTCAGCAGAGATCATATGCCGGACTGATGCGAGGACGGCTTCGCTCTCCTCAGCGGACACCAAATCGGCCTTGTTCACTACAAAGAAGATCTTGCGCACATGGCGGGCTACAGTGCGCAAAAAGACGAGTTCGCTCTCGTTCATCGCGGATTCGAAGCTGGTCACGAACACGACGGCGTCGGCTTCGGGGAGGAATCCATGGGTCGTTGCGGTGTTCGCGGCGATTGTCGAACCGACGCCCGGCGTGTCGATGAAGTGGAATCCGAGCCTGAGAACCTCCGACGGAAGGCGTACCTCTGCGAGGACCACTTGCTTGCGGTTGCCTGGATTGCCCCTCTCCGTGACATATTCTTCCAACCGGGCGAGCGGGATCTCTTCGGGGAGAGAAGACCCCCGTCGTTGAACAAGAACGTACTCGCGATCACCATATCGGACCGTGGTGACGACAGACGTGAGCGGCAGCACCCCCGTTGGCAACCGGTCCATTCCGATTACCGCGTTCATCAGAGAACTCTTGCCGCGTTTGAACTGACCCACAACCACCAGATTGAAGTGGTCCTCGGCCAGGCGTGACAGAAGACGCTGCGCCTGCCGCTCCCGCCTGTCGTCCTTTGCCTGATGGAAGAGTCGCATGGCCGAGCGGATGACCGCGGCAAGACCGAGCTTGAATCTCAGGTGCCCCCGCAAACCGGCCGACTGCTCTTCCATGGGTGGCAAGTTGTTCATATCGAATTCACTCATCATTCCTCCTCAGCCCTCCGTTCCCCCAAGATGTCAGCCAGGTCCCGGCGGATCCTCTCCGCCTCGTCAGGGCTCGCCTCCGACGCCCCGAGAAGCCGGGCTAACTGCGCCCGATATACATCGGCGTGCAAATCGAATCGCCCCTGGAGATCCGCAATGGCCCTCCGTACCCATGCTTCGAGAATCCGGCGATAGGACCGCAGCGCCTCCTCAATTCCTTGGCCGATTAGGTGCTTTAGCCGCCTTTGCACCCGCGCTTGCACCAGCGGAGCGGCAACCGACACGAAGGGTGAGCGCTTGAACGAGAGCCTCTCTCCGCGGAAATCGAGTTGCGGCATTTCCCGGAGGGCCAAGACAAGCTCTTCCTCGCGAGGTATCTCGCTCACCTTCAATTGCCGGGCGGCTTGCTGCAGCGCGCCATTCAGTTCCTTGGCGAGGCGGTCGAGCCTCACGTACAACTGCCTGGCTGCGCCAGCGGCAGTCTCCAACACAGAGGCAGTCACAATGCCACCCTCCGCGTTTCCCCCTTGTCGCCAACGCTCAACAATCCGGGAGGCGGCCGCCCCCAGTGCGACCGCCGCCAGCTTCTCCATCCCTTCCGTTGCCTCCATACAAGCGGATGTCTCTTCAAGTATCCGGCCGGCCGCCCGCCTCAATTCCTTTTCCACCTGTCTTAGAGACTTGACACCCGACGGACGAACTCCCTCGGCATGGTGCAGTTTCACCCGCAGCGCAGCCTCCACCGAATCGCGCAAGGCCGCAATCTTTCGCCGAACCGATTCTCGTGCAAGCTGTTGGTGCCGTTCATAAAGGGGCTTGATCTGTTCTTCGAACCATGCTTCTGATAAGGCCGCTGAATCGCCAACGATGCTGACGGGTCGAACTTTTAGGGCGAGGCCCAGGTACCCTCGGATCCGCTCTGCGGTGTAGGCGAGTGTGGATTCGAGGTCCTCTTGGGTGAGGAGGTCCGCCTTGCTGATCAACACGAAGGCGGGCACTCCCGCCGCATACAAGGCCTGAATGGTTGTCAGGTCCTCTTCGTCAAGAGTCGCGCCCGCGTCGATCAGCACGATGCCGAGATCGCACCGCGGTAGGTACGCCCGGGTCTCTGCGGCCCCGGAAGTCGCCAAAGAGCCCAGCCCCGGCGTATCCACGAACATGATCCCCTCTCCGAGCAGCGGCGCCGGAAGTTCTACCGCAACCCTCGTGAGGCCCTTTGAATTGCCCGGATTGCGCTGCTCCGTGACAAAATCCGGTAACTTCGCGACTTCGAAGTGCTCCACTCTGCGGTCCGCGAAGGCAACCGTCAGCCTCGGTTCCAGCCCATAAACCAGCCGGGTCGGCACAGCCGTGATCGGATTCACGCCAACCGGGAGCACGTTGACGCGCAGAATGTGATTCAGGAACGATGATTTCCCCGAATTCACCCGGCCGAAGACGGCGATTTCGAAGCGCTGGGTCTCAAGGCGATCCAGAATGATGGCCAGCCTGGAGCGAAGCTCAACCAGGCCCTGTTCGGAAATGACCCTCTCGATCCTATGAAGAAGATCCGCCTCGTCGCCGGACCACTGGAGTCTCTGGAGCCGGGCGCCAAGGTCCTGCCCGAGGCCTTGCGCCAAATAGGCGTCGAGCTTATCAACCAGAGTATTGAGTTCGGTGACCACGCCGTTGAGGTCGGCGAACGCAGATTCCGGGACTTCTCCGTACCCTCTCATGTATTTAGGGCGAATCTCGGTTAGCGCAATTTGGACAAATTCCAGTTGCGCGCTTATCGAATGAATGGCGCCAAGGTGCGGGGCCGGCGGGCGGATGCCTTGGCTGTCGAGAGCACGCAGCATCTGCGCCCGAATGCGAGCGATGTAGTCGTGGATCACCTTGCTCTGAGCTGGCGTTACATCGATCGTGTACTTGGGAAAGGGCGACTTCGACGATGCGGCGGTGAGAATCTCTTCAATCTCGCACAAGAGCTTGTCCGCATATTCGACACTTGTCAGAAGATGGCGCCGCTGGGATTCATTCAACGACTCAACGCTCATGTTCGGCCTGTGAATGTTCCTCTAGTCGCTATGCAGCCTTTCGGGCGGCTTTTAGCGCACACCGACAACCCCCCGTAGCGTGCACTCCCGTAGAAAATACGTGATCGTCGAAATTGCTTCGGTAGCCCCAGCCCCTCGAACTCGAAGCCGCCAATGGTATAGCTTTGGGATCAGGTTAGGGAGAATCTTTTTCCTCTTCGTCTTCTTCTTCGGCTTTGATCCCGCCGATTATTTTCTTCACAAAGCGCTCGTTCTGCTTCCGGTTGCGGACCAGGTCCTGGAGCAATTTTTTCATCCCGGCGTCGGGGAAGAGGGCATCGGGGTCCTGTTGCGCGTCAGGAAAAAGATTGCTCAGCATGATCGGCTCCTCTGCCGGGTGAGGCTGGCCGGCAGAAGGGGGTTGCCCACCCTCCGGCGCGACGATGTTATTCTCGGGCTTGTTTCCTGGCTTGTCCATTACATCTCCTCTCTTCAGAACAAAAGGAAACGCTCCAGCCCCCTGGCAAGTCGCAGGACCTAACCAGAGGGGCGAGCTTGCTGTATTGCATAAGTTCCAGCTCTATTTCGATTCCTTTTGGAGATCATCGGCGGTTTGAATTTACGAAGCCTCAGGGCATTAGAGACTACGGTGACCGATGAAGATGCCATCGCCGCCGCCGCAAAAATGGGGTTGAGGAGGATCCCCCAAAACGGGTAAAGGATCCCCGCGGCCACAGGAATTAGGATTGTATTATAAGCAAAGGCCCAGAAGAGATTCTGCTTTATATTCCGGATGGTGGCTTTGCTCAAAGCAATGGCGGTTACAACCCCCCGCAAGTCTCCGCCAATCAGCGTTATATCAGAGAATTCCATGGCCACATCCGTTCCCGTTCCAATCGCAATCCCCACATCGGCCTGCGCTAAGGCGGGCGCATCATTGAGGCCATCCCCCACCATTGCAACCTTCTTCCCCTCAACCTGAAGCCGTCTGATCTCTTCTGCCTTCGCCTGGGGTAAGACTTCCGCGAAGACCCGATCGATTCCGATCTGACCGGCGATCGCTCTTGCGGTGCGCTCATTGTCGCCGGTGAGCATCACGACCTCTAATCCCATGCGATGAAAGGCTTCCACAGCCTCCTTTGAATTTTCTTTTAAAGTATCGGCGACCGCAATAATTCCCGCGGCCCTCTCGTCAACAGCCAAAAACATTGGAGTCTTCCCTTCGCGGGAGAAGAGTTCGGCTTTATCTAATAACCCCTCCGGAACTATTTTCCTCTCTTCCATCAGTCGCCAGTTTCCAAGAATGACTCTTTTCGAATCGATATTTGCCTCGATCCCGTAACCCGCAATGGCCTGAAAGTCTTGCGGGTCAAAAAGCCTCAAACCTTCCTCCTTCGCTCTTTTAACAATGGCTTCACCCAAGGGATGCTCAGATCCTTTCTCGGCAGAGGCTGCGAAGATCAATATTTTCTCTTTGCCAAACATTTCGGACCCGACGATATCCGTCACCGCAGGCTCTCCCCGGGTCAAAGTCCCGGTCTTATCCAGAACGATGATATCCAATTGATGTGCGGTCTCCAGGGCCTCGGCTCCCCGGATAAGAATCCCGTTCTCCGCACCTTTCCCCGTGCCCACCATGATGGAGGTAGGAGTCGCCAACCCCAGGGCACAGGGACAGGCGATAATGAGAACAGCTATAAAGTTGAGAAAGGCATAGGTCGTCGCCGGATGGGGTCCGAGAAAGTACCAAATAAAAAAAGTGAGGACGGCGGTCGATATCACTGCGGGAACAAAGTAACTGGCAATCACATCGGCCATTCTGGCAATGGGAGGTTTTGAGCCCTGCGCCTCCTGAACCAACCGAATGATCTGGGCAAGAACCGCATCTTTACCAACCTTTGTGGCTTCAAATTTAAAGGTTCCCGCCCTATTGATCGTAGCGCCAATGACCGAATCCCCGACTTTCTTCTCGACCGGTAATGACTCTCCTGTGACCATGGATTCATCGACGAAAGAGTAACCCTCTCTTATCATGCCATCGACGGGAATTTTTTCCCCGGGTCGAACCATAACCAGGTCCCCCGGAAGAACCTCTTCCGCCGGGATATCCATTTCCTGGTCTTTTCGAACCACTCTGGCGATCTTTGGCTGAAGGCCGATCAGCTTCTTGATCGCTTCTGAGGTTCTCCCCTTGGCCCTCGCCTCCAGGAATCTTCCCAGAAGAATGAGGACAATGATGGCGGCCGAGGTATCGAAATAAACGTCCGGCCTCAGACTTTTGGCCATGAAGAGATGGGGATGGAAGGTGGCAACCAGGCTATAAAGATAAGCTGCTGAAGTTCCCACTGCGATCAGGGTGTTCATATCGCTGGTCTTATGCTTCGTCGCTTTCCAGAATCCGACATAGAATTGCCAACCCGCCCAGAGCTGGACAGGGGTCGCAAATAAGAATTGGAGGAAGAAGTTAGTTTCCCGGGAAATGCCATACCAGCTCTTGAGAAGCGTTTCCCCGTACATCAGGATGAGAATGGGGACCAGGAGGGCGGCGCCGGTGATAAACTTGAACTTCAACCGGAAGAGATCCTTTTCCCTGCCCAGTCTCTCTCTTTCAACAAGATCCTCCTCTTTCATTTCAAGGATCTGATAGCCCAGATCTTCTATTTTTCCGATTAGATGGATGATATCGGTCTGATCGGGATGAAAGACGACTGTGGCCCTCTCAGTGGCAAAGTTAACCGTCGCTTTCGAGACCCCTGGAACGCTCGCCAGCGCTTTCTCAATCTTCGCCGCGCAGCTTGCACAGGTCATCCCGGTGATGGGAAGATCAATTCGTTCTGCCCTGATTTCTGAATCTTTGCTTCCTTTTTCCTTATTCATATTGAGTTTCCTCATTCATATTGAGCCCACGGGGCTTATTTCGATCCGATGATTTACCTCACCTTTTGCCTTTGGTCACGACATCCTGCATGGATCACTCCGAACATATGGTCCTGAATATCCACCACGAAATCTTCTGGAAAAGATTTCCGTGCCGGTCATCATCAGCAGGCCCTTCAGGTCTTCCTCCGGCTCCTTGACCGGGCGGAGAGGAACTGCCGCTGGAACTGGCGGGCCTGGTGCATGAAAGCTTCCAGGCGGGTCAGCGTGTTAGTCTCCTCCTGGCCGTCGTAGGCCATATTCAAGAAGGGAATATTGTTGTGGTCCTCCCGGTACCGCTTCATCACCGTTCCCACGATGGTGCCGGGCATGCAGGTGAAAGGCATTACATTGACCAGGGCCGAACAGCCCTTCCTTACATAATCCTCGCATTTTCCCACGGATAGAACTGCTTCTCCCTCGAAGGAATCATCCAGATAGGGCTTGGCCGCTTGCAGGGTCTGCTTGATCGAGGGTTCGGGGTGATTGGCTAAGGTTCCCGTAAAGATATGGTCCAACTTGTGTTCATCCCGTTTTTGGACCAGGTCGGTAATATAAGTGGTCCAGAAGGGTTTATAGCGCCTGTTCCGCAGACTGTACCGCTGGGCGGTGAAATTCAGGTAGAGGAACCATTCCGAGATGGGAGGTAGCCATACCTCCGCGCCGAGCTTTTCCAGTTCCTTCACGATGAATTCGTTGCTGAAGGCGTTGGAACGAATGTAGATCTCCCCGACGACGCCGATGCGCGGCTTGGAGCCGGGGTTGAGGAGCTGGATTTTGCCGAAGTCCCTGCGGGCATCCTGGAGAATTCCAACCAGGTCATCCAGGCACTTTCTCGGGTCGTCGTGGCTGTCCCGCACCGCTTCATAGGCCTTCAACAAGTATTGGTTGAAGACCCGCTCTGTTTCTCCGGCCTGGACCTCGTAGGGACGGGTTTCACGGAGCTTCTTGTCCAGAAGGTCGATGGCCACCATCCCCTGCCAGCAGAGGCGGGTGAAGTTCTTCCCCATCATTCCCAGGTCCCGGTAAAGATGTTCATCCTGGGTCGGGGAGTAAATGGGCACATCCGGATATCCTAAATCATCAAGGATCAGACGGTGGAGCCGGTGGTATTGGCCAAAACGACACGGGCCATTCCCCGAGGGCATGAAGAAAGCGACTTTGTTCCGGTCAAAGTCGGGCTTCCTGATCACCCGTACCATGTCGCCGGTCGTCAGGATGCAGGGATAGCATTCCTTGCCCGAAGTATACTTTCTTCCCCAGAAGACGGTCTCCTGGTTTGCCTTGGGAGTGACCTCGGCATCAATACCGCAAGCCTGGAAGGCCCCCACCACGGCGTAAGCCTGCTCGGCCATGTAGGGAATGTACAATTTCCGGTGATCGGCATCTTTGGTGAGGACGATGGTCTTCGGTTTTCGTTCTTCCTTTAAACTGGCTTCCCGGACATTCTTGATACTGTCCAGAAAAGCCTCCAGGCGGGTGATGGCTCCTACGTCGGCGCTGTGCTCGTCCACCTCGATCTGGAGGTAGGGTTTGCCCCGCATCTTTTCCTTGAAGAAATGGAGGATGAAGGAGTCGGGCCCGCAGGCAAAGTTGGTAATGTAGATAGCATGGAGGCGGGGATCGTCGCGGACGATATGGGCGGCGCTGAAAATCTTCTGGCCGTACTTCCAGTACATGTCCTGCCAGTCGTTCACCAGGTCCACTTCATCCAGGGGCAGGCAGTCCATGGGAATGGCAATGACTCCCAGGTCCCGCAGTTTCTGGGGAAGGCCGAGGTTCATGCCCGGGTCGCAGCCGTTGTAGGGACGGCTGACGATCACCATGGCCCGATCTTCTTTTTTCAGATTCTGCAGGATTTCTTTCCCGCGACGCTTCATCGACGCGTAGAAGCTGTTCTGGGCCGCAAGGGCTTTAT
>Ga0315279_10005489_pt1 | contig 16419 bp, 14 predicted proteins | sample YL17G06_20_MG_FD_203694 | JGI IMG/M metagenome (GOLD analysis project Ga0315279, IMG submission 203694) | Sediment microbial communities from Yellowstone Lake, YNP, Wyoming, USA - YL17G06_20 | ecosystem: Environmental > Aquatic > Freshwater > Lake > Sediment | place: USA: Wyoming | collected...
AGCAGACCGTGAAGAAGCCGGTCGTGAGCAGGGTTATAGAGGCGAGGTAGCCGAGCGACTCCCTGTTGGCCCGTTTCATGAACGCTTCCGCGAGCAAGACGACGAGGGCGCCCGAGACGACGGCGATGAGAGGGGCGAGGGCCAGGAACGTCGTCATGCTAGCGCTCCAGTCTCCCCTCGAGCTGTACCGGGCCCGCAGGGTCGCCAGAAATACGGGTCGGAAGGGCTATCCGCGTTGCCGGTTTCCAAGTCAGCGAGGCTGTTGCCTTGGTCCTGATGGATTCGATATAGCGGCTGACCGAGGCGTCCATTTTCCTCAGGATGGCGCCGGGAAAAAGGCCCATGAGGACGATGAGGACGACGATGGGGACGAGGGTGGCGAGCTCCCGCCGATCGACGTCCCGGAGTAGGCCGTCCGGGTCCTTGAGCGGGCCGTGCATGACCCGCCGGTAGAGCCAGAGAAGATAGACGGCCGACAGGATAACGGTCGAAACGCCGAGCATCGCCAGGACCTTGTTCGAGGCGAATATGCCGAAGAAGCACAGGATCTCCCCGACGAAGCCGTTGAGTCCGGGCAGACCCGCGGACGAGAGCATGGCGACGAGGAAGATGGCCGCGAAGATGGGCATCCGGGCGGCAGCGCCGCCGTAATCCTTGATCAGCCGGGAGTGCGTCCGCTCGTACAGGATCCCGACACAGAGGAAAAGCGCACCCGTGCTCAGGCCGTGATTGAGCATCTGGTAGAGGGCGCCTTCGGTGGCCTCGAAGTTGAAAGAGAATACGGCCAGCATGATGAGGCCCATGTGGCTGACGCTCGAGTAGGCGACGAGGGATTTCATATCTTTCTGGACAAGCGCCATCAGGCCGCCGTAGACGATCCCGATAATGGCGAGGATGGAGAGGGCCGGGGCGAAAGATGCTGCAGCCTGGGGAAAGAGGGGAATCCCCAAGCGCAGGAAACCGTAGGCACCCATCTTGAGAAGGATCGCGGCCAGGAGGACGGAGCCGGCCGTGGGGGCCTCGACGTGGGCGTCGGGAAGCCAGGTGTGGAGAGGGAAGAGAGGGATCTTGATGGCGAAAGCCAGTCCGAAGGCCAGAAAAACCCAGGTCTGGAGAGCCGGGGAGAGGCTGAGGCCGGCCAAGTCGGCGATGGTCAGGGAGAAGTTCCCCGTCGCCCGGTAGCAAGCGGAATAGAGGACGAAGATGCCGACGAGCATGAGCAGGCTTCCGAACATGGTGAAAAGCACGAACTTCGTCGTGGCATAGACCCGGCGGCGGCCTCCCCATAGTCCGATGAGGAAATACATCGGGATGAGCATGGCCTCCCAAAAGACGTAGAACAAGAAGAGGTTGAGGGAGACGAAGACGCCGATCATGCCGGTCTCGAGGACGAGCATGAAGAACGAGAATTCCTTGACCCGGTCGTTGACGGCCCGCCAGGATGACAGAAGGGCCAGGGGCGTCAGGAAAGCCGCGAGAAGGACGAGGAAGAGGCTGATGCCGTCGACCCCGACGTGATAATCGAGGCCGCGCCCGAGCCACGGCGCATGCTCGACGAACTCCGGGATGCCGGCCTTTCCGTCGAACCCAAAAAAGAGAAGCAGGGAGAGGGCGAAGGTCAGGAGCGACACCGCCAGGGCGGCCGTCCGGATGGCCTTGACCGATTCGCGGCGGAAGAACACCAGGAGAAGCGCCCCGACGAGCGGCAGGAAGGCGACGATGCTCGCGAGGGGGAGGTTGGCGGTCATGGCATTCATAACAGCAGGAACCCCAGGAAGATGATCGCGCCGATGAGAAAGGCCAGGGCGTAGTCCCGGACGAGCCCGCTCTGGAGGAAATTCAAGCCTTTGCCGGCTAGACCTGCGGCGGCGGCCGACCCGTTGAGCGCGCCGTCGATGACCTTGAGGTCGAAACGCTCATAGACCGTTTCGGCCCCCCGGACCAGGGGCCGGACGACGACCGCGTCATAAACCTCGTCGATATAATATTTGCCGACAAGGAGCCGGTAGATACCGGGAAAAAGAGAAGCGAGACGGCCGGGAAGGGCGGGCGTCCTGCGGTAGAAAACGAAAGCGAGGACGATGCCCAGGAGCGACGCGGCCGTGGCCAGAATAACGAGCAGTCCCTCTGTGGAGACGGCTAGATGATGGGTGACAGTCTTGACCGAGCCCTCCATGAAGCGGCCGAAGAGGTCGGCTTTCCCGCCGAAAAGGACAGGCAGTCCGACATAGCCGGCCAGGATGGAGAAAGCGGCAAGGAAGACGAGAGGAATGGTCATTGCCCGCGGCGACTCATGGATGTGATGACCGGCTTTAGGGGTCATCCGTTCCTCTCCGTAGAATGTCCGGTAAACCAGCCGGAACATGTAAAACGCCGTCATGACGGCGCCTAGAAGGCCCAGACCATAGAGGACATGATGCCCGCCGGCGAACGCGCTCGTCAGGATGGCGTCTTTGGAGAAAAAACCGGAGAGGAACGGGACGCCCGAAATGGCCAGGGCCCCGACGAGGAATACGGGAAAAGTCACCGGGAGATGTTTCTTGAGGCCGCCCATCCGGCGCATGTCCTGTTCGCCGGCCAGAGCGTGGATGACACTGCCCGCGGCCAGAAAGAGCAGGCTCTTGAAGAAGGCGTGGGTGACGAGGTGGAACATCCCGGCGGCATAGGCCCCGACCCCGCAGCCGATGAACATGTAGCCGATCTGGGAGATCGTAGAGTAAGCCAGGACTTTTTTGATGTCGTTCTGGACGAGGGCCATGGTCGCGGCGAATATGGCCGTCGCGGCGCCGATCCAGGCAACGACGGTCGAGGCGGGGACGGAGGCCGCGTAGAGCCCGCTCAGGCGGCAGACCATGTAGACCCCCGCCGTGACCATGGTCGCGGCGTGGATGAGGGCGCTGACCGGCGTCGGGCCCTCCATGGCGTCGGGGAGCCAGATGTAAAGCGGTATCTGGGCCGATTTCCCGGTGGCGCCTATGAAGAGGAGGATGGCGGCCAGGGTCACGAGCCCAGAGGGGAGAAGGCCGGTTGCGGCTGCTTCGTCGATGGCGGCGAAGCTGGAGCCGCCGACCTGGACCAAGAGGAAGAGGATGCCGATGATGAAGGCCGCGTCGCCGACCCGGTTGACGACGAAAGCTCTCATGGCGGCCTTGGCTGCCGCGGGCCGATCGAACCAGAAGCCGATCAGGAGATACGAGCAGAGCCCGACGCCCTCCCAGCCGACGAACAGGAGAACGAGGTCCGAGGCCATGACGAGCACGAGCATGAAGAAGGCGAACAGGTTGAGGTGGGCGAAATACCGGGCGTATGACCGGTCTTCGGACATGTAGGCGGTCGAGTAGACATGGATGAGGAGGCCGACCCCCGTGATCACCAAAGCCATGACGGCCGTCAGTTGATCGAAGGCGAAAGCGATGGGCGACGCGAACGAGCCGCTCGAGATCCAGGCCAGGAGTGTCTTGGTGAGGCCGGGCGCGCCGGGTGGAAGTCGGACAAGATGGACGAAGGCCGCAGCCGAAAGAAGGAACGACAGGAAGACGGTCGAGCAAGCCTGCCAGGCGACCCAACGCCGGGAAAGTTTCGCGCCGAGAAGGATGAGCCCGAGAGCGCTTGCTCCCGGTATCAGGGGGATCAGCCAGAATAACTCGGCCATGCTATCCCTTCAGGTCCTTGAGTTCGTCGGTTTGGATGGTCTTCCGCTGACGAAAGACCAGCACGATGATAGCCAGACCGATGACGGCCTCGGCCGCGGCCACGGTGATGACGAACAGGACGATGACCTGTCCCTCCGCCTTGCCGAGAGACTTGGCCAGGGCCAGGAAGGCAAGATTCCCCGCGTTGAGCATGACCTCGACGGACATGAATTGGGTCAACAGGTCCTTCTTGACGAAGAAAGCCAGGACGCCCAGGACGAACAGGACGGCGGCCAGGATGAAGAAGGCCGCGGGAGGGATCACGATCCCTCTCTTTTTCCGGCCAGGGCCAGCGCGCCGACGAGGGCGGCGAGGATGAGGAGGGACGTGATTTCGAACGCGTAGAGGTAATCGGAGAAAAGGAAGTGCCCGAGCCGGGCCGTGTCATCGCCGATGGCTGGCGCGGCGCCCGGGCTCCCGAGGACGAGCTTGCGGCCGGCTAGGAGAAGTTCGGCCAGGAGGAACATCCCTAGCCCGGCCGTGAGGGCCAGCCGGGCCCTCTTTACCCGGGCAGGAAGCTCTACTCGGAGGTTGAACATCATGATGGCGAAAAGGAAGAGGACCATGATGGCTCCGGCGTAGACGAGCACTTGGACGGCAGCGGCGAAGGGAGCGTCGAGCAGGCCGAAGAGACCGCCCAGGCTCGAAAACGAAAGAACGAGGAAAAGGGCGTTATGGGCCTGGTTTCGCGAAAGGATCATGGCCACGACCGAACCGATACAAAGGAAAGAGAGGCTAAAAAAAACAGCCCAAGCCATGGAATTTCCTCTTATATTTAGTTTTCCCCGCCACCAAAGTCAAGCCAAAAATGAGGCGAGGGGAAACTTGGGCGAATCGGCGTTGACAATATGTCCGGATTTGATATAATGACGCCGGTATCGCGGGGTAGAGCAGCCTGGTAGCTCGTCGGGCTCATAACCCGGAGGTCGCTGGTTCAAATCCAGCCCCCGCTACCATTTTTTTTGCCCGGAAATCCCCTCTCCTCAATCGACGCCGACGCCGTCCCAGCAGAAGGTGCAGAGCTTCTCCTTGGGCAGGCCGATGGCCACGACGAGGTCCTCGAGCCGCTGGTAGCGCAGGGTCGTCAGGCCGAGCTTCTGGGCGATCCAGTCGACCATGGCCTCGTACTTCTCCGATCCCGTTTTCGCGTATTCCTTGACGTTCGTGGCGTCCGGGCCCTCGAGCGCCGCGATGGCCTTGCGCGCAGCCAGGTCGAGTACGGAACGCGAGCGCGAAAAATTCAAGTACTTGCAGCCGTAGGCGAGGGGTGGGCAGGCCGGCCGCATGTGGACTTCGACAGCCCCGAAATCATAAAGCCGCTGGATGGTGTCCTTGAGCTGGGTCCCCCGGACGATCGAGTCCTCGCAGAACATGAGCTTCCGGCCCTGGATGATCTCACGGATGGGAATGAGCTTCATCCGGGCGACCTGGTCGCGGACGTCCTGGTTCTGGGGCATGAAGCTCCTGGCCCAGGTCGGCGTGTACTTGACGAAGGGCCGGCGGAAGGGGATGCCCGCCTCAGCGGCATAACCCAGCCCATGACCGATGCCCGAGTCGGGAATGCCGGCGACGAGATCGACCTTGACCTCGTCGTTCCTGGCCAGCAACGCCCCGCAGCGGTTGCGGACGATCTCGACGTTGATGCCCTCGTAGTTCGAGGCGGGATAGCCGTAATAGACCCAGAGGAAAGAACAGATCTGCAGCCTATCGCGCGGCGGGACCCTTTGCTCGCACCCATCGGGCGTAATTTTGACGATCTCTCCCGGGCCGAGGTAGCGGTCGATCTCGTAGTCCAGGTTCGGGAAAGCGCAGGTCTCGAGGGAAGCGGCGAAAGCCCCCGGCTTTTTCCCCAGCACGATGGGCGTGCGCCCCAGCTTGTCCCTGGCGGCCAGGACGCCGTCCTCGGTCAGGATGAGGATCGAGCAGGAACCTTTGATGAGCTCCCAGACTTGCTGGATGCCCGCCTCGAAAGTGTTCTTCTGGTTGATGATGGCGGCCACGAGCTCGGTCGGGTTGATCTCGCCGCCCCGCATTTCCGAGAAGTGGAGACACTTGCCTTGAAAGGCCCTTTCGACGAGCTCGTCGGCGTTCTTGATGACGCCGACCGTGGCGATCGAAAAAAGCCCCAGGTGGGACCGGATGAGGAGCGGCTGGTCTTCGTAGTCGCTGATGACCCCGATGCCCCGCGTGCCGTGGAGCTTGCCGATGTCCTCGCCGAATTTCGACCGGAACTGGGCGTTCTCGATGTTGTGGATGTAGCGGACGATGCCGTCCCCGTTGCCGACGGCCAGGCCGCCGCGTTTCGTCCCGAGGTGCGAGTGGTAGTCCGTGCCGTAGAACAGGTCCTCGACGATATCGTGCTTGGCGACGACCCCGCAAAATCCTCCCATTCCACCCTCCTCTGAAAGGTACCAACCAAGCATAACACCGCTTTGGAAGCGTTTCAATCCCCATTCGGGCCGCGGGGTTGAACGGCGCCGGATTTTCTGTTATACAACTCTTTTACACTCTCGAGGAGGACAAAATGTTTAAGCCTGAAACGTATATCCAAAGGCGAAAGCTCCTGAAAAAGGAGGCCGGTTCCGGCCTGCTCCTTTTCCTCGGGAACGAGGAAAGCCCGATGAACTACCCGGCCAATGCCTATCATTACCGCCAGGACAGCTCATTTCTCTACTTCTTCGGGTTGGATTCCCCCGGTCTCGCCGCCATCGTTGACATCGACGAAAACAAGGACGTCCTCTTTGGCGACGACATCGGAATCGAGGACATCATCTGGATGGGGAACCTGCCCACAATGAAACACCGGGCCCTCGAAGTCGGCGTCAGGCACACCGCGCCCCGGGCGGCATTCGAAGAGACGGTGCGCAAGGCCCTGGCGGCCGGGCGACCGGTCCATTATCTTCCGCCCTACAGGGCCGACTCGGCCCAGGCCTTGAGCGACATTCTGGGCATTCCGGTGAAGGACCTCAAAGCCAAGGCGTCCCCCCTTTTCATCAAAGCGGTGATCGCCCTGAGGCTCTTCAAGTCGAAGGAAGAGGTCCGCGAGATCGAAACCGCCCTGGAAGTATCGCACGAAATGTACCTGGCCGCCATGAAGCTGGCCAAGCCCGGCCGTTACGAGCACGAGATCTCGGGGGCCATGGAGGGGATCGCCCTCTCCCGGGGCATGCACCTGGCTTTCCCGTCCATCGTGACCATTAACGGTCAGACGCTTCACAACCACTATCACGGCAATGAGCTCGTCAAGGGCAGGCTCCTCGTCGTCGACACCGGCGTGGAATCGGCCCTATCTTACGCCTGCGACATCACCCGGACGGTGCCCGTCGGCGGCCGTTTCAGCCGCAGGCAGAAGGACGTCTACGAGATCGTCCTGGCCGGCCAGGAAACGGCCATCCGGGCCATGAAGCCCGGGATCATGTTCAAGGAGATCCACCTGAAGACAGCCCGGGTCATGGCCGCCGGCCTCAAGGACCTGGGCCTCATGAAGGGCGACGTCGACGCGGCTGTCGCCGCCGGCGCCCACGCCCTCTTTTTCCCCCACGGCCTGGGGCACACCATGGGCCTCGACGTCCATGACATGGAGGACCTCGGCGAAAACAACATCGGCTACGACAAGACCGTCGAACGGAGCAGCCAGTTCGGATTGGCCTATCTCCGGATGGCCAAGGAGCTTCGGCCCGGCCATGTGATGACCGTCGAGCCCGGGCTTTACTTCATCCCGGCCCTGATCGATAAATGGCGCAAGGAAAAGAAGTTCCGGGAATTCATCGCCTACGACGAGGCGGAGAAGTTCCTCGATTTCGGCGGCGCCCGGATCGAAGACGACGTCCTGGTCACGGAGAAGGGCCACAGGATCCTGGGTCCGCCCATCCCCAAGACGGTCGCCGATATCGAAAAAGCCTGCCGCGCTTGAAGATCGCGCTCGTCCAGCAGCACGCGACGGACGATCCGGAAGAGAACCGGGCCAGGGGTAGGCTCGCTTTTCTCCAGGCGGCCAAGGCGGGAGCCGGCCTCGTCGCTTTCGCCGAGCTGGCTTTTTCCCGGTTTTACCCGGAACTGCCGGCGACACCCGCAGGCCTCCTCAAAGCCGAGACCATCCCGGGTCCGACGACGGACCTTTTCTGCGCCCTGGCCCGGGAGACGGGGGCCGTCGCCGTCATCAACCTTTTCGAGCGTGACGGAGACCGCACCTACGACGCGTCGCCCGTCATCGACGCGGACGGCCGGATCCTGGGCGTTCCACGCATGGTCCACATCATGGAGGGCCCCGGCTTCCACGAGCGCGGCTACTACGCGCCGGGAGACAGGGAGAGCTTCGTCCATGCGACGGCCGTCGGCAAGATCGGCGTCGCCATCTGCTACGACCGCCACTTCCCGGAATACATGAGGGGCCTGCGCCTCCAAAGGGCGGAGCTCGTCGTCGTGCCCCAGGCGGGGGCGGTGGGGGAGTGGACGGAAGGTATTTTCGAAGCCGAACTCCAGGTGGCCGCCTTCCAGAACGGATACTATACCGCCCTCGTCAACCGGGTCGGACGTGAGGAGAAGCTCGAGTTCGCCGGGGAGTCGTTCGTGGCCGACCCCGACGGCCGGGTCATCGCCCGGGCTCCGCGCGGCCGCGACGCCATCCTTTATGCTGACTGCGATTTCCAAAAAAACAAGGCCTCCCACGCCCGCCGCCACTTTCTCGAGGACCGCCGGCCTTCCGTCTACGGCAAGATGGGACTTGCGGACGAAGGGTTGAAGGTGACCTGATGCTCCGCTGGTACGTCATCAACACCAGGCCCAAGAAAGAGAGCCAGGTCGAGAGGCTCTTCGAGGAGGGCGGCTTCACCGTTTATTGCCCGAAATACGTTTGCGAAAAACGCATTGGGCCCTTTTTCCCGGGATACGCCTTCGTCCGCTTCGAATTCCCCGACCAGTTCCAGATGGTGAAATACACCCGCGGCGTCAAGCGCGTCGTCGGCAACGACGACAGCCCGACCCCCATCCCAGAGGAGATCGTCTTGGGCATCAAGGCCCGCGAGCAGAACGGGCTCGTCGTCTTCGAAAAATACGGCGAGGAGCCGGCCGTCGGGGACGAGATCGAAGTCGTCGAAGGGCCCTTCAAGGGTCTGAAGGGGATCTTCCGCAAGGAGATCGGCGACAACGAACGGGTGATGATCCTCCTGAACTACGTGTCCTACCAGGGGATGCTGCTCATCGAAAAGGCGAAGCTCAAGAAGACCTAGCTCTTCGACGCTTTCAGCTTTTCGAGGAAGGGCGGATTCAAACTGCTCGAAGAGAAATAGACCACTCCGTCGGCGCCGAGGGCTTTGCTGATCTTCATCTGCTCGATCATGCCCTCGGGCGTGTTCTGATTATGGGAGGTGCCGATGCCGATCCCGGGGCAGACCTGCGAGCGCCCTTTCCCGTAGGCCACGGCCTCGCGGACGAGTTTCTCGAAGAGCCCGGCGTCGTTCGAATAGAGCATGGGGCAGAGCATGTCCACGAGCCGCTCCCGGGCCCAGGCCGGCCAGTCCTGGCCGATGAGGACTCGGGCGTTCTGAGCATCCGGGAAAACCGCGGCGCTGATCTTGACCTTCCGGCCCGTCCCCTTGAGCGCGTCCTTGAGCTCCCGGACGAAAACAGTCACCCGGTCCGTGTTCCAGCGGAGCCACTCGTTCCAGGCCATATTGCCCGAATCGCGGGCCTTGACGGCGGCCATGTCGATTCCGGTGTCGTTCTTGAAGAGCCGGAGCGTCTCCGGGTCGAAGCTGAAATAGGGCTCCGTCGGCTCGCAGGGGTAGCGGATGTAGTCGAGATGGACCCAGCCGGCGTCGTATTTCCGGACGACCTCGAGCATCAGGCTGATCTCGTATGCGCGGACGGCCGGGAGGGCGGGGTTGACCGTGCCGACCATCTCCCGTTTCGGGCTCTGGATCAGCCATTCGGGGTGTTCCCGGACCTGTCCCAGGATGGCCGACTCGGGGAAGACGCAGAACCACGGGTGGACATCCATCTTCCTCTTCTTAGCCTCGGCCACGAAGGCCCCGAAGAAATCCCAGTCATAGGCTTTGTCCCTGACGCCGATATCGCTGGCATAGTACACGTGCCCCGAGGTGTTCTTGACGCACATGATGAGGGTGTTGATGCCGGCCTTGGCATACTCGTCGAGGGTCAGGCGCATTTTTTCGACGGCGGCCGTTTGATCGGGACCGAAGAAGCCCGGGTGCATCCAGACGCCGCGTACGGGCGTGGACAACGACGCATTCCCCGGGCCGGTCGAGGAGACCGCAGGAGAGGCCCTGCCCGCCGAGATCAAGAGAATAGACAGGACCAGTATGGTTTTAGATTTCATCGCGGGACCTCCTTATCTAGCGGCGAGGCCGGCCATAGCCGCCCCCGCCCGGAGTTTCGACCCGGAGGACGTCTCCGGGCCGGAGCTTGACGTTGACCTTCGAGCCCAGCGTCTTTGTCCGGCCGCGGGAGATGAGCGTATTTTTACCCTTGCCGCCCGGCCCGCCGCCGCATGCCCCGTAGGGTGCGAACCGGCGGCGCTCCGACATGATCGTCAGCGCGGCGGGGACCCGGAATTCGTACTCGCGGATGATCCCTTCGCCACCCCGGTGAAGCCCTTTCCCGCCTGAACCCTTACGGAGTCCGTAACGCCGGATCCTTATCGGCAGGTAATTTTCGAGGGCTTCGAGGGGCGTGTTGAGGGAGTTGGTCATGTGGGTGTGGACGCCAGCGAGGCCGGGCGCGCTCGATCCGGCGCCCATGCCGCCGCCGATCGTTTCGTAATAGGCGAAGTGCCTCTTCCGCCACGGGTCGTAGCCGCCGAAGGCGATGTTGTTCATCGTCCCCTGGCTCGCCGCCGGGATCCTGTCCGGGGCGGCCTTGGCCAGGGCGCCGAGCAGGACGTCGACGATGCGCTGGGACGTCTCGACGTTCCCTCCGGCGCAGGCGGCCGGGAACTCGGCGTTGACGATGGAGCCCTTGGGGGCCACGATCTCGAGCGGCCTCATCAGGCCGGTATTGAAGGGGATGTCCTCTTCGACGAGGGAGCGGAAGACATAGAGGACGGCCGAGCAGGTGATGGCGAAGTTGGCGTTGACCCCGCCTTCGGTCTGGGGAGAGGAGGAGCTGAAATCGACCACGGCCTCGTCGTCGCGGATCGTCACGCGGACACCGATCTTGATGGAGCAAGCCGAGATCCCGTCGTTGTCCAGGAAATCCTCGAAGGCGTAGACGCCGTCGGGGATGGTTCGGATCGTCTCCCTGAGGAATTTTTCCGTGTAATCCTGGACGAGCCCGGAGTACAGGCGGACTTTTCCGGCGCCGAATCGGACCAAGGCCTCCTCGAGCCGGGCCCGGCCGATCTCGTTGGCCGCGAACTGGGCCAGGAGGTCGCCCCGGCGCTCGTCGGGCGTCCGGACGTTCGAAAGAATGAGGTCGAAGACGTCCTTGTTCATCCGGCCGCGGGAATAGAGCTTCAGCGGCGGAATGATCAGGCCCTCCTGGAAAAGCTCGGTGGCCAGGGGCATGGAGCCCGGCGTCATCCCGCCCACATCGGAGTGATGGGCCCGATTGGCCACGAAGAAGCTGAGCTTCCGGCCCAGGAAAACGGGAGAGATGCAGGTGATGTCGGGGAGATGCGTCCCGCCCCGGTAGGGATCGTTGAGGATGACCAGGTCGCCCTTCTCGAAGGTCACGGCCTGGAGCGCGGCCTGGACGGAGAGGGGCATGGCCCCCAGATGGACGGGGATATGCGAACCCTGGGCCAGGGTCTCGCCCTTCTCGTTGAAAAGCGAGCAGGAGTAATCCTTCCGTTCTTTGATGTTGGGGGAGAGGGCCGTGCGGCCCAGGACGGCGCCCATTTCTTCGGAGATGGCGATGAAGACGTTCTTGAAAAGTTCGAGCTCGATAGGGTCGAATTTTTTCATCGCGGCCCAGCCTTGCGAATGATGAGGTTGAAGAATCCGTCGACCCGGGCGGCGTATCCCGGAGGGAGAAAGGTCGTCGATTCGGGGTCGATGACGAGGGCCGGACCGCGGACCGCATTGTCAGGGGCGAGCTTCGACCTGTCGATGACCATTCCTTCGGCGGCGGCACTTCCATAATACATGGGCTGTTTTCTGATCACGGCCCTCGGGTCGAGCGTCCTCTGCCCGGGTTCTTCGACCAGCGGGATCTTGGGCGTGACGGCGACGGCCTTGACCCGGAGGTTGACGATCTCGACGGGCCTCCGATCATGGCGGTAGGAATAGAGCTTCTGGTGCCGGCTGTGAAAGCTCTCGAGGAAAGCCCGCGCCGCAGTCCGCGCTTTCCTGTAGGGCACGTCGATCTCGTAGGATTGGCCGAGATAGCGGCAGTCGAGGGAGCGTTCGAGGACGACGTCTTTCGCGGCGAACCCGTCCTCCTTCATGTCGCGGAAGCTCGCTTCCTCGAGGGACCGGAATTCCGCGTCGAGGCCGGCCAGGGTGACCTGGGAATCCGGCTTCATCAGCGATTTCGTGTAATCTTTGACGGAATCCGACATGAGCAGGCCGAAGGCCGAGAGGACGCCCGCGTTCCGGGGGACGATGACGGTGGGCAGGCCCAGGTGGGCGGCCATCTCCACGGCGTGCATGCCGCCGGCCCCGCCGAACGAGAAAAGGGCGAAGGCGCGCGGATCGAAGCCCCGCTCGATCGAGATGACGCGGATGGCTTTTTCCATGTTGGCGTTGGCGATGGCGACGATGCCGAGGGCCGTTTCTCGGGAGGATTTGCCGATCCTGCGGGCTAGCCGCCCGACGGCGGTCCGGCTTCGGTCCGGATGGATCCGCATCCGGCCGCCCAGGAAGAATTCCGGGTCCATGCGCCCGAGACAGAGGTTGGCGTCGGTCACGGTCGGCAGGTCCCCCTTGCCGTAGCAGGCGGGGCCGGGGTCCGCGCCTGCGCTTTGAGGACCGACCCTGAGCGATCCTCCACGGTCGGTATAGGCGAGCGAGCCTCCCCCGGCGCCGACGGAGTGGATATCGATGATGGGAAGGCGGATCGGGAAATCCCCGATCCGGGCTTCGTGAGTCCTCCGTATCCGGCCTTCGATGAGCGAAACGTCCGTCGACGTCCCGCCCATGTCGAAGCTGATGATGTTCGGGATCCCGGCCGCCCGGGCCAGGACGCGGGCGCCGACGGCGCCCCCTGCCGGCCCCGAAAGAGACGTTTTTATGGGTTCGAGGCGGGCCCTGGCAGGGGAGATGTACCCTTCGTTCGACTGCATGATCCTGAGCTCGGCCTGGCCGAGCCGCCGGTCGAGTTCCCGGAGGTAGCGGTCCATGACCGGCATGAGGTAGGCGTTCGTGGCCGTAGTCGACATCCGCTCGAATTCGCGGTGCTCTGGGAGGAGTCGGCTCGAGATCGAGGCGAGCAGCCCCGCCCGGGCCAGCTCCTCGGCCACGACGTCCTCGTTTTTTGCATTGGCGTAGGAATGGAGCAGGCAGACGGCGACGGCTTCGGCCCCGGATTTCCGGATCTTCGCGATGACCTTGCGGACCTCGGTCCGGCTGACCGTTTTCCCGATCTGTCCCGAGGCCAGCGTCCTTTCCCTGATACCGAACCTGCGTCCGGCAGGTATGAGTTCGAACCTCTCCTCGGGCTGGAGGGAATAGAGCTCGCGCCGGGTTTGGCGCCCGATGGCCAGGATGTCCTCGAAGCCGGCGGTGGTGACGAGGGCGATTCGGCCGCCTTTTCTCTGCAGGAGCGCGTTCGTGGCCACGGTCGTGCCGTGGATGATGAAGACGGCGGGGCAGGTCCGCAGGAATTCGCCGACCCCTTCGAAGATGGCCAGGGAGGGGTCCTGCGGGGTCGAGAGGACCTTCCTGTTGGAAAGGCGGCCGTCCTTCCAGATGACGAAGTCGGTGAACGTGCCGCCGGTGTCGATGCCGATGCGGGTGATCGCGGGCCGATTTCGACGTTCCATGAGCGAGGGCCTATTTAAGCGTCAACGGCGGGGATAAGTCAAGATAGGCCTCGAGGATGCCGAGCCGGAGTTGGGGACATGTACCGCTTTCTTCATCCGGAAACCAAGAGTCCGCTCCCTGCCTCTCCCTCCGGCGATCCCCTCGGCCCCTGGAACCAAAGGAGGGGTCAGTGGCAGGTGCTGCACGATTTGGTCGAACAGCTCGTACAGCCCGAAGAGGAAGCCTTTATCCGGCTCGAGCCGCCGCCGATGCCGAAAGACGAGATCAATTTCTGCGGTTCCGGCGCGCCGCAGTCGGGGCAAACGACTTCCTTGTCGCGGCCGCCCTGGACCAAGCATTCGAAGCGCCGTCCGCACTTCTTACATTGATATTCATAAATCGGCATGGCTCCATTATTTTAGCGGAATCTTGCCCGGCGGTCTATAAATATGGATATACGGATAAAATGAGAGGGCAAATTTCGTGAGTGTGATCAAAGCATTGGTCTAGAGCCGACGCCCGAAGGAGGCCGCGGGACAAAGGGCCGAAGGGGTCGTCGAAGTGAGCATAAAGCCGTGATTTAGCATTTCCGGGACGGATGCGCGGACTCCTTCCATCGGATCCGGACCGGGAAGGCGTGAAAAATTAAACCCATTCGACTCCCCGGCCTTAAGCCCGGGGATATGCGCAGGGTTAATACTGATCGTCACCAACCCAATTTTAAAAAAGCGTGTTGATGGCAGCGAACGTATCACCGCAGCGAACGGAGACGATCCCCGAGGACCCTTAGCGGCCGACGGAGCGCGTGTTCCGAAGGGCGCGGCTCGTTACTTGACCAGGGCGACGGCCTCGATCTCGATTTTGACGGCCTTCGGCAGTCGGGCGGCCTGGACCGTGGCCCGGGCCGGGCTCGGGGCCTTGAAGAACTCGCCATAGACCGCGTTCATCTTGGCGAAATCGTTCATGTCTTGGAGGAAGACGGTCGTCTTGACCACGTCGTCATAGGAGGATCCGGCGGCCTCGAGCACCGCTCCGAGGTTCTTGAGGACCTGCCGCGTCTCGTCCTCGATCGTCCCGTTGATGAGGTTTCCCGTGGCCGGGTCGATGGGGATCTGGCCCGAGCAGAAGACGAACCCGTTGGCGATGATGGCCTGCGAATAGGGGCCGATGGCTTTGGGCGCCTTATCGGTTTGAACTTGCTTTTTCATGGCTGTGCTCCTTCCGATGCCGGCGAAGACCCTGGATACGGACGCGCCCAGGAGCCCCGCCGCGACAAGAAACTTCCGTCTTTTCACGCCCCGCTTCACCTTTGCGCGGGATTACTTCGACAGCTCGGCCAGGGCCGTCGTCAGGAACGTCCAGAACTTCTCGACCGACCCGATATGGACGTGCTCCTCGGGCGAATGGGGATTCTTCATCGTCGGGCCGAACGAGATCATGTCCATGCCCGGGAACTTCTCGCCGATGATGCCGCATTCGAGACCGGCGTGGACGGCCACGATTTCGGCTTCTTTTCCGAAGGTCTTGGCGTAGATCTCTTTGAGATGCTTCAGGAGGGGAGAGGCGAGGTTGGGCATCCAGCCGGGGTAGCCGTTCTTGAATTCGGCCTTGGCCCCGGCCAGGGCGCAAACCGACTTGATGATGTCCCGCGCCGCTTCGAGGGCCGAGGCGACGGAACTGCGCGTGCTGCAGAGGACATCGAGCTCTCTCTTGCCGGTCCTGACGATGGCCAGGTTGGTCGAGGTCTCGACCAGTCCGGCGATCTCCGGATGCATGGAAATGACGCCATGGGGAACGGCCAGGAGGAAGTCGAGGAGGATATGCTGGCACCCTTGGGTCAGGGCGAAGTCCTTGCCGGCCAAGGGTTCAAACGTATACTTGGCCTCGGGTTCGACGGCCTTGTACTCGATGGCGATCTTATCGAAGGCCTTTTTGAGCGCCACCGTGAGCGACCGGACCTGGACCGGAGGACAGGCGACGACCGCGACGGCTTCGCGCGGGATGGCATTGTGTTTGCTCCCGCCCTCGATGCTTATGACCTCGAAACGCGCGGTCGCCTGGGCCTGTCCGAGCATCCGGGCGAGGAGCTTGATCGCGTTGCCCCGGCCCTGGTTGATATCCAAGCCGGAATGGCCTCCCCGGAGGCCGGTGATATGCAGGCGATAGAGGTTCTTCGAGGCCGTTTTTTTTCTTTCGACCGGAATAACGAGCTCGGAGTCCGCCCCGCCGGCGCAGCCGATGGTGAACGTCCCCTCGTCTTCGCTGTCGAGGTTGAGGAGCTTCTTCCCGGCCAGGAACCCTTTCTGGATCTTGTTGGCTCCGGTCAGGCCGGTCTCCTCGTCGACGGTGAAGAGGAATTCCATGGGGCCGTGAACGAGCGTCTTGTCCTCCATGACCGCTAGGGCCGCGGCCAGGCCGATGCCGTTGTCGGCCCCGAGCGTCGTCCCTTGGGCATAAACCCATTCTCCCTTGATGTCCGTCAGGATCGGGTCCTTGCAAAAATCGTGGGCCTTGTTCGAGTTCTTCTCGCAGACCATGTCGAGGTGGCCTTGAAGGATGACGCCCACGGCGCTTTCCCGCCCGGCCGTCGACGGCTTGCTGACCAGGACGTTGCCGACCTTGTCGCGCTTGCCGGGCAGGTTCAGGGAACTGGCCACGGAAAGGACATAATCCCCCAGGGCCTTTTCGTTGCCCGAGCAGTGGGGGATGGTCAAGATCTTCGCGAAATGCTTCCAAAGAAGCTGGGGGTTGAGTTCGCCGAGAGAGGATGCCATGGAAGACTCCTTCTTGATCGAGATGACGAGATG
>Ga0315279_10005494_pt1 | contig 16413 bp, 11 predicted proteins | sample YL17G06_20_MG_FD_203694 | JGI IMG/M metagenome (GOLD analysis project Ga0315279, IMG submission 203694) | Sediment microbial communities from Yellowstone Lake, YNP, Wyoming, USA - YL17G06_20 | ecosystem: Environmental > Aquatic > Freshwater > Lake > Sediment | place: USA: Wyoming | collected...
GTTCGGTAGGCTCTAATTTTGCCTCCGGAACGCTTTCTCTTTCTCAGGTCACCGTGCCAAACCGACATTTTGCATTTCCCTTGATTTTCAGGACTTGGTGTGGAGTATCACGGCTGTTTTACATATTAGACTTCACTTAAAGGTGAAGGTTCAAACAGCCGCGGACATTACTATTTTCAGCGCCTACGTATAAAGGTTTACGCCGCACTACGCTTTCCTCAATGTAGCGCTGCCGTCTGCATTTTTGTCAATTTTCAATGCCATGCCCTTTGTCCAGCCTAAGTTTTCCAACCATGCGTTTCTGAAGTGCAGAAAGCCGTAGTCGTTGATTTTGGCGGCTGCTGGAAAAACTGAAGTTGCCTTTTTCTCAACAATTTTGGCGGCTAACTCGTCAGGTGTTGTGCTTTCAGCTTTGGTTTTTTGTTCTAACGCTTCATAAGTTTTCTCTTTCAAAGGTATTTTCTTTGCTTCTTTGGACGTTTGCTTTTCAACTCTTTCTGTTTCCTCATGATGCGCACTACCTTCCTTCTGAATAACGGTTTCAGTTCTTGTCGTAAAACACCAACTCCTAAAACTTAGTCATTTTGCGCTCACGACCTTGAGCCACGTAGTCGCTCACGTCCACACGGGCGAGTGTGGTTTAGAAAAAAGCGTAAGGAAACTCTGCTGCATTTCGGCTTGCCACTAAACCTACTCTGCACCTCCAATGGGCTTACTTTTACTTTGGCGGGTGTGAAGGTCTTAACACCCGCTTATCCGTAAACCTGTCAGCACGACCTTATGCTGCCAATACACAACATACACCTGCTTTAACGCTGCGTCGCGCCTCCGCTTAAGGCAAAGGCGGTCTGCGTTTAGTGTTAAACGGTTTGTCTGTTGCTGCATGAGTGCTTTGGTAAGTCTTTACCCGCTATGCCGTAACAGCTGACGGGGAAACTTGCCTTGGCCGTTGTTGACGTTGCTTTAACAGCTCGCTGACACGTTACACGATATGTGCGTGCTAAGCCATGCCACAATGGGGTTGCTTTTGCGCGTTTTACGTGTGCCTTTACTGCGCTGGGTGTTGCTTTGCTTTTTTGGTCGTATATACAATGGTCAGTTCAACTACTTAACGTCTATTATTAGGCTCCAAATAGAAAATCATCTTTTGTAAGGGCAGCGTTTGTCAAAAGCCCGAAAATCCATGTTTGGTTAAACCTGAAGTCTGCGTTGGACTCCCGTACTGTGGCGAGCAGATTTCCAGAAACTTCAGGCACTCAATGCCGATGGCCTGGAAAGGGTTAGGGAGGCCTTCGTCAAAGCCGACCATCCGCGCTTCTTCAAGTTTTTCAGCTCAGGCCTTCCATTCGGGCATATGGAGGATTACGGGAGAAAGGTGAATGCTGCAACCTTGGAGCAGCTTGCAGGACTCATCAAGATCTGCGGCTTCTTGATGCAGACAAAAGCCTATCTATTTTGGTGCCGAAATCGATTTGCAAAGGAGATTATCTCCAAATAGAGCGAAGTGACATTACCCCCACGCGAATTTCAGAGTAAACACAATAATCGGCATGCTCTTGCATGGTTTTTAATCTTCTATGCGTCGTCTTAGTTCTTCATACTCCTCTTTAGAGATTTCTCCTTTTGCCAGTCCTAGTTTCAATATTTCGACCGGGTCTTCCACCTTTTCTTTCCTTTGGAACTTGGTGCGCTCTTTCTCACCTTCTTCCTCCCCATATGCCTCGGTCAGTATTTCGTCTTCTACCTCTTTTCTATCCTTTCCTCCAAATGCAAAACCAAGAGCCAGAGTCACAAACCCAATAACGCCAATTACCACTCCACTCCAAAAATTAGGATAGATTGTAAGCCCATATATGGTGATGGGGTTGCTGAACGCAATGGCTATGCCCGCGACAAGTACAAGGAGTACTACTGTGGCGACGATCCCGTTCATATACCCCGAACCTTTCCACTCAGTGAGAGATCATTTGCCGAAGGTCATATTTTATCATTTTCATGTTGCCCACTCAGGCGATTTGAGGTGTGGTTGACGTGCTAGACCGCGCGCGCTTTTCTAAGTAAGTCAGGAAGGCTGGCATCTCAGGACTCCTCTCCCTGTGGATTGCCGATGCCTGCCCACGCTCCCTTGATGAATCCCACAAATTGCTCAAATCTGTAAGCATTGCTCCATATCTGCCTGTTTATTCTGAAGCGGACAGGTCCCTCTTCTATTTCAATTTCGATGTCGTCGGCAATTGTCATATTATCCTGAAATTCCTGCAAATTCCTTGCTTTTCTCACTTTGTCTTCTATCTTTGGTCCTATATCAATGACAAATCTTGCAGTATCCTTTATGTCGTCTTCAGTTATGTTTGAGGCATCTATTCTGATCACGCAAAGGGCATAGTTTAGGGACTTGCGCACTGCTTCTTGGGCTTGAGTTACTGTCATCCTTACAAAATCCTGAGTCGTGGCTTTTACTTCTATGAAGAAAAACGTCTTATTATCCTTCTTGACTTCGAATACTGTCTCAATATTGTTGCTTACAAAATCATTTTCAACAACATAGTCGCTTCCTACGCCAGTTCTTTCGACTTTCAAAGACTCGCTTTCGAGAATGTTTTTCAAGAGAGTCTCAACCAACGATCCGATAGACTGGTTTCTTCGAATTTGCTCTCTTATTTGTATACGCTTTTCCACTTCTTGGACAAGTAAATCAGAGTCATTCTGTGCTAGCTGAGCAATCTTGCTTAATTGACTTGGGTTGTCCATGAAAGTGCTGAAAAGCGAACCCATAGCTTTGTCCAATTCCTGTTTAACCGCGTCATCTTTGGCAGCGACATGCATCATAAGCTCACCTATGCTTACGTCGAGAATTGCCAACAACTTTGACGGCTTGTCTTGCCGACATTTGTCCAGCAATACTTCTTGTCCTTCAAGGATAGCGGCTAGATATTGGGCGCTGGGTTTTTCACTTTTGTCTCTTCGTACAGGAACCCACGAACGATTCTTGAGTGGTACTATCCAGAAAGCTGGCCAAATAGAATGTTTTGATCCGCATTTGCAGTCTATTTCTGTCGGTTTGTCCCATTGGTTATCACGCTCAACGACATAGCTGAAAAAGAATTCTATTGACTTACGAACTTTCTCTTTGCTTTTTCTCGCTGTGTCAATTATGCCTTTGTCCTTTGTCTCAAGATAAGCTATCTTGTTCAACTCGATCTCGGCAATTGATTCGTGCTCCTTCTCCTCGTCAAGCACTTCTTTGGACAACAACAATGCTTCCAGTTCCTCTCGTGAAAGCTTGGTATTCTCTTTATACAAGGGATCCGCTAGAATTAGACCTTGACTTTCCAACTTTGTCCATTGATTTCTTTCGGGCATCTTTCTTATGTATGATGAAGAGATAATCCCGTCTGAAGGGAAAAGCCCATAAAAACCCCTGGCGATTTCATTCCAAATCTCCTTCGGTGCAAGTGGCTTTTCTTCATTTGTTGTGCTCAAGAAGATCAGCCTCTTCTCTTCGCAGCAAAGAAGAGGATAGCCTTCAAGGTGTTCGAACTTGTCGTGATTAACTAACCAGCTTAAGAGATCAACATTGGCTTCAACATAGTCATCGTTGTCTGTTTTTGGTTTCCTAACAAGCCCTATTGCTTCGTTCAAAGCTTGGTCTTGGCTCTTGCATGGCAATAGATTCTGACACTCTTCACACACTCCTGCGTGAAGCAACTGCCCTCGGATATCCGCGCCCAGTTTGCTACAAATATCTTTGATACTCTCCTCGATCCCATCATCTTTCAGCAACTTGGGCTTTTTTTCAAGAATCTCGTTCTGATTGGGCAAAATGCTCTTGGAGGAAAAGAGACTCTCTTCCTCTGCTTTCAGCAAAAGTTCATAGAATTCGTTTAGCATATCTAGTCCTACGGTCTGTTCAGTTAACACGGTCTTGAGCTCTTTGAGGTTTCCGCATGCAGCGATTTCATCTGCTATTGTCTCGATCATGATCTTTCTTTCGCCCAAATCCACACCTAGTGATTCCCATTCAGCAAAGATCTTAGCCCATTCAAAAGCAACGGTCTTTGCAGGCATCTTGTCCTTGTAACTTGAGAACGACCAACATAAGTCCCACAGTCTCTCCAATTCTTCCTTCGGTCCCTGCGCGATCGGAACGAAACCACTCTCAGGACAAACAAAAATGCCTGTCTGAGTCAGCATTATTTTTGCGCCCATTATCTTGTGAACAAGTCTCTTCAGCAAATCCGCATACCAGTTCCCATCAAGCCAGTCTTTAGCTGGAGGAGGACTCAAGATCAACAAGGTATGTATGTTGTGCCACATTTCAGACCCTGGATTTGAGATCAGATCGACGAATAATCCAGAAGCTGTTTCTATGAGCATCCTATTGAGCTCAATTTCCTCAGTATCCTGGACTCCAAGAAAAATTCCATCACGCTTCTCGGTAGGCTCGAATCTCCTACTATTGACCACGACAGGAAACGGCAAGTCGTCAGTCCCAAAAAGCGGAAACGCAAGAAAAATCCTTGGAATGCCGTTAAGGCTCTCGGCAAGCAATGTTTTGTCAGATTGTTTCTTGTACTTTATGGCTATTTCAACGTCTTGGTTTTTCGCGATGAGCAATTCGTGAAATATTGAGGGTACGCCTTCTGTTTTTTCCTGGACTGTTTTGATTATATGGTTATCCTGCTTCTCTTGGTTTACAAGCTCGAATGTTGTGCTAGTCTCTTGCTCCTCAATCCCTATTGTTCCCAGTTTATCATTGAAAGCAATGACATACGGAGCGATGTTTTTTAGCACTTCAATTCCTGCTTTAACCGTTTCGAGAATGGTCTCATTCAACGGATACTCAAACCTCGCGGTATAATTTTGCTCACCAGTTACTGGCACAAGTGAATTCTGGTAATTTGCCCACGTCTCCTCCATGAGTTTCTTGATATCGTCAGGCGACGCTCCGTTTCTGTTCAGCCAGAATTCAAATTCGTTTCCGTCTTCTCTGATCCCTCTCAGTTTGACTCTTTTGGACAAGAGATGTGTAACCAGAAAACCTGTTCCGAATTTCCCAATAGCCTGTTCTTTTTTCGTAGAACCGTGGTAAACAAGATGCGCAACCTCCTCAGGTTTGAATCGCCGCCCATTATGTGTGAAGACTAGTTGGTCATTCGTTTTCGTTATGTTAACCCTTATTTTCCCTTCTTGTGGAGACGCATCAAGTGCATTCTGCATCAGTTCCCAGATCCAACGTTTCTCAAAGACTTCTCGCTTATTTTCAATCTCTTTAAGGTAGTTGAATATTCCTTGCGCAGTATTGTCAATTAGTGCCCGAAGCTTGACTTCATTCTCGATATTCTCTGGAGTTTCACCCATCATCTGATCACCTTGCATAGGTGTCTTCCTCGCGGGCGCCAGTGACGAGCGCTGGTTTGTGCTTTGTAGGACTAGCGCGCGCGAACTCAATGTTCGCATGACGCCGGCGATTTCCTTTTTCTGAGGAGACGCCCACCAGTTCAATTTCATACTCCTGCTATTTAGCTGTTTCAACAGATAGAGCGTGCCATGTTATAGAAAAAGGGGGATTGTGCGGGTGACGTCTCCACTGTGGTTGAGGTTCAACTCCCATCCCCAGCGCTTATGCTGAACCCCGGTAGGCGGGCAGACTTGAACAAGCTTGCAGGACTTATCAAGATATGCGGTTTCCTGATGCAGACGAAGGCTTACCTTTTCTGGGAACGGCCCGCTTGAACTCATAGACCATTACGCGCGCGCTAGTTTGAGTGCTTGTTGATTATGTCTTTGATATCTGAGGTTCTGAATGATACTGCCCAGCTCCATTTTCCGAATCCTCCGTCCGAGTTTACTGCGTTGACCCATTCGTTAAGGGATTCGCATCTGGTCTTGTTGGCGCTTTTCTCATTCGGATTCATTTTTGATATGAAGTCAGATCAGAATTCGGAATTGGCAATCCTTTAATGACTTTTTCTATGATGTATGGTATGTCCTTCGGGTGCGTCGAGGTTACATGCGTCCATTTACCGAAGCGTTTGTCATTATTAACAGCGGTAACCCAGTCTTCTAATGCAAGTTCTTTACTGCGATCCTGCTGAGTAGGCTGACCCTTAACCTCAAGGATCAGATGGCTGCCATCTGTCAGACGAATTACGTAGTCCGGACGGTACTTGTGAACAACCCCCGCATGGATGTAATGAATGTCAAAACCCAAGTGGTCATTCTTAACCCAAGCCTCAACGTTGGGGTTTCTGTCAAGTTCGAACGCTTCAGTTGCTTCCCAGCTGCTGTCGTAGACAGCGTAATTAATGTGGCTTTTGAGGGCGTCTGTGTGTTTCCTACTGGTGTGCCATGTTCGCATGTCTCCAGTATATATTATGGGGCGTTCCTCGTTGTAAACTGGAACCAATTTGGTTGTGTTATCTGCTTTAATTTGCTGGTAAATGTGGATGACTATTTCGCGAAGGCTTAAAGTGAGCAGTATGCGGCGTTTTAGTTCGTCTTGTCCCCATTCTGGAGGCTTGATTTTGATTTTGCCTTTTTTCATGAACTCCTCAAAAATGTGGATGAGTTGGGAAATGAGGTAGGCTTCGCCGCCCTTCCATTCATTCTTCATTTGGTCGTAGAGTCGTTTTGCTGACTCGAAAATTAGCCTTTGTGTTCTGTTTCGTTCTGCCAGTTCTTTAAGTTGAATAGTTGCGAGTTTGGATATATCAGGTTGACCATTAATAATTGGGGCTACGTCAGCAAGGGTACGTATCTCCATCGCGTCAAGAACAAGTACTGGCAGCTTCTCAATGTCTAAAGTCAGCGTTGGATTATAGACATGGTCAACTCTTGTTACGTTAGGTATTTTTATCTCCAAATGTGCCTTCTCGGGAACAGGCTCTACTGCTATACCTGGTTCAGGTGCCTTTGCCGTTCTGCCCTCCGCAGTCTCGTGAGGAAGGAAACTGAAGGGGATTCCAAAAATGTTGACATACTCTGGTTCGAAGAGTCCATCTGGACCGACCTCATATTTGGTTCGCCTTAGTCCTCGACCCACAACCTGCTCGCAAAGCAACTGACTTGAGAAGGCTCTAAGACCCATTATGTGGGTTACGGTTTTTGCGTCCCATCCTTCTGAAAGCATCCCGACGCTAATGACGTTCCTTATTTTCTCACCCGGTTTGCCTCGTTTCCCCACGGTGTCTACTTTGCTGCGTTCGAGCATTTCGCGTTCTTTTTTTGACAGTTTTTTTTCTGCGCCGTTTTCTCCTTTCCCTTCTATTTCTTCAGTTTCTTGAAATGCGGTTTCGTCGCCTTCGCGATCTGCTTTAAGAATCTTTGAATCGATGTGAATAGTTGTGTCTGGATTGGCGAGTTCATCAATGTGGAAAAGGTTGTTATCGAAGCTGTGTTTTATGCGGGCTGCTGTTTCGGTTCGATTGGCAACGCTAATCATTACAGGAGGTGTTGGGTATCCAGCTTCCTTCCAACGAAGATATGCGGCTCGCCAGTCTTCCCCTAAAAGCCAGTAAGCGTTCTCGACCAATTTTGGCAAGGGTTCTTCAGGCTTGGCAACTCTGTTTAAATCACTGTGGACTTCAGGTTGACTGTAGATATGGTAGAGTTTTGATCTCAATTCTTTGTCTGGGTTTGCATCGTCACGGAAAACAATTCGTGGCGTCTTGACGAGACCTGATTCGATGGCGTCGTTGAGGTTGAAGTCGCTAATTATCCATTTGTAGAGCGTGTCTTCTGGACTTGTTCCGCCCGTTGGTGCAAATGGAGTAGCGGAGAAATCATAGCATGTTAGAATGCCTCGTGCTTTGTGGATGCGGTCTAGACCGTTGATCCACACGGTAGCCATTTCTTCCTCTTCTTTCTCCAGCTTCCCTTTAAAGCCGGCGGGACGACGCCAAGCGTGATGGGCTTCATCGTTAATTATCAATATTTCATGTTGAGAAGCTAACTCCCCCAGTACCTCTCGGACGTAGGCTTCATCGCTCTTCGCGCCTCGTTTGTCTACGCTGTGTCTTTTTCTTATTTTTTCGTCGGAGTCCCATGCTAAGTTGTGCCAGTTGGTTACTCTGACTTTTCCTTGCCAAAGTTTTTCTTTGAAATCGTAGGGAACCACGTTAAATTCGTCGAAGTAATTGGAGGAAGCTTTTGGATAGAGAACGTGAAGACGTGTTCGAATGGTGAGGTTAGGTGTTAGAATGAAAATGTATTTTGTGTATCGTGCATCTTGAGGGTAAGTGACCTTGTTTAGTATTTGCCATGCTATGAGCATAGCCATTACGGTGGTTTTGCCCGTTCCGGTTGCCATTTTGCAGCAAAGACGACGGAAATCCCCACCATCACCTGGGATGTCTATGCCTGTTTTAAAGCTCTCTGGGGCCTCCGCTAGCCATATGATGGTTTCTATTGCTTCTAGTTGACAGAAGAAAAATTGGTGATCGCGCTCAGTTGGATCATACCAATGTCGAAGTAAGCGACGTGTCACACCTGTTACTCCAGGGTAATCAGCCTCTCGCCACTGATCAACTTGTTTTCGAATTTGATTGACCAGTGGAATAGGGATAAAAACGCCTGTGTCTTCAGAGGCCTTGCTCTGTGTTGCCTTCATGTAGCCTGCTTCTCGGCGAGTAGGATAACGACGGAACACGCTCTTAGTGTTAGGAACCCTACCCCAATGTTCCTTAGGAACCGCATAGGGACTGTTGATGATGAGCTTGTCAATTTTGTATGTTCCAGTCGACATAGACTTACATCCGTATTATCTTGAGTGACTCAATTCCTCTATCGTCGATTATTTTGATGGCAATGGCGTTTCCTGGCTTGAAGGGTAAGCTTTTAGTGCCGCGGTAGTGTTCAATTAGCTCTGGGTCAATCTCAGTCTTCAAGCTGCGAGCGAGTCTATTCCAACCTTCGTCGTCCGCAGCAATAGGGAAGAAGACCTGGCGGGGATACAGGCTGCGGTAATCGTAGTCGGTATCGAGCATCCACATAGCAATGTTACCTGGTCCACCTGATTCTAGTTGTCCTGTGCGTGTGTTATAGTAGTCATACCCCTTGACTTCAACGACGATTTTCCCATTATCCATAGTATGGGTTTCCACATCGGGTTGTCCGATAAGCCAGAAGGACTCGTTACTGCTCCGTTTCTTTTTTAGGTCATCAGTGTGTAGGTCAGCATTCATCTGAACTTTAAGCAAGGTGACACCCGCGAGGTTGGCTTCGTCAATGTCCTTTGATGCTTCAGGGTCGAATTGGAAGGCGGCAAAGACAACAATTTTGGGTTTAGGGAAGAGATGGCTTGCCTCTTCCAGTGCCAGTTCAACTTGCCTCTGTTCCAACGGTGCATAATCCGGACCAAAGCTGATCACCACTCTCTTAGGTTCTTTTTCCTTCGTCTCAGCGTCCGCATGCAGCCATTTAGCTCCAGAGAGGGTCTCAACTCTGCTAAACTCTATATGTTGTCCACCCTTTCCTCGGATACCCGCCTTGGCTATCTCACTTCTCCACTCGCCCTGCCGGAGTGTCTCCCCAGAGCGGGAAACAGACTGATCTCCATTAGGCTCTATGGGAACCTCTTCGATGGGTTTAACATAAGGAGCTGGTACAGCTTCGACAGTAAAAGGCCCAGTTATTCTAGTTTTTAATTTGTCAATTTTAGGGTCATCATAAATATCTTCCTCAACAGGACGCTCTTGTTTTGCAATTGAATAGAGAGTAACGTGCGAAATCTTGTTGAAGTTAAACCCGCTTGACACACCCTCTTTTGGGTGAGCTAATTCGTAATAATCAAAAATTGCAGTCATTAACCTCTGTTTTGCAATGGTTAGTGCCACTCTCGATGTGTCACAAGTTATCCATCTCCTTCCCCACTGTTCTGAAACAAATGCAGTCGACCCAGATCCACATGTTGGATCAAAAATCAAGTCACCTGGGTCAGTGGTCAAAAGAATACATCTCGCGATCACTTTTATCGGTGTTTGTACCACGTAAACGCGCACACTTCTGAAGCCACCTAGCGAGGTATCTCTCCATACGTTATCTAACTGGTAGACAGGGTAGTCTTTGAGAAAGGACTTTGCTCTAAGAGACTTCCCATGCTTAAAAATACGTCCGAGCTTAGCCAAACGATCCATATCTTCATTTGAATAGGACCAATGGCGGTTCGGACTTGGCAGAAATGTCTCACCTTCGAATACATAAGGAACGGACCTATTCTCCTCATAATCCTGAGAAGTTAGTGGTTGTGAAAGAAACACTTGAAGCCCAGCCCGAGCCTCAGGCGATTTCATTTCATCTTGTGTTAATGCCCTTGGAATGCCATTGACCCCAGCCATCCAAGGTAAACCCGAAATTGAAAGATCATCAATATCTTTCGCCTCTACAAGTTGTCGAAATTTCACTTTTTTCCTATCTTTCGCGTACCATACCAAATAGTCTGCTGTTACGGGGAGTAGACTACGCTGAAGAATCCCCGTTCGCTTAAAAGTAATCACGCAACAGAAATTCTCAGCTCCGAAAATCTCATCCATTACTATTCTAACACGATGCAAGTTCTCATCGCTTATCTGAACAAATATGGACCCAGTTTCATGAAGAAGTTCTCTGGAAAGCAATAGTCTATTCCTTAGATACGTTAGGTATGAATGTATTCCTAGTTCCCAAGTGTCCCTGAAGGCCTTGATCATTTCTGGTTCTTGATTCAGGTCCTCATCCTTGCCATCTTTTACATCTCTCTTGTTCACGAAGGGCTGGAAATTTGAGCCATATTTGATTCCATAAGGCGGATCCATGAAAATTGTCTGAACTTTGCCAGCCATCCCTTCCTTTTCCAAAAGCGAGTTCATCACAAGTAAGGAGTCTCCCGCGATTAGTCTGTTTGACCATCCTTGGCTGTGTTTGTAGAATTCTATGGCTTCGCGTATGGGCGGGTTGTTTTCTTTGGTTTCAAAATAGTGGAAGAGGCTTTTCTGCTCCGTTGTTTCTTTTTTCCTGACGGCTTCAATAATCGTTAATGGGTCGATTCTTTCGTGAACATGCAATGAGATAGTGTCAACGTCAAAACTTACTCCTTCGGCTTTTCCAGCCCACTGAAGCTGCGGATCCAGATGTTGGTCAAACTCATACGTCTTCTTCCCGTTCAGGTGGTCCGTTTCGGCTGTAACAAGACCGACTGGAGGATTATTGATGCGTTTCTGCTCATCATGAGTATACTGTTTAACTTCATTTTTCTCCGCTTTTTGGGGCATCAAACATACCTCTGTCTGAATAGAACGAGTTGTCATATGCTTGATTCTATTCTTAAAACAATCGTTTTCAAAAATCGTACACCAATTTTATGGCGCCCTATCTTTTCACATGTAACCACAATTGATGTCAGAAGGACAATGAAAAGGATTTTGATTTTCAATGTGTATGTGAGAACGCCGAGGAAAGTTTCTTGTCGCAATCCCTTCTATTTACCATCACACACACGGCGTGTGCGTGTGTGGTGTGTGTAGGTATAGGTATAGGTAGGTGTAGGAGTCGAAGAAGGAGTAAAGACAGGTAGTCGTAGTGGTTTTGGTTGGTTGGGGTAAAGTTTTATCACAAGTTTTATAGTCAGAACTAGCGATACACGGAGTTCGGGTTTGATTGAGCTTCGAAATCGTCAGATACAGTTCCGAATATCAAGATGCAATTGTTGATTTGTGGAGAAAATGCAATCTGACGGTGCCTCAAAACGATTCTGTTGAAGATATCCGGAGGAAGCTTGTTTTTCAGCCTGAGTTGTTCTTCGTCGCCCTCTTCGACGGGAAGGTTATCGGTTCGATCATGGTTGGTTATGAAGGTCATAGAGGTTGGCTGAACTACATGGCTGTTCTGCCAGAACATCAGAGACATGGATATGGCAGAAAACTGGTCGAGAAAGCTGTTGATGAGCTGAGAAGACTTGGCTGTTTGAAGGTCAATCTGCAAGTCCGCAGGAGCAACGTTTCAGTAGTCGAGTTCTACAAGCATCTTGGTTTCAAAGATGATGACGTGGTGAGCTTGGGCAAAAGACTGAAATGAACTGTGGTGCATCGTCGTCGTGGTTGGTTGGATAAAACTTTACCCCCTCTCTCTCAACCACGCCTTCACCTACCTACCTACTCTCTCTCCTATACACAGAGAGACACACACCACACACGCACACGCCGTGTGCGTATGTGTGAGAAGGAAAAGCGAGCGCTAAGACAATGGAGACATAATCATCTAAATTGGAAAAGCGTCTATGCTGCGAAGACCGTTGAGTTAGTGCACGTGCAACCTTGCTAGACTTTCCTGCCGATCAAGTAACAAGGAATGATCTATTCCAGATAATAATTCACCAGCTTTTCTTCCTAGGCCATTCTTTCTGCTATCCTTTGATAGGCAGTTAGAAATCCCCAAGTATAAATCTAGTCCAAATCTAGTCGCCAATTCCGCAGGGTCACTAAAGACATCTTCATAGTTTTCCAGTTCAGCTAACACTTTTTTATCCTGATTTATTACCTTCGAATAGAATACCAGCATATTGTATAGAATTCGCTGGTTATCGGAAAAAAAAGTCGAGTCTGACATTTCAGTTAATGGGTCCGCCTCAAAACTGAGAACACCTGGGTAACCAGCTGCGACTGAAGACATATTTGTTGTGAAACAATTCCAACAAGATCCACACATTTCACTTCGCATTCTTGTTGAATAGCAAGACCATGATTTTTGTAGTAATCCTTTGTTGAGAAATTCTGAGATTGCTTCAGATTTGGTTTCGTTCTTTAAAGCATAATCAACTGTAAATTTAGTACCTTCGAAGTCGCATAAAAGCCTATTAATTGCTTGAAGATACTTTGGATTAGTATTCAAGGTAGTAACAGCATTGTCATAAGCTAAGCTTCCCATCATTATGTCGAGCATTTGAGCACCATTTTCGCAAAAAACAACTTTCTCGCAATGAAGAAGCTTACTAACTACATATCCTGCAGTTAGAAACAATAAACCCCGAGTATTTGAAAGGAAACTTCGGTGTCTTTTAGCTTTTATCCTTGCGTTAATGCAGTACGTTAGATTTCTGTTGAAAGCGTCATCGGTAATTACCTTCCTCACTTTTCCAAATATTGATTTGCTTGAATTAATGTGAAGCAAAATGCCTTCAGAATTTTGAGATAGTACTTTTATAGCACCAGACATGCTATCGACACCACCTGAGAAAAGTATCGGATATTCAGATTTACTATTATTAAGAACAGTCTGGGACCCTTTGGCTGGGGCCAATCTAAGAATCAATTCGATCGATTTTCCTGTTAACGATAGGAACAGTTTTTCCAAATCTTCCTTTATTGTTTTGAAACAATCAACAAATCGAGTTTCCAGAACTAATTTGCGTTCAAGTGGTTCTTGGCATTCAATATAGTGCAGCGACATTATCAAGCTCAGCAGATCACGATGTTGCTCTTCTAATGGGAATTTTGCGCTTTCATCAATATTCATTCCTGAGAGCGAGAAAAATCTAGGTGAGAAAACCTCATTCTTAACCAGATAAGCTACCTTTAACATAAGCCGAAACCTTCGCGCTATATAGCGAGAACGCCTCTTTGCATATCTTAATAAGTGTTTGATAGGTGTTAGGATCCCGTCTAGTGTCTGCCAAAGAATAAATTCCTGCATCGTTCCAGCGCTCAATCAATTCATCAGCGAGAAACTCAGCGTAATACTCTATCTGTTTGTGAATCTGGTCTATTTCATTTTGTGGTCGTGGAATACTCTGCTTTTCACCATCGATGAATTTTATGGAACTATCGAAGTCTCTATGAATGTCAGCCTTCCAAAATGACTCTATATATTGTACAGCGACTGCTTTCAGTTCGCTGGAGGAATCACTTGGCATGACTTGATTCCTCCCGTGCTTTTTGAAGGGATTTTATGACTTGTTCAAAAACTGTTTTCCTTCTGAACTCAGACAGTCTCTTGTCGGTCCTGCTTTCGGCAACCGATATTGCCATATTGGCTATGTCTTCAGATGATCTGCTCCAACCCAAATCTTTAGCAACAGCCAAAGCCTCAGAAGTGGCCAGAATTGCAGTGGCAAAATCTATGCTGGCAGACCTCGTTGCATAATGTGAAATGGCTACTTGGACTGTCTTCTTGAACTCTTTTTCTTTCAAGCCCTGCTCAATGGAAGATTTAATCTGCTTTCTGCTGATTCTTGGTCTGAAGATCAACTTTCGATGTCCCAAGACATCTCTCCTGGGGGTTTAAGTCTTATATAAGTAGAAGACAAGGGTTGTATTTAATGTCAACTCCTGATATAACTTTGCAAATAAGCTCTCAATTCGACGCGCAACTCATTACGCTCGGAGAATGGTCTCTAGACGATAGGAGATTACTAAATCACTGGCTAGAACAAGCTTATGCTGAATCAAAAGGACGAGTAGCAGCTGACGTAATAGCCTCATATGTAACAAACTGCTTAAAAAATGATATCTCAATGGAAGGTAGAACAAGAATAAAAAGGCTCCGAAATGCTGCATCGCTTCTGGAGCAACTCGTTTTCACGACGAGGGAACTCGACGAAAAATTCTACCGTGATCACATAAACCACATGCTGAAAGTAGCGCTACTCGCAAAAGCAATCGCGAGGAAGAAGCCATTTTGCTTAAGTGAGTCAGAGTTGACCACTTTGGTTCTGGCATGTGTTTTTCATGACGTCGCCTACCCTCTCTCGGAATGCGGCAGAATTTTCAATAAAACCTTAGAGAGCTTAAAGGATTGTTTTTCAACAGCAGAACTTTTCACCAATGAATTGATGAAAGAAGCAAAAGTAGACTTTCAATCCTTAGCCCTTCTAACGGGTGAGAATGAAACTCGATTAAAAACTGCTTTGCGAGAAATGAATCATGGCCTGCTTAGTGCAATCGAATTCAAGGTTTTTCTAAAAGACAATAAGTCAATAGAAATATATTCTGATGTAATCAGAGCGATTGCTCTTCATGATTCAGATTTTAAAACTCCAATCGATGTGATAGATGATCCTATAGTGGGATTGCTCATCATGTCGGATGAACTGCAAGACTGGGGACGTCCAACCGATCAAGATATGGTCGTAATACCTCGTATTGAAAATTTCGAATTGATGGATGGCCATTTAAGAGGCGAGTTCATCGCAAAAGAGTATGGAAATTTCTCTCTTCTGAAACAAATATGCTCAAAGATGAATAACCTCAGCAGATTACGCGTGGATTCAAATCGACTAGAGTTCGATTTCAGATACAATCTGAAAGGATTTGAGAAAATCGATCACAATAACTTCCAACACGTTCTACAGATTCTATTTAACTCAGTTGACAAAGCGCTTATGAATCCAGCCAATAACATCGACCTCTCAGAATCCGCATATTTCGAAAAATTCTTCTTTGGATTGGAAATAACTATGCCTGTTAAAGAGGCTTTGTATAGGAAACTCAAAATTGGCTCGAAAAAATCGATTTTTGCGAACATGAACATTTATCTAAATGAAGATTTGTCAGAAATGATTCTCACTGACAAAGTTCTCGGTGAAATTGAGGCGATAGTTTTGAGTAATGAAAACGATAGTAAAATCTCAGCAAAAATAGTTGAGGGCAAAAGAATAATTAATGGTAACATCTATTCCGGCACGAGCCCAGAAACGATGGAGTTCTCCCGCTTCATAGCAGCTGAGATTAGATTCATCAACTACTTGATTCACGAAATAGGAGGCTCAAAAGTCGAAGGTATTCCAAGTTTTCCTAAACTGGAAGGTCTTGCTGAACCAGTTGTACTAAAACACGTAAGAGATCAATTAGGTAATGATTTTTCACCAGTTTATGAGAAATTGAAGTTAAGGTCTGTGATAAACTGCTTAAAGAATAGAGCTTGCTTCTTGTTTAAGTAACATTCCCCTTAACAGCTTTAATGATCAACAACAACACTCTAACCACGATGAATAAATCGAGATGTCCCTATTTCAAACGCACAAGAATATCGGGCGCAATGATATAGCTCGGAACCCTAGGAAGCCAATGAGATTGTTCGCTCCTTAGGTACCTGGCGAATAGCAAAGCCTCTTCATTAATCAGGGTCTCCACGGTTTGTTTGTTTCCGTGCTTTACCCGCGGCACTTCGACTGTTGACTCAAAAAAGGAATAGCGCGCGCTTGCATTGAAACTTGCCGAGGGAAGCTCTGGGTAGGCTAATGCCCGAACCAACACATGACCGCTGCCTCAGCATTTCCCTTAGGGGGCGATAAATAGCCCAAGCCGCATGGTATTATATGGTGGCATGTGGCATTATGAGAAGAAAAGCCTCAACTTGCCTGTACATTGATCGCAAGGTGATGGAAATCGCGAAAAATCTGGGGCTGAACGTCAGCAGGGTCTCCGAGAACGCCCTCATAGC